>Ga0182012_10000288_pt1 | contig 58139 bp, 48 predicted proteins | sample 612S2SmetaG_FD_120486 | JGI IMG/M metagenome (GOLD analysis project Ga0182012, IMG submission 120486) | Permafrost microbial communities from Stordalen Mire, Sweden - 612S2S metaG | ecosystem: Environmental > Terrestrial > Soil > Wetlands > Permafrost | place: Sweden: Stordalen | collected... | reverse complement strand
GGGAATGCCGGATGATCCGGTGCCTCGCACTACCTCGTGTGCGTACGGCCGTTTTCTTGCACACGAGCCGCGGGTGCCTCTGGGCATCGCGGCATTCCCCGCGCCCTCTATTTCTCGGGGGCGAGACCTTCCAGCAAAAGCCCGGGCGCCTGGCGCCGCGGGGGATTATGCTCGTCTGGAGCTTGCGGATTTCGTCATGCCAGCGATTGTCCGGGAATTCGTAACCGGCTGCCCGGGCTTGTCGCGCAGCCCCACCTTTTGAGAGGTCGTCTCTCGTGCAACGTGATCTATCGCTTGCGCATCTCACCGTGTTGTCGCTACCGCCGCCGGAGATGGTACGCGTCGCCGCGCGCACCGGCTTTCGGGCGGTCGGCCTCCGGTTGATCGCCGTCACCGAAGATAGTCCGGGTTATCCCCTGATGAACGACGCGTTGATGCGGCGCGAGACCGCCGCCGCGCTCGCCGATACGGCCTTGCGACTCCTGGACATCGAGTTCGTCAAGATCACCCCGGAGATCGACGTCGCCGCGCTGGAGCCCTTTATCGCGGCGGGTGCCGCGCTCGGCGCCCGCCACCTCATTACCGCGCCCTATGACAGCGACCATGCACGTCTGTCCGACCGCCTTGGTGCGATCGCAAAACTGGCGGAACCCTATGGCCTGTCGGCGCTGTTGGAATTCTTTCCCTGGACCACGGTGCCGGATCTGGCGACCGCTGCGAAAGTGGTCGAGGGGGCCTCGTCCACCAACACCGGCATTCTCCTGGATACGCTGCACTTCGATCGCTCGGGCAGTTCGCTTGATCTGCTTGAGTCTTTGCCGGCCCGGCTGCTGCCCATGGTCCATCTTTGCGACGCCCCGGCAGAGAAGCCAGCCACGGTCGAGGGGCTTCTGCATACCGCGCGCGCGGAGCGGCTGCCGCCCGGGGAGGGCGGCATCGATCTCGCAGCGATACTCCGACGAGTGCCGCGCGACGCCCGGATCGCTCTCGAAGTGCCGATGCAGCGTAGGACCAGCCTGGAAGGCCCCGAGGCGGTGGCGCGTCACGTCCACGACGTGACGGCCAGGTTCCTCGCCACCATGCCCGAACCTTGATGCGCCGCAGCATCTTCCTTGACAACTTGCCAAGGTGAGTGTTTGCTCACAAGCATGAGTACTCTGCGCATGACTAGCGATCTGCGGCGGCAATTGATCCTGAGCGCCGCCAAGCGGTGTTTTGCCCGCCATGGTTTCGCCGGCACCACCACCAAGAGCGTGGCGGCGGCGGCCTCGATTTCGGAAGGCTTGCTGTTCAAGCATTTCCCGACCAAATCGGCGCTCTATGCCGAGATCCTCGCTGAGGAATGCGAGGCGGATCCGGCCATGCACGAGCTGCTGGGTCTGGAGCCGTCGACCGATACCCTGGTTGTGCTGATCAGGGGAATGGTACGGCATTTCCTGCACCTGTCGGATGCGCCCGATCAAGAGGACGCCCAGCGTCTGCGGCTGATGATGACGAGCCATCTCGACGATGGCGAGTTTTCGCGGCTGATCTACGAGAAGATCGGCGGGCTATTGGGACCGGTGTTCACGGCGTCACTGGCGCGTGCCGTGGCGGCGGGGGACGCCGCCAGAATCGGGCGTGAGCCGATGAACCTGTTCTGGTTTGCCCATCATGCCGTGTTGATGGCGGCGCTGTCGCGGCTGCCGGCCGTTCCCTGTCTCACTTATGGCGGTGCGGCCGATCTCGAGCGGCAGATCTGTGAATTCATTTTGCGCGGAATTGGACTGACCGAAACCGCCATTGCCTCCCGTCTTGACTCCGAACTCCCACCGCGTGCTGGGCAGCCTTTAACTGCAGAAAGCGCATGACATGAACATCGTAAATGAAGCCCATATCTCGGGTCGGGCGATCACCGACAAGCCGCGCCCGCGTCCGGCTCGAACCCTGCTCTGGTTTATCATTATCGGGTCCTTGCTGGCCCTTTTGGTCGGTGGCCTCGTCTATTTCAATTCGTTCCGCGGGCGCATGATCGCGCAGTTCTTCGCCAACAATAAGCCGCCGCCGACGACCGTGTCGATTGCCGAGGCCAAATCCGAGGTGGTGCCGAACCTGTTGACGGCGGTCGGCGATCTCGCCGCCGTGCATCAGGTCAATGTCACCTCAGACGTCTCCGGCCGCATCACCGACATCATGTTCACGCCCGGCACCGAAGTGAAGTCCGGCACGCCGCTGGTGCAATTGTTCGACGCTCCCGACCAGGGCGACCTGGCCAGTTTCAAGGCGCAGGCGACTGGCGCCGAGCTGGCGCTGGATCGCGCCAAGCAATTGGCGGCGCGCCAGTTCGGACCGCAGTCGACGGTCGACGCGGCGCAGGCCACCTACGACCAGGCGGTCGCCGGCATCGCCAAGACCCAGGCGATCATTTCTCAGAAGCTGGTGCGCGCGCCGTTCGACGGCGAACTCGGCGTCCGCCATATCGACCTCGGACAGTTTCTCACCGCTGGTACGCAGATCGTATCGCTGACCGATCTGTCGACGCTGTACGCCAATTTCACCGTGACGGAAAAGGACAGCGCATCGCTCAAGACCGGGCAGACCGTGCGCGTCGCGGTCGATGCCTATCCCGGCCGGATCTTCGAGGGCAAGATCACCGCCATCGAGCCGCAGATCGCCACCGATACGCGCAACATCCACGTCCAGGCGACGCTCGACAATCCCGATCATATCTTGAAACCCGGCATGTTCGCGACCACGACCGTGGTGCTGCCGGACAAGCCGCCGGTCGTCACCGTTCCCGAAACGGCTGTTGATTATACGCTGTACGGGGATTCGGTGTTTCTCATCACCGAGAAGAAACAGGATGACGGCAAAAGCAGCTTGAACGCGGTGCGTACGTTCGTGCGAACCGGCGATCGCGTCGACGGCCGGGCCGAGATCCTCAGCGGGCTGAAGGCGGGCGACCGCGTCGTCGCGGTAGGCCAGCTCAAGCTGCAATCGGGAGCAGCCGTGGCGATCTCTACCGATGCGCCGCCGCCCATTCCGGCCAATCCGCCGCGTTACTAGGAAGCGGAGCGCATCATGGTCTGGACCGATATTTTCATCAAGCGACCCGTGCTGGCTCTGGTCGTCAGCCTGTTGATTCTTCTGATCGGCTTCCGGGCCGCGACCACCTTGCCGATCCGGCAGTATCCGAAGCTGTCGAACACCGTGGTCAACGTCACCACCATTTATCCCGGCGCCTCGCCCGACCTGATCAACGGTTTCATCACCACGCCGATCGAGCAGGCCGTCGCCTCCGCCGAGGGCGTCGACTACATGACCTCGTCGTCGGTGCTGGGGACCAGCACCATCCAGGTCTTCATCAAGCTGAATTTCGATCCGAACCAGGCGCTGACCGAAGTTCTCGCCAAGGTGAATTCGGTCAAATACCTGATACCGAAGGAATCCAACGATCCGGTGGTGACCAAGACCACCGGGCAGACCACCGCGGTGATGTATCTCGGCTTCTCCAGCGAGGTGCTGTCGGGGTCGGCGATCTCGGATTACCTGACGCGGGTGGTTCAGCCGGTGCTGTCGACCGTCGACGGCGTCGCGTCCGCCGATATTCTGGGCGGCCAGACCTTCGCGATGCGGCTATGGCTCGATCCCATCCGCATGGCCGGCCGCGGCATTTCGCCGAGCGACGTTTCGAATGCGATCGCCGCCAACAATTTTCAGGCCGCGGCAGGCCAGACCAAGGGCTACTTCATCGTCTCCAACGTGTCGGCCAATACCGATCTTACCAACCTCGCCCAGTTCAAGCGCATGATCGTCAAATCCAAGGACGGCGGCTTCGTGCGGATGGAGGACATCGCCACCGTCGAACTGGCGGCGCAGAGTACGGATGCCAGCGTGGCCTTCAACGGCGAGCACGCGATTTTCATCGGCGTGCAGGCGACCCCGCAAGGCAACCCGCTGACCTTGGTCAAGGGTGTCCGCGCGCTGTTCCCGGAGCTCGAGCGCAATCTGCCGCCATCGATGAAAATGAAGGTGGCGTATGATTCGACCAAATTCATTCAATCCTCGATCGACGAAGTCGAGAAAACCCTTGGCGAAGCCGTCCTCATCGTGGTGGTGGTGATCTTCCTGTTCCTGGCTTCGTTCCGCTCGGTCCTGATCCCGGTCGTGACCATTCCGCTGTCGCTGATCGGCGTCTGCACCCTGATGCTGATCGCGGGATTCAGTTTCAACCTCTTGACGCTGTTGGCCATGGTGCTGGCGATCGGTCTCGTCGTCGACGACGCCATCGTGGTGGTGGAGAACATCCACCGCCATCTGGAGGAGGGTAAACCTCCGGTGCAGGCGGCGATGCAGGGGGCCCGCGAGATCGTCGGTCCGGTCATTGCCATGACCATCACGCTGGCGGCGGTGTATGCGCCGATCGGCTTCCTGGGCGGACTGACCGGTGCGCTGTTCCGCGAATTCGCCTTCACGCTGGCCGGTTCGGTGATTGTGTCCGGCGTGATCGCGCTGACGCTCTCGCCGATGATGTGCTCGGTATTCCTGAAAAACGCCGAGGAGGGACGATTTGCACGCCTGGTCAACCGCATCTTCGGGGCCATGACCCGGTGGTACGGCCGGCGGCTCGATCGTTCGCTGGACTACCGCCCGATCACAGGATTGTTTGCGCTGACCATTCTCGGGCTGGTCGGCTTCCTATATCTGCATACGTCGAAGGAGCTGGCGCCGGAGGAGGACCAGGGCATCGTGTTCGCCGTGACGAAAGCGCCGAAATACGCCAATATCGACTACGCCGATTACTACGGCGCCAAGCTCGACAAGGCCTTTGCCGGTTTCCCTGAGACCGACCTGCGCTTCGTGCTGAACGGCATCAATGGTCCGCAAAACGGCATCGCCGGCATGCTGCTGAAGCCATGGGACGAGCGTAAACGCTCGTCGATCGCGCTCAAGCCGCTGGTGCAGGCGCAGCTCAGCAAGATCGAAGGCGTCAATGTCTTTGCCTTCAACCTGCCGCCGCTGCCGGGCGGGCCCGGCGGATTGCCCGTGCAGATGGTAATCAGCTCGACCAACGGATTCCAGGCGGTCTATGAGCAGATGCTCAAGCTACGCGAGGCCGCGCGCAAGAGCGGTCTGTTCATCGTCTCCGACAGCGATCTCGACTTCAACCAGCCGGTGGTGCGGGTCAAGGTCGACCGCTCCAAGGCCAGCGATCTTGGCATCACCATGCAGAACATCGGCGGCTCGCTGGCGACGCTGCTCGGCGGCAATTATGTCAACCGCTTCAATCTCGAGGGACGGTCCTATCAGGTAATTCCGCAGGTTCCGCGCGACCAGCGGCTGTCGCCCGAGGCGCTCGGCCAATATTATGTGCCGACGGCGACCGGCCAGCAGATACCGCTGTCGACCGTGGTCACGATCGAGACGGCGACCGACCCGAACGCGCTGACCCATTACAACCAGTTGAACTCGGCGACCTTCCAGGCGGTTCCGATGCCCGGGGTGACGGTCGGAGCGGCGGTCGACTTCCTCGAAGGCGAGGCCAAGAAGCTCCCTTCCGGGTTCAGCCATGACTATCTCGCGGACTCCCGCCAATATGTGCAGGAAGGCAACCAGCTCGCGATTACCTTTGGCTTTGCCCTGATCATCATTTTCCTGGTGCTGGCGGCGCAATTCGAGAGCCTGCGCGATCCCCTGGTGATCATGATCAGCGTTCCCATGGCCATCGTCGGTGCGTTGCTGCCGCTGTTCTTTGGCGCTGCCACCATGAATATTTACACCCAGGTCGGCCTGTTGACGCTGGTCGGCCTGATCAGCAAGCACGGCATCCTGATGGTCGAATTCGCCAACGAGCTGCAGCTCAAGGAGGGGCTCGACAAGCGCTCGGCGATCGAGATGGCGGCGCGGGTCCGGCTCCGTCCGATCCTGATGACGACGGCGGCGATGGTCACGGGTCTGCTGCCGCTGTTGACCGCAACGGGGGCGGGCGCGGCGAGCCGGTTCTCGATCGGATTGGTCGTGGTCTCCGGCATGTCGATCGGAACCCTGTTCACCCTGTTCGTGCTGCCCGCGGTCTATGTCGCCATCGCCACCGATCACCGGGCGGCAGCGACATCCGAACGCGCCAAGGAGATCGCGGATTTCGATCTCGGTCCGAACGCGTTGAAGGCCTCGTAGAGGACGCTTGCTTGGATCCGTAGCAACGGGAATTCGGGGATGACGCGCGATTTTCCGGCCGGCAATTATCATTTCATACCGGCGGTGTTTCAATATTCGAGCGGCGCCGCCGCCGCTCCCGGTTTTGAAATCGAGCGGGTGCGGTTCGACCGCTGGCCGCGGCTCGCCGAGGGTTTTGCGCGTGCGGCAGAGTATATTCAGGCCGCCGGGCGGCCGCTGACGTCGTTCTGCGCCTGCGAGCTGCGCTCGCCCACAGCCTTCACCGAGGACGGATTTCGGGCCTTCAACCAGCATTACGTCAAGACGCTTGCCGAATGGGGCCTGTTCGACGGCGTGACCAATCCGGTGGCCCGCAGCAATGTCTGCCCGGAGATCGATCCGCCGAGCGAACCGTCATTCTATGCCTTCTCGTTCACGCGGCCGCTGCAGGGCGCGGCAAGCGGAGCACCGAGCTTCGTCATCGCCGGCGGCGCCGAGGCGCGCGGTGGCAGCGGCAGCTATCCCGAGCGGATCGTGCGCTACCGCGATCTCAGCCCCGAGGGGTTGCGGGAAAAAGTGGCTTTCACCGTCGCCGAAATGGCAAGCCGCCTCAGCGCGTTCGGGCTCGGCTGGCAGGATACCACGGCGGTGCAGGCCTACACCGTGCATGACTTCCATCCCTTCATGGCCGATGAACTGGTTCGCCGCGGTGCCACCCGCTCCGGCCTGACCTGGCATTTCGCGCGTCCCCCCGTGATCGATCTCGAATTCGAAATGGATTGCAGGCGGGTAATGCGCGAGACGGTGGTCTGAGCTTCGCAGCTTTGTCGGGTGTGCAAAGGGCGCCTGCGCCGGAGCGCGCATCACCGCGCGCGGGGATCGAGCGCGTCGCGCAGGCCGTCGCCGACCAGGTTGAACGACAGCACCACCAGGAAGATCGAAAGCCCCGGCCAAAGCGCCATCCACGGCGCGTTGCTGAGGAAGCGTTGCGCTGAATTCAGCATGCTGCCCCAGGACGGGGCCGGCGGCTGCTGTCCGAGCCCCAGGAACGACAGCGCCGCCTCGGCGATGATGGCGGCGGCGATCGACAGCGTCGCCTGCACCAGCAGCGCGGGAATGATATTGGGCAGGATGTGGAACAGCGCGATCCGCCAGCGTGGATTGCCCATCGCGCGCGCGGCCTCGACGTAGTCCTCGACCTTGACGCTCATCACCTGGCCGCGGGTCAGCCGCACGAAGATCGGCGTCGTGGTGACGCCGATGGCGATCATGGCATTGCCGAGGCTTGGGCCGAGAAAGGCCGAAAGCGCGATGGCGAGGATCAGGAACGGGCAGGCCAGCATGGCGTCCGTGATCCGGCTGATCAAGGCATCGATGAAGCCGCCGCGATGGCCTGCCAGCAATCCGAAGGGGACACCGACCAGAAGCGCAATCCCGACCGAGATCGCGCCGGCGGTGAGCGAAGCGCGCGCGCCGTAGACCACGCGCGAGAGAATATCGCGGCCGAGATCGTCGGTGCCGAACCAGTGCAGCGCCGAGGGCGGCTTGCGGACCAGCGTCCAGCTGGTGGCAAGCGGATCATCGGGCGCGATCAAGCCGGCCGACAGCGCCAGCACAACGAAGGTCGCGATGATCGCGAGACCCGCCATCGCGCCCTTGCGCGCCAACAGCCGCCGCAGCGTACGCCGCGCCGGACTCTCCAGCCGATCCGCGCCGGCGGGCGGGGAGTGAAGCGCGGCGTCGGTCATTTGGCTCAGCTCCTCAAGCGGGGGTTGGCCAGGATCGTGGCGATATCGGCGATCAGGTTCAGCGCGATGTAGATCGTCGCCGTTACCAGCACGACGCCCTGCACGACCGCGTAGTCGCGATCGAACACGGCATCGACGATCAGCTTGCCGAAGCCCGGTATCGAGAAGATCTGTTCGGTCAGCACCGCGCCCGACAACAGTGTGCCGAGTTCGAGCGCGCCGAGCGTAATGACCGGTGTCAGCGCGTTGGGAAGCGCGTGCTTCAGGATGACCGTGCGTTCGGAAAGGCCTTTGGCGCGGGCCGTGCGGATATAATCGCTGTCAAGCACCTGCAGCATGGCGCTGCGCATATGTCGCATCAGGACCGCCGCGATGGCGTTGCCGAGCACGAAGGCGGGCATGATGGTGGCGGCGAGGCTACCGCGCCAGTTCTCGCTCAACGGCACATAACCCGATGCCGGCAGCCAGCCGAGTTCAATCGAGAACAGGAAGATCAGGAGGATGCCGAGCCAGAAGTTCGGCATCGAGATGCCCCACAACGCGATCAGGTTGGCGGCATAATCCCACAGCGTGCCTTTTTGCACCGCCGACAGGATGCCGGCAGGAATGCCGATCAAAATGGCGATCACGATCGCCATCGCGCCCAGTTGCATCGTCACCGGCAGCTTTTGCGCGATCAGCTCGCGCACCGGCACCTTGATGCGCAGCGACTCCCCGAAGTCGCCGGACAGCACGCCCTTGACCCAATAGAAATATTGCGCCGGCAGCGGCCGGTCCAGCCGATACTGCTGGCGGATCTGCGCGATGACGGCGGGGTCGCGTTCCTCGCCGGCCATCACCAGCGCGGGATCGCCGGGCAACAGGTGCTGCAGTGAAAAGATCAGGATCGACACCAGGAACAGTGTCGGGATCAGCTGCAACAGACGCCTGGCAAGAAAGTTCAGCATGACGCGCGCCAGACGGTTCCGGTCACTTCAGCCTCAATCCGATCACGCGCACCAGTCCGTCCGGCATTTGTTTGTAACCTTCGAGCCGCCTGGTATGCGCAATCAGGATCCTGCGGTGATAGAGATAGAGGATCGGCTCCTCGTCCAGAACGAGCCTGGTGAGATTTTCATAGAATGCCTTGCGCCGCGCCGGATCGGTGACGAGGCGGGCGTCGTCGAGCGCCTTGTCGGCATCGGGATTGGACCAGGCGCTGTAGTTCTGCGGCGCTCTGGTTTTCAGGAAGATATAGGAATTGCCGTCGGGATCGATCCGCCCGCTCCATGCCAGGAAGTAAGCCTGGTAGTCGCCGGACTCGGCTTGTTTCAGCGAAGTGGCGAATTCGGTGACCCGGATCTTGATGTCGAATCCGGCTTCGCCCGCCATCGACTGGATCACCTGCGCAACGGCTTCGTTTTCGGCGCCCTTCGGCACCATGAAATCGACCGTCACCGGCAAGGGCACGCCGGCTTGTTTCAATAGCGCCTTGGCCTTGGCGACATCGCGCGGTCGTATCGGGAAGGCCTTCTGGTAATAGGGATGGTCCGGACTGACCCACTGGTTGCCGGGCTTGAACTCGCCGTTGAAGACAACCTGATTGATGGCCTCGCGATCGATCGACAGGTCGAGCGCCTGGCGTACGACCGCCGATTGGCTGAGCGCTCCCTTGGCCTTGTCGTTGCCGATGTTGAGAGTGATGCCCTGGTAGCCGAGCTCGATCGCGGTCGACAGTTCGAGCTTCGGGTCCGCCTGGACGTTCCGGATGTCAGTCGCCAGCACCCGCTCGATCAGATCGAGGCCGCCCGATTTCAGATTGGCGAGCCGCACGGTGGCATCGACAATGGGCAGAAACACCAGGCGGTCGATAAAGACGTTGTCCTTGTTCCAGTAATCCCCGAATTTCTCGAACACGATACGATCCTGCTGCACCCGCTCGACGAATTTGTAGGGACCGGCGCAGACCGGATGCAGTCCGAACTTGTCACCTTCCTGCCTGGCGGCTTTGGGCGAGACCATCATGCCGGCGCGATCGGCGAGCTGCGCGATCAATGGCGAGAATGGCATCTTCAAGACGAGCTTGATGGTCAGGGGGTCTAAGACCTCGACATGATCGACGGCAGCCAGTTCCGGCTTGCGGAACGAGCCCTGCATGGTCTGGTGACGCTCCAGCGAGAACTTCGCGGCCTCGGCGTCGAACGGCTCGTCGTCCTGGAATTTCACGCCCGGCCGCAGCCGGATCGTGACCTCCTTGCCGTCGGCCGAGGTCTCCTGCGACAGCGCCAGCTGGGGCACGATGCTGAGCTTTTCATCGATGTCGAAAAGCTTGTCGCAGAAGGCTGCGAACACGATGCGACCGACATAGGTGCGCGCCAGCGTCGGGTCCAGAATGTCAGGATCTTCGGCGAGGCCGATACGCAGCGTGCTCTGGGCCTGAACGCCCGCCACAAGCGACAACAGGATAGCGGCCGCCAACACCGTCAAGCGAAGAATTTTCATGGCAAGGATCTCCTCCTTCAAGCGCTGGCCACAGGCGCGGGATCGACAACATCACCCACGGAAATAACGGGCCGTTGTGCGCCACCGCTGAAAGCGGCCAGCAGCTTTTCCAAGGTCGGCGAAAACGCACGACCGGTGGTGAGGGTCGCATCCGGCGGCGGCAGTTCCGCGCTGCGGTGACACGCGGTGGCGTGGCCGGTTGCGTCGGCGAGCAGTGGCGGCGGCTCGATGCGGCACTGCGCGATCACGTAGGGGCAGCGGCTATGAAAGCGGCAGCCCGACGGCGGATCGAGTGCGCTCGGCATTTCCCCCTCCAGGAGCATCGAGCTGCGCTTCGCCCGGGGTTTGAGAATGGGGATCGCGGACAACAGCGCCCGGCTGTAGGGGTGACGCGGCGAGGTGAACAGCGCCTCTGCCGCCGCGGTCTCGACGATGCGGCCGAGATTCATCACCGCGACGCGATCGGCCACGTGTTTCACCACTGCAAGGTCGTGCGAGACGAAAATGTAGGCGATCCCGAGCCGGTCCTGCAGATCGCGCAGCAGGTTCAGGATTTGCGAGCGGATCGACACGTCCAGCGCCGATACCGGCTCGTCGCAGATGATGAGTTTCGGCTCCACTGCGAGCGCGCGCGCAATCGCGATGCGCTGGCGCTGGCCGCCGGAAAATTCGTGCGGGTAGCGGCGCGCGAAACGCGGCTCCAGGCCGACCAGCCGCAGCAATTCGTCGACCCGCTCCCGGCGGCCCGCGGCCGGGACGAGGTCATGCAGCGAAAGCGGCTCGCCCAGGATCTGGCTGACGGTCATGCGCGGATTGAGCGAGGCGTAGGGGTCCTGGAAGATGATCTGCGCGTCGCGACGGAACGCGCGCAAGGCACCTGGGTCCAGCGCCAGCAGGTCGCGGCCCGCGAAGCGGACCTGGCCCGCATCCGGCTCCATCAGCCGCAGCACCAGCCGGCTGATGGTGGATTTGCCGCAGCCGGATTCGCCGACCAGCGCCAGCGTCTTGCCGGCCTCGACGCTGAAACTGACGCCATCGACCGCCCTGACCCACGCGGTCGGCCGGCCGAACAATGAGCGTTCGGCGACGAAGTGTTTGACCAGGCCTTCGACCTCCAGCAGGGCGGTCACGTTCGATTGCATCGCCGTCACGACACCAGCCTCTCCAGAGGCGCCCGGATGCAGCGTGACCAGTGACCTCCTCTGATCATCGACAGCGGTGGCGGCGCGGCGAGGCAGATGTCGCCGACGAACGGACAGCGCGCCGCGAAGCGGCAGCCGGTGGGCAGGCTGGTCATGTTTGGAACCATGCCCTCGATGGTGGCCAGACGCGCGGTGCGGCGGTCGAGCCGCGGCATTGAGCCGAGCAGACCGATGGTGTAGGGGTGCTGCGGCGAGGAGAATAAGGCATCCACCGTGGCGTGCTCGACGATCTCACCGGCATACATCACCGTTACCTCGTCGCAGACCTCGGCGACGACGCCGAGATCGTGGGTGATCAGGATTATGGCGGCACGGCTCGCCGCCTTCAGCTCTCGCATCAGATCGAGGATTTGCGCCTGCAGGGTGACGTCGAGCGCGGTGGTCGGCTCGTCAGCGATCAGCAGCATCGGATCGCAGGCCAAGGCCATCGCGATCATGACGCGCTGGCGCATGCCGCCGGACAGCTGGTGCGGATAGTCGTCGATCCGGCGCTGCGGCGAGGGGATGTGGACCTGGCCTAGCAGTTCGATGGCGCGCTTGCGGGCGCTGCGCCGTGAACCGCCGCGATGGCGCAGGAGGGTCTCGATGATCTGCTCGCCGATCGTCAGAGAAGGATTGAGCGATGTCATCGGCTCCTGGAAAATCATAGCCAGCCGGTCGCCGCGCAGGTCCCGCAGCGTCTGCAGGGGAATGTCGAGCAGGTCGAAGCCATCGAAGTAGATCGAGCCCGAGACCTCGGCTGAGGCTTTCGACAGCAGGCCCATGATGGCGAGCGACGTCACGCTCTTGCCGCAGCCGGATTCGCCGACCAGACCGAGCGTCGCGCCCTTGGCTACGCTGAGGTCGACGCGGTCGACGGCGTGGGTGGTGCGGCCGTCGTCGCCATGGAAAACGACTCGCAAATCCCTGATATCGATCAGCGGGGCTTCGGTCATTTATTACGAACCGCAATCGCCGCTTCGATCTCGGCCTCGATGGTGGCGCGATCAGTGATGCCGGCCGGATTTTTCCGGCTCGCCAGGAATTTTCGGAAATGCACCCAGCGCTCGCGGCTCACCTGTTCGAGACGATCGAGTTCGGCCAGGGGATCGGCGTGGTCGTCGACGCGCAGGTCGAGCTCCGGCCACTCCTCCTCGCCGTGAATCAGAAGCGCGGCGGATTGCTTGCCGCGCTTGTCGCCGCCGGCGGCTTCACCGGATCGCATCGCCGCGATCAGACGCTGTGCGAACGGCTGGCTCTGATTTTCGCCATAGGCCATGGCGGTATCGTCCAGCACGCGGGCAGAGGCCAGCATGTTGCCGGCGATGGAAAAGCCGCTGCCAGCGACGTGCCCGCACCAGTCGATGCATTCCCTGCCGGTATGGCAGGCGACGCGGCCAAGGGCGTCCATGATGTGAAGTTGCCGGCTGTCGCGGCCGCCGTCGGCCGCGATCAGGCTCTCGACGATATCTTCCGGGCTTCGCCCCTCACGCAGCAGGTTGACGCCGTCAATGCCGTAATAGGGATTGACCAGCGCCTGGGTCGCGATGCCGCCGAAGCCTGCGGCAATATACGGCACCAGGGCGCCGACGGCGAAGAAGCGCGTCGCGACCGCGATGCCGATCTGGCCGGTGGCAGAGTCGCGGGCGATGATCGACCAAGTCATTTTATCTTAAAGCTCATTTTATCCTAAATCTCGTCTCACTTTATCGGCCGGCCGCATAGCCCTGCATGCCCCGCGGATTGGCCGCGGCGCGGCGGCGACGACCGAGCTTCGATGCGGCGGTGAGGCGGCCTTCCGACCAGTCGGGCCCGATCTCGACCAGATGGCCGCGGGCCCTGAGCGTATCGACGGTCTTGCCCGGGACGCGGTTCTCGACCACCAGCACGCCTGGTCGCGCCGTACGCGGCCAGAATGAGATTGGAAAATGCTCCGAATGCCACGCCGGCGCGTCGATGGCTTGCTGCAGATTCATGCCTGCATGGACGTGGCGCAGGAAGAATTGCGTGGTCCATTGATCCTGCTGATCGCCGCCGGGAGATCCCCAGGCGAGATAGGGTTCGCCGTCGCGCAGCGCCAGGCTCGGGCTGAGCGTGGTGCGCGGCCGCTTGCCCGGCGCCAGCGCGGCAGGGTGGTTCTCATCGAGCCAGAACATCTGGGCGCGGCTGCCGAGGCAGAAGCCGAGTTCGGGAATGACCGGCGAGGACTGCAGCCAGCCGCCCGACGGGGTCGCCGAAACCATGTTGCCGGCGGAATCGATGATGTCGAAATGGACGGTGTCGCCGCGCACCTCACCGAAACGGCCGACGGTAGGCTCGCCGGCGCCCATGGCGCCGACCGCCTCCCGATGGCCGGCCTCGCGGCGCAGTTTCACCACCGCGCCGAAGCCCTCCACCGAGCCCGGCAGGAAATCGAGCGAGGCCCGCTCCGAGATCAGCTTGCGGCGTTCGTCATTGTAGGCATCCGACAACAGCGTGGCGATCGGGATCTCGCTAAAATTCGGATCGCCATAGAATTTCTCGCGGTCGGCGAAGGCGAGCTTGGCGCATTCGGTCTGCAGGTGGATGAACTCAGGCCCCGTGGGATCGAGCCCGTCGAACTCAAATCCCTTCAACAGCGCCAGCTGCTGCAACATGACCGGGCCTTGACTCCAGACGCCGGGCTTGCAGACCGTGTAACGCCCATAGTCGTAGGTCAAAGGCGCTTCGATGGTCGGCTGCCAGCGCGCCATGTCGTCGGCGCGCAGCACGCCGCGATGCGGAGCGCCAGAGACATCCATGATCTCCTGCGTTCGGCAGAATGCATCGATCGCCTCGGCGACAAAACCATGCGACCAGGAGTTTCGAGCCCGTTCGATCTGTGCGACCCGATCGGCGCCGGCGCTTTCGGCTTCCTTCAGGATCCGGGCATAGGTTTCAGCCAGCCCCTTGTTGCTAAACAGCGTACCCGGCTTTGGCACCTCATTGTTCGGCAGATAAACCGCGGCCGAGGTTGGCCAATGCTTGCGGAACAATTGCTCGACGGCAGCGATGGTGGCGGAGGCACGCTCCACCAGCGGGTAGCCATGGCTGGCATAGGCGATCGCCGGTTCGAGTACGTCGCGCAGCCGCAGCGTGCCGTAGTCGCGTAGCAGCAGCAGCCAGGATTCGAATGTGCCGGGCACGCAGGCGGCCAATAGTCCGGTGCCCGGCACCATGTCCAGACCCTCGGAACGGTAGTGCGCGATGGTCGCGCCGGATGGTGCCGGGCCCTGGCCGCAGATCACCTCGGTGCGACCGCGCGCGACATCGTGGACGATGATCGGCACATCGCCGCCGGGACCGTTCAAATGCGGTTCCACGACCTGCAGCGTGAAGGCCGTGGCGACGCCGGCATCGAAGGCATTGCCGCCTTTTTCCAGCGTGGCCATTCCGACCGCGGTGGCGATCCAGTGCGTCGAGGTCACGACACCGAACGTGCCTTCGATCTCCGGCCGGGTGGTGAATGGATCGGGATTGATCTTGCTCATTGGCATCCGTCGTTGCGCCGATGCGGCGTGGTGAGCGCACTTGACCATAGCCGGCGGGGCCTGCCAACCAGCCCGGCGCGCCGGCTTGCTCTCATCCCCGTGATCATGCTGGGCTCGCGGCGTAAGCCTGCATGTTGACGGCGTGGCAAGCTACGCCGCCGATCAGCGCGGGCGCTTGCCTGCGACAGAGATCGAAGGCTTGCGGACAGCGCGGGTGGAACGCGCAGCCGGGCGGCGGATCGATCGGATTGGGGATTTCACCCTTGACGGGAATCCGCTGGCGGCCGGACATCATGAGATCGGGTACCGCGCCCAGCAGCATTCTGGTGTAGGGCATTTGGGGATGGTCGAAGAGTTCGCGGCCTTCGGCGATTTCCACGATGCGGCCGAGATACATCACCCCGATGCGGGTCGCCATGTGCCGGACCACGGCGAGGTTATGGCTGATGAAGAAGTAAGTGAGGCCGAACTTGTCCTGGAGGTCGCGCATCAAATTGAGGATCTGCGCCTGCACGGAGACGTCCAGCGCCGAGGTCGGCTCATCGCAGACGATGAATTCGGCTTCCGAGGCCAAGGCACGGGCGATCGCGATCCGTTGCCGTTGCCCGCCGGAAAACTGGTGCGGATATTTCAGGCCGTCATCGGCGTGCAGGCCGACCAGCGCCAACAGCTCGCCGACCCGCGCCCGAATGTCGCGCTCGCCATGGATCAGATCGAAGGCGCGGATCGGCTCGGCGATGATGGCATCGACCCGGAAGCGCGGGTTGAGGCTGGCATAGGGATCCTGAAAGATCATCTGAATGCGGCGGCGCAGGCGCTGGCGTGCCCGCATCTGGCTGGGATCGCTCATTGAAACGCCATCAATGACGACTTCACCGGAGGTCGGCGGCAACAGCCCGACCACCATTCGGGCGACCGTGGTCTTGCCGGAGCCGGATTCTCCGACCAGCGCAAAGGTCTCACCGCGAGCAACGTCGAAGCTGACACCGTCGACCGCTCTGACGAATTCGAGAGCGCCGCCTTCCAGCATCCGGTTCAGCCACGGCTTTGAAACATCGAAGAAGCGACGCAGATTTCTGACCTCGACCAAAGGCGCCATCGTCATGCCGCGCTTTCCCTGGTTGTGGCGTCATAAAGATGGCAGGCGACCGCCTGGGCGCCACGCTGGATCGCTTCCGGCCGGTCGATCCGGCAGCGGTCGAACGCCAACGCGCAACGCGGGTTGAACGAGCAACCGGGCGGAATGGCTGAGAGCCGCGGCATCGAGCCCGGGATCTGGACCAGGCGCGCGGCGTCGCCTGCCAGCGTCGGGATCGCGCCCATCAAACCCCTGGCATAGGGATGCAGCGGGTTCTGCACCACCGCTCGAACCGGGCCGATTTCCGCGATCCGCCCCGCATACATGACCGCGACGCGGTCCGAGGTCTCGGCGATCACGCCCATGTCGTGGGTCACCAGCATCACACTGGTGCCATGGTCGCGCCCGAGCCGCTTGATCAAGGCGATGATCTGGGCCTGCACCGAGACGTCGAGCGCGGTGGTCGGTTCATCGGCAATGATCAACTCGGGATCGGCGCAGATCGCCAGAGCGATAACGACGCGCTGGCGCATGCCGCCGGAAAATTCGTGCGGATAGGCATCGATGCGCTTGTCGGGGGCGGGAATGCCGACCTCGGCCAGCAGATCGATGGCGCGCTTGCGCGCCGCCGATGGTGAAAGATCGAGATGGGTCGTGATGGTCTCGACCAGCTGATCGCCGATCCGGTACAGCGGGTTCAAGCTGGTGAGCGGATCCTGAAAGATCATGCCGATCCGCTTGCCCCTGACACGGCGCATCTCTTCCGGTGCGAGATCATCGATCCGGAAGCCGGACAGGTGGATTTCGCCCCCGGCAATGCGGCCGGGCGGATCGATCAGGCCGATCACCGCGAGGCCCGTGATGGACTTGCCGGCTCCGGATTCGCCGACCACGCCCAGCACTTCGCCCCTGGCGATGTCGAACGAGATGCCGTCGATGGCGCGCAACGTACCCTGCCGTGTGGCGAACTCGACCTTCAGGTTGCGCACGGAGAGAACGGCCGCTGTCATGCAATTGGGTATCCCGAAGCTGCGGCACGTCTCATCGGAGCTTGGGATTGAGCGCGTCGCGCAGCCAGTCGCCAATCAGATTGATGGAAAGGATCAAGGTCGCGAGCGCAACACCCGGGAAGGCGACGATCCACCACTCGCCGGAGAACAGGTAATTATTTCCGATCCGGATCAGGGTGCCGAGCGAGGGCATGGTCTCGGGCATGCCGGCACCCAGAAACGACAGCGTCGCCTCGGTGATGACGGCGAGCGCGAGATTGATGGTGGCGATCACCAGGATCGGCCCCATCGCGTTGGGCAGCACATGACGCAGCATGATCACGGGGGTGGGAAGTCCGATAAGCTGCGCGGCAGCAACGTAATCTCGGTTCTTCTCCACCATGACCGAACCGCGTACGGTACGCGCATATTGCACCCAGAAGCTCAGTCCGATCGCCACCACCAGCACGGCGAGCGTTCCCATTTCACCGAGGCTGCCGCCAAACACCGACTTGGCGACGCCATTGATCAGGAGCGCTATCAGGATCGCGGGGAAGCTGAGCTGGACGTCGGCGATACGCATGATCAGGCTATCGATGGCGCCTCCGAAATAGCCGGCGATCAGCCCGAGCAGGATACCGAGCGTGCCGGAGAAGGCGACACCGAGCACGCCGACCACGAGCGAAATCCGCAATCCGTAGAGAATGGCGGAAAATACGTCGCGGCCCTGTTCATCGGTGCCAAGCAGGAACGGGCTCTGGCCATCGGCGGTCCATAGCGGAGCGATCCGCGAATTCATCAGTTGCAGTTGCGCCGGATCGAAAGGGTTCTGCACGGCAACGACGGGAGCGAACACCGCCAGCAGAAAAAACAGCGCGGTTACCGCGGCGGCAACCATGGTCAGCCGGGAGCGGCTAAATGAAAAATAGACATCACTTTCGAGCGTGCGACCGAACCAGCCACTGGGCGAGGGCGGCGTTTGCTGCGGGCTCGCTTCGATTTGCTGTGGGACGACGGCATCGCTCATAATCAAGCCGCGTGGCTTATCGTCGGGCGCAGGCGCGGATCGACGATCGTGTAGAGGATGTCGACGATAAGGTTGATGGTGACGAAGATGAGCGAGACCATCAACAGGTAGGCCGCCATGATCGGGATGTCGACATTTTGCACGGCTTGCAGGAATAACAGGCCCATTCCCGGCCACTGGAACACGGTTTCGGTGATGATCGCAAATGCAATTACCGAGCCAAACTGCAGGCCTGCGACGGTAATCACGGGTACCAGAGTGTTCTTCAGCGCGTGACCGAAATGGATCGCCCGCGTCGTCAATCCGCGCGCCCGCGCGAAACGGATATAATCGGTACGCAGCACTTCCAGCATCTCCGCCCGCACCAGCCGCATGATCAATGTCATCTGGAACAGTCCGAGCGTGATCGACGGCAGGATGAGGGCCTTGAGGCCGGAGACCGTGAGCAGCCCGGTGGTCCACCAGCCGATCCGCACCACGTCGCCGCGGCCATAGGACGGCAGCCATCCCAGCACTACAGCGAACAGATAGATCAGCAGGATGCCGATCAGGAAGGTCGGCAGCGAGATGCCGATCAGCGAGACCGCCTGCAACAATTTCGCCAGCAGCGTGTCCCGTTTCAGCGCCGAATAGACCCCCATCAGGATTCCGGCCAGCATCGCGAAGATCGTGGCACAGGTGGCAAGTTCGAGCGTTGCCGGCATCCGTTCCTTCAGGAGGTCTGCGACGGGCTGCCGGAACTGGTAGGAGACCCCGAACTTGAACTGCGCGGCGCCCGCCAGATAGCGTGCGAACTGGACGGGCACCGGATCGTTGAGACCGAGCGATTGTCGGATCGCGGCGCGTTCGGCGGCCGAGGTGTCAATGGCAACCATCTGGTTGACGGGATCGCCGGCGAACCGGAACATCGAGAACGAGATGATGCCGACCGCGATCATGACGCCAATGGCCTGGATGGCCCGGCGAACAGTGAAAGCGAGCATGTGATCCTTTCACTTCTTCTAACGGCCGCGCGAATAGTGCCGCCGGCCCAATGAAAAATCCCGGTGCCGCGAGGCTGCCGGGACGTGCGCCTTCACTCTGCTACTCCTGCTTGGTCGCCCAGTACAGCAGCACCTGGTTGTCCGGACGCTGGGTCAGTTTCACCTTGTTCGAGACGCCCCAGGCCAGCGCCTGCTGGTGCAGCGGGATGTAGCTAAAATCCTTGATGGCGATTTCGAAGGCCTGCTTGATCAGCAGATCGCGCTTGGACGGATCGGTCTCAATCAGCACCTTGTCGGTGAGCGCATCCAGATCCTTGTTGCAGTAGCCGCCGACATTGGTCTCGCCGCGGGTAGGATCCTTCGGATCGTCACGGCAGCCCAGGATGTCATGCAGCACGTTGTGCGCATCCATGGTGCCCGGCGTCCAGCCCAGCAGGTAGAACGAGGACTGAAAACCGCCGGGCTTCAGGATCTTGGCGAAGTATAGCGCTTTCGGCTGCGCCAGCAGGTCGACCTTGATGCCGATGCGCGCCAGCATGCCGACCACTGCCTGGCAGATTTCCGAGTCATTGACATAGCGGTCGTTGGGGCAATCCATCGTGACTTCGAAACCGCTGGCATAGCCGGCCTCCGTGAGCAGCTTCTTGGCGCCCTCGGGATCGTATTTTGGACGTGTGAACTCACCCGAGAGCCTGAACAGCTGCGGCGCGATCATCAGCGCCGAGGGGGTCGAGAGGCCGCGCATCACCCGGGTCTTGATCAGATCGACATCGATGGCCTTATAGAAGGCCTCGCGGACGCGGATATCCTTGAAGGGATTCTTGCCCTTGATGTTCGAGTACAGCAATTCATCGCGGGCCTGGTCCATGCCGAGGAAGATGGTGCGCAACTCGGGCCCGGCCAGAACCTTGGCGATCCCGCTGGCATTGACCCGGGCGATGTCCTGGATCGGAACCGGCTCGATGACATCGACTTCGCCCGACAACAACGCGGCGACCCGGGTCGCATCGGAAGCAATCGCGGTAAAGTCGATTTCCTTCAGATTATGCTCCGGTTTGCTCCACCAGTTGGGATTGACCTTGAACACGGTCTTGACCCCGGGCTGGTGGCTCTCGATGAAAAACGGGCCCGTGCCGTTTTCATGGAGCGAGGCAAAACTCGGGGTGGTTGCCGAGGCCGGCGTCGGTGCCAGCGAGTTGTTCTCCTCGCACCATTTCTTGTCCATGATGAACCAGACGTCCCACTGCGTGGTCAGGATGGGATTAGGCGAGCTCAGGACGACGTCGACCGTGTAATCGTCGACCTTGACGAATTTCGTGTTGGGCGGAATCACGCTGGTGAAGTTGGATCCATTGGCGCGGACGCGGTCGGCGGAGAAGATCACGTCATCGGCGGTGAAGGGGTCGCCGTTGTGGAATTTGACGTTCTTGCGCAGATGAAAGCGCCAGCGGGTTGGCTCCGGCGTTTCCCAGCTCTCCGCGAGATCTGGAACGATCTTCAATTCCTTGTCGCGGGTGACCAGCCCTTCATAGACGTGGGCGTGTTGAGCGATGGTGGTGGTTTCCCGCAGCGTATAGGGATCAAGCGATTTGAGGGCGCCCTGATTGGCGTAGCGCAGGGTCTGGGCCGATACCGGCGGCATCGCAAGGGCGACGATGGAGAATGTGGCCGCTGCAATAAACCTAAGACGTCCCGGCATCTGTTCCTGTTCTCCACTGTGGCGTGGGCATCTTCTAAATTCGTCGTTTATGTCGAGACCATGTTGCCAGAGTTTGGCCGCCACGCAAGCGGCTTTTCCCCGCAGCCAAGCCGGTTTGCACGCCGACGACGTCATGATTAGCTCCAGTCCAGGTCGCGTGCAGGCGTGCGCCGTGCAACGGGAGTAGGGAATGACGGAACTCAAGGCTGACATCCTAGTGTTGGGTGCCGGCATGGTCGGCGTCAGCGCAGCCTTGCACCTGCAGCAGCGCGGTCGCGATGTCGTACTGGTCGACAAGCATGAACTTGCCGGAGAAGAGACCAGTTTCGGCAATGCAGGGCTGATCGAATGCGCCTCGGTCTTTCCCCATATGTTCCCGCGCGACCTGACCCAGCTGTTCCGCTACGCGCTCAATCGCAGTGCCCAGGTTCGTTACCGGGTTGCTGATTTACCGGACTTTCTGCCATGGCTGGTGCGCTACTTCATTGCCTCCTCGCCGGATCGCGCGCTGCAAAGCGCGATGGCGGAATGGCCATTGATCCGGCGCAGCCTGGTCGAACATGAGGCCCTGATCGCGGAGGCGGGGGTGCCGGAGCTGTTGCGGCGGACCGGCTGGATCAAACTGTTCCGCTCGCAGGCGACTCTTTCAAAAGCGGCAGACGATCTGCAGCGGGCCAAGCATTATGGCATCGAAGGCGAGCTGCTTGATGAAAAGGCAATCGCGGCGCGCGAACCCCATCTGAGCGGCAATTTCGCCGGCGCGATCTATCTTCCGGCGCCCGGCTTCGTGCCGGACCCCGGCGGACTGGCCAAGGCCTATGCTTCGCTGTTTCAGCGCAAGGGTGGGCGATTTCTGGTGGCCGATGCGCGAACGCTGGAAAACCGTTCCGGGCTATGGCGGGTGGCGGCCCGCAATGACGCCGCGGTCGCGCGAGAAGTGGTGCTGGCACTGGGGCCGTGGTCCGATCTGGTATTGGGTCCGCTCGGCTATTCGGTTCCGCTCGGCGTCAAGCGTGGCTATCACCTGCATCTGGCGCCGCGCGGCAATGCGGTGCTGCATCATCCCGTTCTGGATTCGGATCGTGGCTACCTCTTGGCGCCGATGAACCGCGGCATTCGCCTGACGACCGGTGTGGAATTCGCACGCCGCGACGCGTCGCCTAATCCGATCCAGCTGCAGCGGGCGCTGCCGCATGCGCACAGCCTATTTCCATTGGGTGAGCCGGTCGACGCCAAAGCCTGGAGCGGCGCGCGGCCCTGTCTGCCCGACATGCGGCCGGTGATCGGCAAGGCGCCTCGCCACACTGGCCTATGGTTCGATTTCGGCCATCAGCACCACGGTTTGACGCTCGGCCCCGCGACCGGTCGCCTGCTGGCGGAGATGATGACCGGGGAGGCGCCGTTCGCCGATCCCAGCCCCTTCGCCATTGAGCGTTTTGGTTGACCATACCCGCCAAATGATGGCGCGAAACCCGGCCGGGCTGCGTCAGGTCGCTTGCGTCGCGCGGCCCGTCGTGGCGATAATGTGACCAGCTGTCAGCAACCAGTCAGGAGCGGACATGAAGGTAAACGTCGAAATAGATTGCACGCCGCTCGAGGCCCGGCAGTTCTTCGGACTTCCGGATGTGCAGCCGATGCAGATCGCTGTCATGGATAAGCTGCAGCAACAGATGATGGCCAATATCGAAAAGGTGTCTCCGGAAGCCTTGATGCAAAGCTGGTTCACCTTCGATCCGAAGCTCGCCGAGCGCTTCCAGGACCTGTTTGTGACCATGACGGGTCTCGCCAGTCCGCGGATCGGCGACAAGAAGTAGCGATGGCGGTCGACCACAGCGAACCGCCGGCTGGGCGGCTTCGTCCGCCGGGCCTCGGGCTGTTGTTGGCCGAAGCCAGGGGCATACTGGAATTCAACACCAGCCTTTTACTGTCGCCATTGTTGATGCGCGCACCGCGGGGCGACGGCCATGCGGTGCTCACCTTGCCGGGGTTCCTGGCCAGCGATCTATCGATGGCGCCGATGCGGCGCTATCTCAGGGAACTCGGATATGACAGCCATGCCTGGCAGATGGGTCGCAATATCGGCGGCATTTCGCGCATGCGATCGGCGTTGCGGGACCGGCTGACCGAGATCCATGACGCCTCCGGCCGCAAGGTCAGCCTCGTCGGGTGGAGCCTGGGCGGTGTCTATGCGCGCGATTTGGCGCTGCAGGCCCCAGACATGGTGCGATGTGTCATCACCTTGGGAAGCCCGTTCGCCAACGACGCGCGGGCGACCAACGCGACCAGGCTCTATGAGGCCCTGTCCGGCGAAGCGGTCGCGAACCATTCCGAGCTCCGAAAGGCCATCGCCGGGGACCTGCCGGTGCCCACCACGTCGATCTATTCGCACACTGATGGCATCGTGAACTGGATGACCTGCCGCCTGCGCCCCTCCGATACCGCCGAGAATATCGCGGTGCATCTTGCCAGCCATGTCGGAATGGGCGTGAATGCCGCGGCCTTGTGGGCAGTGGCCGATCGCCTGGCGCAACCGGATGGCGAATTCAGGCAATTTGACCGGTCAGGTCCGTTTGCCATTGCATATGCGCCTCCGGACCATGCACAATCCAAACCCGTGTCCTGAAGCCGGGACCGTCCGACGCGAGAGGCGCCAAAAGAGCGCCACGTGTTCTCTTGGGAGGAAAAATATGGGTGACGCGAAGAAACTGTCCTCGATGGACGCGTCGTTCTTGTACCTCGAAACGCCGGAAATGCCGATGCATGTCGGCAGCATGGCGATCTTCCGTCTGCCTTCCGATTACAAGGGCGACTATTTCGAGGACTTCAAGGCGATGATCGCCTCGCGGTTGCACGTTGCACCGATCCTCAAGTCACGGTTGGAAAAGACACCGCTCGACATCGATCATCCCTCATGGGTCGAGGACGACCAGTTCGACATCGACCGCCATATCTTCCGCGGCAGCCTTCCGGCCCCTCACGACCGCGCCACGCTCGAGCGCATCGTCGGCTGGATGCATGCCAAGCTGCTCAATCGCGCCCGCCCGCTCTGGGAGTTCTACGTCTTCGAAGGCATGAAGGACAACGAGATCGGACTCTACTCCAAGATCCATCACGCCTGTGTCGACGGTGGCGCGGGCGCAGCCCTCACCAACATGATCTACGATGTGACGCCGATTCCGCGCATCGTCGAGAAGCCCGCGGCGCGGGCAAAGGTCGAGCAGGAGCCGCGTGATATCGCCGCCAATCTGATCGATTCCTATCAGCAGCTCTGGACCCGGCCCTTCGACGCGGCGGCGAGCGCCAAGGGCATCGAGCTGCCACGCAGCGGCAAGAGCGACCTCGGATCGATCCTGTTCGACAATGCGATGTTCCAGATCGAATCCGCGGTCAAATTCGCCGGCAGCGTTCCCACCCTGCTGAAGAGCGTCTCCGACGTGGTCGGAAAGATTTCCGATCCGAAATCGCGCGACAGCATCGCCAGCATGGTGTCACCGTCGACGATCCTGAACAAATCGATTTCGTCGGAGCGGAGTTTTGCCGGCGTATCGATCCCGCTGTCGCAAGCCAAGGCGCTGGCCAAACAGGCGGGCGGCAAGCTCAACGATGTGGTGCTGGCGATATCGAGCGGCGTCGTCAGGCGCTATCTCAGGGAACGCGGGGCGCTACCGGCAAAGTCGATGACGGCCGCGGTGCCGGTCTCGCTGCGCGAAGAGGGCAATACCGACGCCAACAATCAGGTGTTCGGCATGATCTGTTCGATCGCCTCCGACATCGAAGATCCCAAGACCCGGCTGCAGACCATCATCGCGCAATCCACAAAGTCGAAGGAGATGTCGCATCCGCTGCGCGCCCTGATGCCGCAGGTCTCCAACCTCTCGATGCTGGGGGCGCCGATCATGGTCCAGGTGCTGGCGCTGCTGTACAGCCGGTCGAGCCTCTCCGACGTGCTGCCGCCGGCGGCCAACATCACGGTCTCCAACGTGCCGGGGCCGCGGCAGACCCTGTATGCGGCGGGTGCGGAATTGCTGCACATCTTTCCAGTGTCGATTTCGAGCCATGGGCTTGCGCTGAACATCACCGTGCAGAGTTATCGCGACCAGCTGGATTTCGGCTTCATTGCCGGCGCCAACATCATTCCCCATGTCCAGGTTCTCTGCGACATGCTGCCCGAAGAGTTCGCAGCTCTGCAGACCGCCTTTACCGCGCCATCCGATCTCAAAAGCGCCGCCGGCTAGTCGGAATCCTGGAATTCGGTTTCTCCGATGCGGCGATGCGCCGCCGAAAACAGAGGCACTCCGCGATGTTAGAAATGCCACCGCTGCAGTTCGCCGAGACCAACGGCATCCGCATGGGCTATTACGAAGCCGGTCCGAAAACCGATAGGCCGCCGGTCATTCTCTGCCATGGCTGGCCGGAAATCGCCTTTTCGTGGCGCCACCAGATCAAGGCGCTGGCCGACGCGGGAATTTGGGTGATCGCGCCTGACCAGCGCGGCTATGGCGCGACCGACCGGCCGGAAGCGGTTGAGGCCTATGACATCGAACATCTGACCGGCGATCTGGTCGGCCTCGCCGACCATCTCGATATCGACAAGGCAATCTATGTCGGCCACGACTGGGGCGGCTTCGTCGTCTGGCAGATGCCGTTACGGCATGTCGAACGCGTCGCCGGCGTGGTCGGCATCAACACCCCGCATACCCCGCGTGCGCCGGCCGACCCGATCGAGTTGTTGCGCCACCGCTTCGGCGAGCAGATGTACATCGTGCAGTTTCAGGATCCATCGCGCAGCGCCGACAAGATATTCGACAGCCGGATCGAACAGACCTTCGACGCCTTCATGCGTAAACCGGCCCCGCGCAGCGAAACGGCCGCGGCCGAGCCGCCGACCGCCGGGGTGGGCGCCTCGCCCAGGATCAATCTGGCGTTTCCGCAGATGATTGCCAATTACGACGCCAGGCACGATCCGCGCACGCCGATCCTGTCGCCGGAGGAAAAGCAGGTGTTCGTCGATACCTTTCGCAAATCCGGCTTCACCGGCGGAATCAACTGGTACCGCAACATGTCGCGCAACTGGCAACGTTCGGCCGACATCGACCACACCGTGCGCGTGCCTTCACTCATGATCATGGCTGAGAACGACCACGTGCTGCCGCCTTCGGCGGCCGACGGCATGGAGAAGATCATCCCCGACCTCGAGAAATATCTGGTCCGCGGCAGCGGCCATTGGACGCAGCAGGAAAAGCCGGAGGAAGTCAGCGCCAAGCTGATCGAGTGGCGCAGAAAGCGGTTCGGCTGAACATACGATGGCGTCGACCAACAGGCTAGATCCGATTCCGCGTCCGCCGACCAAGCCGGTGGTCGGCAACATGCTGTCGCTGGATTCCACCGCGCCGGTGCAGAATCTCGCCCGGCTCGCTCGGGAATTGGGACCGATCTTCTGGCTCGACATGATGGGCGCGCCATTGGTGATCGTTTCCGGCCACGACCTCGTCAACGAGATCAGCGACGAGAAGCGCTTCGACAAGGCGGTTCGCGGGCCGCTACGGCGGGTGCGGGCGGTCGGCGGTGATGGATTGTTCACCGCCGATACCAAGGAGCCGAACTGGAGCAAGGCGCACAATATCCTGCTGCAGCCGTTCGGCAACCGCGCCATGCAATCCTATCACTCGAGCATGGTCGATATCGCCGAGCAGCTGGTGAAGAAGTGGGAGCGGCTCAACGGCGACGAGGAGATCGACGTCGTCCACGACATGACCGCGCTGACGCTCGACACCATCGGGCTGTGCGGGTTCGACTACCGCTTCAATTCATTCTATCGGCGCGATTATCATCCGTTCGTTGAATCGCTGGTGCGCTCGCTTGAGACCATCATGATGATCCGCGGCCTGCCCTTGGAAAACCTCTGGATGCAGAAGCGACGGCGCGATCTCGATAGCGACGTCGCCTTCATGAACAAGATGGTTGACGAAATTGTCGCCGAGCGCCGCAAGAACGCCGAGGCCGCCGAAGGCAAGAAGGACATGCTGGGCGCCATGATGACCGGTGTCGACCGCGTCAGCGGCGAGCAACTCGACGACGTCAACATCCGTTACCAGATCAACACCTTCCTGATCGCCGGGCACGAGACCACCAGCGGATTATTGTCGTGCACGATCTATGCGCTGTTGAAACATCCGGAGGTGCTCAGGAAGGCCTATGAGGAGGTCGACCGGGTGCTCGGCCACGATCTCGAGGTCAAGCCGACCTATCAGCAGGTCACCCAGCTCAGCTACATTACCCAGATCCTGAAGGAGGCGCTGCGGTTGTGGCCGCCGGCGCCGGCCTACGGCGTCTCGCCGCTGCAGGATGAGACCATTGGCGGCAAATACCGGTTGAAAAAGAACACGTTCATCACCGTCCTGGTGATGGCACTGCACCGCGACCCCAGCGTATGGGGGCCCAATCCGGATGCGTTCGATCCGGAGAATTTCAGCCGCGAGGCCGAAGCGGCGCGTCCGGTCAATGCCTGGAAGCCGTTCGGCAACGGTCAGCGCGCCTGCATCGGACGCGGCTTTGCCATGCACGAGGCGGCGCTGGCGATCGGCATGATCCTGCAGCGCTTCAAGCTGATCGATGTCCACCGCTACCAGATGCACCTGAAGGAGACGCTGACGATGAAGCCGGAAGGCTTCAAGATAAAAGTGCGGCCGCGCACCGACCGCGATCGCAGCGTGCCTGCCGCCCGGACCGCCGCCGTGGCGGTCGCATCAAGCGGCCCGCCGTTGGCGCAGGCTCGTCCCCGTCCTGGGCACAACACGCCGCTGCTGGTTCTGTATGGATCGAATCTCGGAACCGCAGAGGAACTCGCCACCCGCGTCGCCGACCTCGCCGAAGTCAACGGCTTTGCGACCAAACTTGCAAGCCTTGACGATGTCGTCGGCAAGCTACCCGCCCAGGGTGGCGTCCTGATCTTCTGCGCATCCTACAATGGCGCTGCGCCCGACAATGCCACGCAATTTGTCAAGTGGCTCGGCGACGGCGGACTGCCGAAGGACGCGTTCACAGGCGTGCGCTATGCGGTGTTCGGCTGCGGCAACAGCGACTGGACGGCCACCTACCAGTCGGTGCCGCGCATGATCGACGAGCAACTGGCGGCACACGGCGCCCGCAGCGTCTATCAGCGCGGCGAGGGCGACGCCCGCAGTGATCTCGAGGGGGCGTTCGAAAGCTGGTTCTCCAAACTCGCACCGAAGGCTACCAAGGAATTCGGCATCGATGCCGATTTCAGCCGCAGATCGGACGACGAGCCGCTCTACCAGGTCGAGCCGGTGGTACCGAGTACGGTCAACGCGATCGTGGCGTTCGGCGGAGTCGCCCCGATGAAGGTCCTCCTCAACGGCGAGCTACAGAACAAGACCGGCGCCAGCCCATCTTTGAGATCGACCCGCCACATCGAGGTGCAACTGCCCGACGGCGTCCGCTACCGGGTCGGCGATCACCTCAGCGTGGTGCCGCGCAACGATCCCGCGCTGGTCGATGCCGTCGCGCGGCGCTTCGGCTTCCTGCCGGCCGATCTGATCCGGCTCAAGGCTGCGGAAGGCCGGCGCGCGCCGTTGCCGGTCGGCGAAGCGGTGTCGGTCGGAAGGCTGTTCACCGACTTCGTCGAGCTGCAGCAGGTCGCGACCAGGAAGCAGATCCAGATGCTGGCCGAACACACGCGCTGTCCTGTCACCCGGCCAAGGTTGCTCGCTTATGTCGGCGACGCCGCCGACGCCAACGAACGCTATCGCGCCGAGGTGCTGGGCAAGCGCAAGTCGGTGTTCGATCTCTTGGAGGAATATCCGGCCTGCGAATTGCCATTCCACGTCTATCTCGAGATGCTGTCGCCGTTGTCGCCACGCTATTATTCGATCTCGTCCGCACCAACGGCCGATCCAGCGCGCTGCAGCATCACCGTGGCGGTGGTCGAAGGCCCGGCGAGTTCGGGCCGTGGCATCTACAAGGGCACCTGTTCGAATTATCTGGCCGGACGCCGCGTCGGCGAGAGCATCCAGGCGACCGTCCGCGAAACCAAGGCGGGCTTCCGGCTGCCCGGCGATGCCGCGGTGCCGATCATCATGATCGGCCCCGGCACGGGCCTGGCGCCGTTCCGCGGTTTCCTGCAGGAACGGGCGGCTCTTCAAGCCGGGGGCGCAACGCTCGGCCCGGCCATGCTGTTCTTCGGCTGCCGGCATCCGGACCAGGATTTCATTTATGCCGGTGAGTTGAAGGCGTTCGAACAAGCCGGCATCACCGAACTCTACACCGCGTTCTCGCGCGGAGTGGGGCCCAAGACCTATGTGCAGCATCTGGTCGCGGCTCAGCAGGAACGCGTCTGGAACCTGATCGAGCAGGGCGCCATCATCTATGTCTGCGGCGACGGCGGCAGGATGGAGCCGGACGTCAAGTCGGCGCTGGTTGCGATCTATCGCGAGCACAGCGGCGCGGACGCGGAGGCGGGACTGCGCTGGATTGATGATCTCGGTGCCAAGAACCGCTACGTGCTCGATGTCTGGGCGGGAGGCTGAGGCGAATCATTCGTCGCCCCGGCTCACGGCCTTAGACAACGAGCAGCCTCAGCGCTTCGGCATCCGCTCGAATGCCGGCATTCCCTCGGGGATGGCATGGAAGGGCTGCTTGTCGACGGTGTAGATCGCCATCTGCGGGCTGCCGAACTGGCTGGGGTCGTCGAGTGTGCCTATCTTCAGCACGACCGCGGACAAGCCCAGCCGCCGCGTGACCAGGTGCGTACCGCATTCGGCGCAGAATTCGCGGGTCACGGGGGCTTCGAGATCGCTGCGCGTGAATGCCTTCGGCGTTCCCTTGGTGTACCGGAAGCCATCCAGGGGCATCACCATGAATAGGTTAGGGGCGCCGCCTGAGATATATTGGCACTCGCGACAGTGGCACTGCGCTTTCATCATCGGCTCGCCCTCGGCGACATACCGCACCCCGCCGCAATAGCACCCGCCTTCGAGCTTCATGGCATCCTCCCTGATCTGTTATTCCTCATACGACGCTGGAGGCCAGCGGCGCCAGCAGATTCGCCGGGGCCGGCGGCCGGCTGCGCCAGGCTAATTCGCCGCCTTTGCCGATGCCGCGTGGGCGTGGCGGTCGATCGCATCAATGATCTCAGGCCAGATCGGGATCGGTAGTGCGTGACCCATGCCTTCGATCATCAGCAGTCTGGAGCCCGGGATCGATGCAGCGGTGTCCTTTCCGCCATCGGGATGCACCAGCGGATCGACCGTGCCATGGATCACCAGCGTCGGGGCCTTGACGGAACGCAGCCGCGACTTGCGGCTGCCCGAGGCGAGGATGGCCCGGAGCTGCCGTCCGACGCCGGCCGGATTGAGGCCGCGTTCATAGGTGCGTTCGGCGCGGTTGCGATCGAGCGCTTCGTCCTCCGGGAAGCTGCCGGCGCGCAGCACCTTCCAGGTCTGCGCGAACCGCTCAAAATATTCCTCCTTGGTCGCCGGTGGTGGTGCCATCAGGATAGCCCCGGCCTCGCGGCTCGGCGGCGGCACCTTGGGATTGCCGGTCGTCGACATGATGGAGGTCAACGACCGCACCCGCTCGGGAAAGGTGATCGCGACCTCCTGGGCGATCATGCCGCCCATCGACGCCCCGACCAGGTGTGCCGCTTTGAGCTGAAGCGCATCCATCAGGCCGATCACGTCCAGGGCCATGTCGCGCAACGTATAGGGCGCGGCGACCGGGATTCGCAGGAAACGCAGCTTGAGCAGTTCCACAGGACTAAGGCGCTTGCCGCCGGTCATCCTCGAGGACTTGCCGATGTCGCGATTGTCGAACCGGATGACGCGAAAGCCCCGCATAGCCAATTGCCGGCAGAAATCATCGTCCCACTGGATCATCTGGGCGCCCAGCCCCATGATCAGCAGCAGCGGCTCGGCACCGGCGTCGCCGAAGATCTCGTAGCAAAGTTCGATGCCGTTGGCGCGGGCAATCTGCGGCGGCTGATGGGTGAGTGAATTCAATTGGCTGTCCCTTTGATCGGTCTTTCGTCGGAACTCTATGGCACGGTTTTCAACGCCGCAGAAGGCTGCCTGTGCCGGCAAACATGCATTGCGATGTTGACCGCCTCGGTCCAACGATGTGGTATGGTGGAAACAACGGGCCGCTGTAGGCCTTCATGACCTGTCGGAGGACGCCAATGTCGGAAAAGAGCAACGATCCGGTCGCGGTGTGGCAAAAGATGGTCGGCGAGATGGAGAAGGGTTTTAATGCCTTCGCCAATCAGGCGATGGCATCGCCGGAATTCAGCAAGGTCGTCAATCAGGTCGGCGGGGTCAGCGCGGGCGCGCAGAAACAGCTCGGCGATCTCATGGAGAAATATCTGGTCAGCATGAACATGCCGAGCCGGGCGCAGATGATCGGCATGGCCGAGCGGTTGCAGGCCATGGAAGGGCAGTTGAACGAGATCAAGGCGCTGCTGCAGCAACTGCTCGCGAATTCCGGCGCTGCCTCTGCCGGGCCTGCGGCCGCGCCAAGGCCGCCACGGACCAAGCGTCCGCCGTCGGCGGGCGGTGAACAGCCGGGCGGTGATCAAAAATGAACGCGCCAGAGGAATTCGATCTGGCATCGATCCCTCTGCGGATTCAGTCCGAGGTGCAGCGCGCGATCCAGCGCAGCATCAAGGGTGTCGAATACATCGCCTCGTCCGGACCGGCGCTTGGGTCGACGCCCAAGGATGTGCTGAGCGTCCGCGGCACCATGAACTTGATTCACTACCGGCCGATCGCGGACGAGATCTACCGTGTGCCGGTTCTGATCGTGATGGCGACCACCAATCGTGGCTATATCCTCGATCTGGTGCCGGGCCAGAGTTTTGTCGAATTCCTGCTCAGGCGCGGCTACGACGTCTACATGCTGGACTGGAGCCCACCGAAGCCGGAGGAGAAGTGCTTGCGTATGGAGGACTACGTCCTCGACTTCATTCCGGATTGCATCAGGTCCGTGCAGCGCGATTCCGGCCAGAGCGAGGTTTCGGTGATCGGCTATTGCTTCGGCGGCGTGCTGTCGCTGCTGTACGGCTCGATCTTCCCTGAGGGACCGATGAAGAACCTCGTTCTCTTCACCACCCCGATCGATTTTCGCGAGATGAAGCTGTTTCAGAATTTTGCCGACCGGCGCTATTTCGACGTCGACCGGCTGGTCGACGGCATCGGCAATGTTCCCCCTGAAATGATCCTCTCTTCGTTCGAGATGTTGCGGCCGGCCTCGCGCGTAGCAGGCCAGGTCCAGTTATGGGAAAACATTTGGAACGACGAATACGTCAAATCGTACCGCATGTTCGATCGTTGGGCCACCGACACGCTGCCGCTGGCCGGCGAGTATTTCCGTGTTATCACCAAGGATCTGATGTGGGACAACAAGCTTTTCAACGACGCGATGTCGGTCGGCGGCAGGCCGGCGGAGCTTGCCAACATCAAGGTGCCGGTGCTGCACGCCGTCGCCGAGCACGATCACATCGTGCCCTATGAGGCCGCAAGGCCCTTGATTGAGAAAATCGGCTCATCCGATAAGCAAGAAGTGATGCTCAAAGGCGGCCATGTCAGCCTGGTCGCCGGCGCCAACGCCATCAAGCGGCTGTGGCCCAAACTCGATTCATGGTTGTGCGAGAGATCGACATGAGCAGCGAACCACGTTCCTACCCGCGCCGCGTGGCAACCGAAGCCGGCGAGATCGAATTCCGCCTGATGGCGCCGACCGACGAAGCCGCCGTGCTCGCCTTCGCGCAGAAGCTCCCGGTGCATGATCTGTTGTTCCTGCCGCGTGATATCAGCGAGCCCAAGGTACTGGCCGCCTGGATCAAGGAGATCGAGCGCGGCGCGATCGTCAGCCTGCTCGCGGTCATGGCGGGGAGGGTGGTCGGATGCGGAACGCTGGTGCGTGATCCCCTGTCATGGTCGCCGCATGTCGGCGAAATCCGCAACGTAGTCGCCACCGATGTGCGCGGAAGGGGCGTCGGGCGGGCGTTGTCGCAGGAGATTTTTGCCCTCGCATTGGGCGCCGGCCTGGAGAAGCTGATGGTGCAGATGACGGTCGATCAGACCGGGGCGATTGCCATCTTCGAAGGTCTGGGCTTCAAAGCCGAGGCGCTGCTGCGCGACCACGTCAAGGACAAGGCCGGGACAACCCATGATATCGTCGTGCTGGGACACAACGTCGCGCAGGTGCGGGCCCAGATCGAGGCCTACGGGCTGCCGGGGGCTGTGCACAGCTAGAGTGCTTGATACGGTTGCAGATTTTCTCTCAGTACAACCTGTTCCTGTTGATACAGGGCGAATACCAGGCAGATCGCATACGGATTAGGCGCATCACGATTTTGTGATATCGCGCCGCACCATATATGTTGCGCCGCACCATTAACTATGACATAACACCTTTGCCCCGGGCCAATCAGGACGGGGTGAGCCCATAGCTCAACCCGAGGATGGAAAATTCAAATGACCACCGAAACCGATTCCGTACTGAATACCGTCAAAGAAGCCTTCGCGCCCGTCACTGACGCGCTCAAGAACATCCAGAACTTGGAAGTTCCCGAGGTTGCCCGTGAGTTCGTGAAGAAGACTGCCGGCTCCGCCAAGGAGCGTGCAGCCGACCTCCACGCCGGCACGGAGAAAGTGACTGCCGCGATCGAGACCGCCGTTGCCGGTTCGGTCACCGAAGCTGCCAAGATCAGCCGCAATATCCAACAGGCGCTCTATCAGGATGCCGAGGCCTTCTTCTCCGGCATCGACAGACTGGCGTCCGCCAAGTCGCTCAACGAGGCCGTTGCGATCCAGTCCGAAATGGTGCGCGCGCGTGGTGAAGTACTGGTGTCGCGGGCGAAGTCCACCACCGAGTATCTCGGCAAGCTCGTCGCCGAGGGTGCCAAGACCGCGCAGGACAACCTCTCCAAGGTCTACAGCAAGACCGCCTGATCGCTTATCATACCAGTTGAACTGTCGATCCCAATAAAGGCCCGCGTGATGCGGGCCTTCTTTTTTTGGGCTCCTGCCCCCACCTCGAGAGTTGTCCCTGATCGCGAGGGGGCGCCCTTGCGCCATCTTGAACCATAAGGCCTATCTTTCCCAAGATGCGGCCAACGGGCCGTGCCCTGGGGAAGACGACAGTTTCGCGCATCGGAAAGATTTCGATGGCCACGTCCGGCACATTTTCGTTCGACGCGCCCGGGGATGCCGCGCGCGCGGCCGAGCTGCGACGCGTCAAGGCATTGGCCACCCTGGTGCTGGCAGGCACGCTGGCGTTGTTCGTGGCAGCAAAGACTCTGCTGGCCGTGCATCCGGTCTTCGGCTTCGTCGCGGCGTTTGCCGAAGCCGCGACCATTGGCGGACTGGCCGACTGGTACGCGGTCGTGGCGCTGTTTCGCAGGCCATTGGGATTGCCGATCCCGCACACTGCGATCATCCAGAGCAATCAGCACCGCATCGCCGACAAGCTCGGCGAATTCATCGAGGTGCATTTTCTCGAAGCCGCGCCGGTGGAGGCCAAATTGCGCCAGGTCGACTTCGGCTCTTTCATTGCCGACTGGCTGCGCGACCGCAAGCGCAGCGCCGATCTTGCCCGTTTCGTGCTGCGGCTGCTGCCCGAGGCGCTATCGGCGACGGAAACGTCGGGGTTGACGACCTTCATCGGCCGCCGGATCACCAGCCAGTTGCAGGGCATCGACCTGGCGCCGCTCTTCGCCGCGACGCTGCGGGCATTCGTGAGGGAAGGCCGGCATCAGGGGCTGCTCGATGATCTGCTGCGCGCCGTTCATGACGCGCTGACGCAAGCGCAGACCATGGCGGCGATCCGCGGCAAAATCCGGCAGGAGCTGCCGACACTGCTGAAACTCTATCGTGCCGACAAGTTTCTGGTGAAGAAGATCGTGGCGTCGGCGACGGCCTTCTTCGAGGAGGTCCGCGATGATCCCAACCATCCTTTTCGCGGCGAGTTCGATCGCATGGTGTTGTCATTCGTCGACCGGCTCGGCAGCGAACCCGCCTATGCCGATCGTATCGATGGATTGAAACGCGACCTGCTGGCGCGTCCCGAACTCGGCGATCTCGTGCGCCAAATCTGGTCGAATGCGCGGCTGTTCATCGAGCGCAGTGCCTCCGGCGAGAGCCATGTGCTGCAGCATCATCTGGCCCGGATGTTCGTGGCGGCGGGCGAGGCGCTGTCGGGCGACTCGGAGTTGCGGGGCGAGATCAATCACGGTCTGGTTGCCGTGCTGCGGAGTTTCATCGCCGACCAGAAAAGTGGCGTCTCGAGCTTCATCTCCGATCAGGTCAAGAGCTGGGACATGGGGCAGTTGCTGCAGTTGATCGAACTCAACATCGGCAGGGATCTGCAGTATATCCGCTTCAACGGCTCGCTGATTGGCGGCCTGGCCGGCCTTGCGCTCTACACCATCGAGCACCTGCTGCGCTGGCTGTGATCCCCACGGACCTTGATATTCCTCGCGCGATGAACCATTAGATTTAAAGGCATACATAATACGACCCGTGGAAAACGCGTCGACGATCATCATCGCCAATTGGCGGCGCGGGAGGACAAACGGAAAATGGCGTCGGTCAGTTTCCGCAAGCTTGGCAAAAGCTTCGGCGCTCTTCAGGTCGTGAAGGGCATTGATCTCGAAATCGCGGATCGCGAATTCGTCGTGCTGGTCGGGCCCTCCGATTGTGGCAAGTCGACGACGTTACGCATGCTCGCGGGGCTTGAAAGGGCAACGTGCGGCGACATCCTGATCGGTGATCGCGTGGTCAACGCGCTGCCGCCGCGTCAGCGCGATATCGCCATGGTATTCCAGGATTACGCGCTCTATCCGCACAAGACCGTCTATGAGAACATGGCATTCAGCCTCAAGCTCCGGGGAATTGCCGCGCCCGATATCCGCGTCCGCATCGATGAAGCCGCCCGCATGCTGGGCATCGGCAATCTGATGGAGCGCCGCCCCGGCCAACTGTCCGGCGGCCAGCGCCAGCGCGTGGCCATGGGGCGCGCGATCGTGCGGCGCCCCCAGGTATTTCTGTTCGATGAGCCGTTGTCAAACCTGGACGCCAAGTTGCGCGGGGAAGTGCGCGCCGAAATCAAGAAGCTGCACCGGGAACTCGGCACCACCATCATTTATGTCACGCACGATCAGGTCGAGGCGATGACGCTGGCCGACCGCATTGTCATCCTCAGAGGTGGTGATATCGAGCAGGTCGGCACGCCTGATCAAGTCTATCATCATCCCGTCAGCCTATTTGTCGCCGGATTTATCGGTTCCCCCGCCATGAACTTCGTCAAGGCGATGGTATCCGGCGGATTTCTGGTGTTTGGCAATGCGGTGCGCCTGCCGTTGACGTCCTCCTCCATCGCCAGGCCGGAAGCACTGGAGGGTCGCGGCGTGATCGTTGGCATCCGGCCGGAGCATTTCCTGCCGGTAGCCGAAGCCGGCCTGATGCTTTCAGGCGACGTGGAGGTCGTCGAGCCACTGGGCTCCGATACGCTCATTCACTTCAAGTTCGCCGAAACCGTGCTGAACGCCCGGATGCCGCCCGAGCTGCGGCCTGAGCCGGGGAGCGTCCTGGTTGTCGGCATAGATCCCCGGCGCATGCATATTTTCGATGCCGAGACGGAGCGGGCGCTTAACTGAGCATCAGACCCGCATGAACAAGGGAAGAATCCGACATGATCGATCAGAAAGACAGGACCTAATGATGATCGCACAACGAGCCACGCTGCTTGTCGCCGGCGCCATGCTGGCGCTGGGTGGCCCGACGGCTGCCACGGCGACGGAGTTGAAGATGTTCATCTCCAGCCAGGGCCAACCCAACCTCTGGCGTCAGGTGCTCGATAAATACCAAGCGGCCCATCCCGATGTGAAAGTCACGCTTGAGGCGGGAGGCAATACGTCGGATGCGCAGGCCCAATATCTCAACACCGTGATGGCGGCCAAGGATGCCTCGCTTGATATTCTGATGCTGGACGTGATCCGACCGGCGCAGTTCTCCGCCGCGGGCTGGACCGAACCCTTCCGCGCCGAGGACATGAGCAGATACCTTCCCGCCTATGCCTCCGCCGACACGATCAATGGCAAGGTGACGGCGCTGCCCGCCTTCGCCGACGCCCAGTTTCTCTATTATCGCAAGGACCTGCTGCAGAAATATGGGCTCGCGCCGCCGCGTACCTGGGACGAGCTGAAGACCGAAGCGAAGCAGGTCGCGACGGGGGAAGGCAACCCGAACCTGTTCGGCCTGTCCTTTGTCGGCAAGGCGATCGAGGGGGCGAACTGCACGTTCCTGGTTCCCTACTGGAGCCAGGGCAAGGAACTGGTTTCCGACGGCAAGCTGACTTTTGATCGCGACGCGGCAATCAAGTCTCTGGCGTTGTGGAAGGGTTTCATCGATGACGGCATCGCCAAGAAGAACACCGCGGAAGTGGCCACCGATGATGTGCGCAAGGACTTCCAGGCCGGCAACGCCGTATTTGCCGTCAACTGGTCCTATGCGTGGGCACTGGCGCAGTCCAAGGATTCGCCCGTGGCCGGCAAGGTCGGCGTGGTCCGCGTACCGGCCATGACCGCGGGCACCCAGTCCACCTGTCTGGGCGGCTGGGAGTTCGGCGTCTCTGCTTTCTCCACCCACAAGAGGGAAGCAGAAATGCTGGTTGAATATCTCGCCGGCGAGGAGACCTCCAAGTTCCTGGCGGTCAACGGCGCGCTGCTGCCCACCTATGGCGCCCTCTACACGGATGCCGATGTGGTCAGCGCCGCCCCATGGTTCGCCGACGCCAAGGCCGTGGTGGAGACGGCGAGGCCGCGCCCGGTAACACCGCGCTACAACGAAGTGTCCGAGACCATCCGCACGGCGGTCAACGCCGTCATGGCCGGGGTTTCCACGCCTGAGCAGGCAGCGGACGCCATCCAGTCGCGGCTGTTGCGCGTGCTCAAGTAGGTGCGCCTGTCAACGGCCTTACATCGGCGTTGTCGGAACGGGACGAGGGCACGAAACGAAGTGAGCGCGATCTACCTTTTTCTTCTTGCGCCGGGCGGATGTCGACATGCTTTCACCTGACCATGCGGCGGCGCTGCGCGAAGGCGAACGAAGCCGGTCGAATGGGTGGCTGCGGGCGCTGGATGCCGGCGACGGGACTCTGGCGCTGTTGCTGCTGGCGCCGGCGGCACTGTCGCTTGCCGCCATCATCGTCTATCCCGTCTGCAGGCTGATCTACACCAGCTTCTTTTCGCTGTCGCTGACGTCGGGCTTGCCCGCCGAGTTCATCGGCCTTGGCAATTACGAGTCCTTGCTGAGCGATCGGGTGTTCTGGCAAACGACGGCAAATACGCTGCTGTTGACGGTCATCACGGTGCCCGGCGCCCTGATCTTTGGGCTTGTGCTGGCGCTGATGGGCAATCTGCCTTTCCAGGTCAAATGGCCGGTGCGTCTGTCGCTGCTGATCCCCTGGGCGATGCCGCTGTCCTTTGTCGGTCTGATCTTCGCATGGTTTTTTCAATCGGAATATGGCGTGGTCAACGACCTGCTGCGCCGGTTCGGATTGCCGGCAGTGATCTGGTTCAACTCCCCGGACTGGGCCTTCGCGGCGATCTGTCTGGCGATCATCTGGAAGACGTCGTCCTTCATGGCGCTGATCCTGCTGGCCGGGCTGCAGACCATTCCGCGCTCGCTCTATGAAGCCGCCGATGTCGACGGCGCCGGCCACTTCCGGCAATTCGTCGATATCACGTTGCCGCTATTGAGGCCCTCGATCGTCGTGGCACTGATCTTCCGTACCATCACCGCGCTGCAGACCTTCGATATTCCCTTCATGATGACGATGGGCGGGCCGGGTACCTCCACCACGACGCTCGCCATGTATATCCACGAGAACACGGTTTCCTTCCTCGATCTCGGCTACGGCTCCACGCTCGCCGTCGTGATGTTCATCCTCTCCATGGCGGTCACGGCCATCTACCTGCGCATGATCCGGTCCAAGGCATGAACATGCGCGCTGAATTTCCACCTTCGTTCCTCTCCGGCAAGCCGTTGCGAATCGTCGCGGCGACCCTGCTGCTGGTCAACGGCCTGTTCCCGGCGCTATGGATCCTGCTGACGTCACTGAAGCTGGAGCCGGAGCTGACGCGCACGCCGATCACCTGGCTGCCCGCCGATCCGACCCTGCACAATTATGTTCAAGCCTTCAGCGACCAGCCGCTATTGGTATTTCTCGCCAACAGCTTCATGGTCGCGCTGCTGTCCACCCTTTCGACGCTCTCGATCTCGGTGCTTGCCGCCTATGCACTGGCCCGGCTTGACCTGCGGTTTCGCGACCTCATTCTGGCGGCCATCATCGCGGTCTCCACCTTCCCGCTGGTGACGCTGCTGGTGCCGCTGTTTGAGATCATGCGCGCGCTCGACCTGCTCAACAGCTGGACCGCCCTGGTGCTGCCCTACACGGTGCTCAGCCTGCCGGTGTGCACGCTGGTGCTGACGTCATTCTTCGAGGGCATTCCCCGCGATCTCGAGAATGCGGCGATGATCGACGGCTGTACCCGGATCGGCGCCTTGTTCAAGGTGGTGGTGCCGCTGTCCGCGCCGGGCGTGTTCACCGCCGGCATTCTAGCTTTCGTCAATTCCTGGGACGAGTTCCTGCTGGCGCTGTCCTTCAATTCCAGCCCGGCCCTGCGCACGCTACCGGTCGGCATTCAGCTTTATCAGGGCGAGTTCACTTTTCCCTGGCCGGTTATTTCCGCGGCGCTCGTGGTTGGCATCGTGCCGGTCGCCATTCTCATCGTCCTCTTTCAGGAACGGGTGGTCTCCGGCCTCACCTCCGGAGGCATCAAGGGTTGACCGCATTTAAGTACCTGCATCCCCCTTCCAGTTCTCATCCTGAGGGAGCATCGCGCCAGCGATGCGTCCCGAAGGACGGCTCTGGGCGACGACCTTGCAAGCCGCCAACCTCGAGACGCCCGGGCTCCTTCAGGATGAGGACCGGAACTTTGAAGCCGCTTTCGTATCCTCAGGATGAGATCTACTAGATGGAGAATTCTCGTGACCGACGCCTATGACAGCGTTCGATATGTCTCGCTTTCCGGACGCAACGTTCTCATCACCGGTGGCGCGTCAGGCATCGGCGCGGAGATGGCGAAGGCGTTCGTCGCCCAGCACGCGCGCGTCCATTTCATCGACCTGGACGAGGCCGCGGGCGAGACAATGGCTGAGGCGACGGGGGCGTCCTTTCATGTCGGCGATGTGACCGATATTCCCCGTCTGCGCGCGGTCATCGCCGGCATCGAAGAGGCGGCCGGCGCCATCGACGTGCTGATCAACAATGCGGGCAGGGATGACCGGCATGACATGTCGAACGTCGAGCCTGACTATTGGCACCGCATGCTGGCCATGAACCTCGACCACCAGTTCTTCGCCACCCAGGCCGTGCGTGGCCGCATGGCGAAGGCGCGGCGCGGGTCGATCATCATGCTGGGTTCGGTCTCGTGGATGCGCGGCCGACCGGGGATGGTGGGCTATACGACGGCCAAGGCGGCGATCAACGGCCTGACGCGCACGCTGGCGCGCGAGCTGGGATCGGACGGCATACGCGTCAACTGCATCGTGCCGGGGGCGATCCTCACCGAGCGGCAGGAAAAACTCTGGCTGACGCCAGAGTTGAACCAGCAGTTCATCGACCTTCAGGCGCTCAAATTCCGCCTCGACGCCAGCCATGTCGCGCGTCTCGCGCTGTTTCTCGGCTCGGACGAAAGTATAGGCTGCACCGGCGCCAATTTCACCGTCGACGCCGGCCTGACCTTGAATTGAAGGATCCCAAACGGAAAGATCCGGCCATGAAACTCGTCCTCACCGCCGACGGCTTTTCCCTGCAGCTCGCCGGGCGGGAATTGATGCGCCACGGCGCCGGTCAAGCCTGCCTTTTCGTCGGCCGGGGCGAAGCTCGCATGGATATGCATCGCGGCAATTTCGATATTGAAGACTATGTGTCAGAGCGCAGCCCGCTGGCGCATGTTCAGATCGACGGCGATCGGCTGGCCTTTTCGGAAAGCCTTGGCCAACCCGTTCGTCTGGTGCTGGCGCTCAAGGGGCGGACGCTTCGTGTCGAGGCTCCCGACCCCTCCATCAATCGGCTCTGGCTTCGGGTGTTGGCCGAGAAAAGCGAACATGTGTGGGGCGGCGGCGAACAGATGTCCTATTTCGACCTGCGCGGGCGTCGCTTCCCGCTGTGGACATCGGAGCCCGGCGTCGGGCGCGACAAGACGACGGAGATCACCTTCAAGGCCGACGTGTCAGGCAGAGCGGGCGGCGACTATTTCAACACCAATTATCCGCAGCCGACCTATGTCTCCTCGGCGCATTATGCGCTCCACGTCGAGACCTCCGCCTACAGCGTCTTTGACTTCCGCCATGAGGCCTTCCATGAAATCGAGATCTGGGCGATCCCGGAGCGCATCGAGCTGTTCGCGGCAGACACCTTCGTCGAGCTGGTCTCGGCGCTCTCGGCGCGCTTCGGGCGGCAACCGATGCTGCCGGACTGGGTCACCAATGGCGCCATCATCGGCCTGAAGGATGGTCTCAATTCCCTGACCCGGCTGGAGGCGATCCGTGCTGCCGGTGTCAAGGTCTCCGGCCTGTGGTGCGAGGATTGGGTTGGTCTGCGCCACACCTCCTTCGGGGCGCGGCTGTTCTGGGACTGGAAGGCGAGCGCGAGCCGCTATCCCGGCCTCCAGGACATCATCGCCGATCTCAGGGCCGCCGGCGTCCGCTTCCTCGGCTATGTCAACTGCTACCTCTGTGTCGACGGGGAGCTTTATCCGGAAGCCGAAGCCGCCGGCTATCTCGCCAGCAATAACAAGGGCGCGACCGCGCAGGTCGACTTCGGCGAGTTCGATTGCGGCATCGTCGACTTCACCAATCCAAAGGCCATGCGATGGTTTTCGGAACGGGTGATCGGCCAGAACATGCTAGACTTCGGCCTTTCCGGCTGGATGGCGGACTTCGGCGAATATCTGCCGATCGACGTGCATCTTCACAACGGCGTCGATGCACGCCTGATGCACAATCAATGGCCGGTACTATGGGCGAAGGTCAATGCCGATGCCGTGGCGAGCCGTGGCATGACCGGCGAGGCGCTGTTCTTCATGCGCGCGGGATATTCCGGCGTTGGGGCCTATTGCCCGCTGCTATGGGCCGGCGACCAGTCGGTTGATTTTTCCCGTCATGACGGGCTGGTAACGGTGATCTGCGGCGCGCTCTCTTCCGGCCTCGTCGGCAATGCCTATCACCACTCCGACATTGGCGGCTACACCAGCCTGTTCGGCCATGTCCGCACCGCCGAGCTCCTGATGCGATGGGCCGAAATGGCCGCCTTTACCCCGGTCATGCGGACCCATGAGGGCAACCGGCCCAAGGAAAACCTGCAGATCGACCAGGACCCCGTGGTGCTGTCCCATTTGGCGCGGATGACGGCCATCTATGTTCATCTTAAGCCTTATCTGAAGGCGCTGTCGCGGGAAGCCAGCGAGAGCGGCCTGCCGGTTCAGCGCCCGCTTTTTCTGCACCATGAAGACGATCCAAGCACCTACGCGATTCAGGATTGCTATCTCTATGGCCGCGATCTCCTGGTGGCCCCGGTGTGGAAATCAGGTGCAACCACGCGGGTCCTCTACCTGCCCAAAGGCGAAAGGTGGCAGCATGTCTGGAGCGGCGTGGCCCACCATGGCGGCCGTGAGATCCACGTTGCCGCGCCGCTGGGGCAGCCGCCGGTATTCTTCCGGCAGAGCTCGGCCTATGCACAGCTATTTGAGCGGCTGAGAGAGATGTGATGGGGGCTTAAGTGTGGTTTGCCGTGGTTGCTCTTTGTTGCGAGTGGCCCATCGCCTCACAAAAAATCGCGGGAGTCAGCACGGCGCAGTCTGGTATAAGGAATCGGGCATCCCCAACTCGATCAAGAGATGGTTGCGATGCGGAACGACGGGGTGGGTACCGCGTCTGGTATTGACGGTGAAGGCGGCCTGCTCGGGGCTGCCACGAAAGAAAAAGAGGAACAGCGATGTCCGCCACTGCGCAGATGCCAAGGCCGCCGTCCAGAACGCTGATGCTACTGGAGGGGCGCGCTCTGCACGAGCTCGGCGCCTTCATCGGCGCGCTGCCGCTGCTCAGCCTGGCGCCCAGGGGCGATGGACATCCGGTGCTGGTGTTGCCCGGCCTGGTCGCTTCCGACACTTCGACCCGGCCGCTGCGCGCCTTCCTGAAAAGCCGCGGCTATGCTGTCAGCGGCTGGGGTCAGGGCAGCAATCTCGGCCTGCGTGACGGGGTACAGCAAACCATGATTGATCTGGTGCGTGAGCTCAGCGACGGCCATCGGCGCAAGGTCAGCCTGGTCGGCTGGAGCCTTGGCGGGCTGTATGCGCGTCAGCTCGCCAAAATGATGCCGGACCGGGTGCGCTCGGTGATCACGCTCGGCAGTCCGTTTGCGGGAAGCCCGAAATCGACCAATGCCTGGCGCGTCTATGAGATGGCAAGCGGGCGCCGCGCCGACGAGGACGACGAACGGTTCGGTGGCTCGCTGTCGGACACGCCGCCGGTGCCGACCACCGCGATCTTCAGCCGCACCGACGGCATCTGCGCCTGGCAGGGCTGCATGGAGAAGCCGTCGGCCCGCTCTGAGAATATCGAGGTTGAAAGCAGCCATTGCGGCATGGGCCATCATCCCGCCGCCGTTTATGCGGTGGCTGATCGCCTGGCGCAGCCCGAAGGCCAATGGGCGCCGTTCGACCGCAGCGGCTGGCGCAGCCTGGTCTATCCCGATCCCGGCCGGTGAGGCCCGCGCGCTGCGCTCGATGTCCGGCGGTGTTGTGATCCCCTGAAACGCGCTATGCGTGGTGGATGCCGCATCCACTTGCCCGCATCATCGAACAGCTCAAGGACGAACCCTCGCGCACCGGCTCGATCATCGTCACGCTGTTCGGCGACGCCATCGCGCCGCGCGGCGGCTCGGTCTGGCTCGGCACGCTGCTGCTGTTTTTCAGGGCGCTTGACATCGACGGCGGCGTCGTGCGCACCGCGATATCGCGGCTGGCGGCCGACGGCTGGTTTGAGCGCGAAAAGGTCGGACGCAACAGCTTCTACCGGCTGGCGCAGAAGGGACGGCAGACCTTCGACACCGCGACCCGGCACATCTACGATCCGCCCCCTTCCGACTGGACCGGCCGCTTCGAACTGCTGCTGATCGGCAACGGCGAGCTGCGCGATGCCTCGCGGGAGGCGCTGAGGAATGCGGGTTTTGGCAGTCCGCTGCCGGGCGTATGGATCGCGCCGTCGGGCGTCCCGGTACCGGAAGAAGCCGCGGCTGCGATCCGGCTGGAGGTATCGGCCGAGGACGACAGCGGCAGACGTTTGTTGAGCGAGAGCTGGCCGCTCCAACGCACGGCCGACGCCTATCTCAAGTTCATGAAGACCTTTGACCCGTTGCGCGAATGGATCGGCCGCCGCGAGGCGCTCGGGGATGCCGATGCTTTCGTGGCGCGAATCCTGCTGATCCACCATTACCGCCGAGTGGTGCTGCGCGACCCCTTGCTGCCGATGGCCCTGTTGCCGCAGGATTGGCCGGGCAGGGTGGCCAGGCAACTCTGTGGCGATCTCTATCGCGGACTGCTTGTCGCGTCGGAACAATGGCTTGATCGGCACGGCAGCAACCAGACCGGTGCCCTGCCAAAGGCCGCCACGGCGCTTTGGCAGCGCTTTGGCGAGGGATAATCATATTACAGAAATATATTGCATGAAATGATTTCTGTTATATATTGAGGATAGCTCCCGGGAGGAGATCGGCCATGTACACGCAGGCGCTCAATACGTCGGATGCGGAAGACCGTCAGGTGGAGGATGGCGCGCGCGCGGCGCAGTTTCAGGCGCGCATCGATGCCGAGGAGCGTATCGAGCCCAACGACTGGATGCCGGCGGCCTATCGCAAGACGCTGACGCGGCAGATTTCGCAGCACGCCCATTCCGAAATTGTCGGCATGCTGCCGGAGGGCAACTGGATCACGCGCGCGCCGTCGTTGCGCCGCAAGGCAGCGCTGCTGGCCAAGGTGCAGGACGAGTGCGGCCACGGACTTTATCTCTATGCCGCGGCCGAAACGCTCGGCGCCTCGCGCGAAGAACTGGTCGACCTGATGCTGGCCGGCAAGGCCAAATATTCCTCGATCTTCAATTACCCGACGCTGACCTGGGCCGACATCGGCACCATCGGCTGGCTGGTCGACGGCGCTGCGATCATGAACCAGATTCCGCTGTGCCGCTGCTCCTACGGTCCCTATGCCCGGGCCATGATCCGGGTCTGCAAGGAGGAATCCTTCCATCAGCGCCAGGGTTTCGAGATCATGCTGACGCTTTCGCGCGGCTCGGAAGAGCAGAAGGCGATGGCGCAGGACGCGCTCGACCGCTGGTGGTGGCCGGTGTTGATGATGTTCGGTCCCCCCGACAATGCCAGCCAGCACAGCGACACCTCGACGAGGTGGAAGATCAAGCGCTTCTCCAATGACGAGCTGCGGCAGAAGTTCGTCGACGCGACGGTGCCGCAGGCGCAATACCTCGGATTGTCGATTCCCGATCCCGGCATGACGCAGAACGCGACGACCGGGCACTGGGAATACAGCGCGATCGACTGGAGCGAATTCAATGCCGTGCTGGCGGGCAATGGCCCCTGCAACCGCGACCGGCTCGCGGCGCGGCGCAAGGCGCATGACGAAGGCGCGTGGGTGCGCGAAGCAGCCGTTGCCTATGCCGGGAAACGCCGCGGCCGCAAGGCCGCGGCATAGACGCCGACAGGACAGGGCCGGAACATCCGGCCGCAATCAGGGAGGTCGATGTGTCCACGCCGAACACGCCGTTGTGGGAAGTCTTCATTCGCAGCCGCAATGGCCTTGCGCACAAGCACGTCGGCTCGCTGCATGCCTGCGATGCCACGCTGGCGCTGCAGGCCGCGCGCGACGTCTACACCCGCCGCGGCGAAGGTCACTCGATCTGGGTGGTGCCATCGAGCGCGATCACGGCCTCCGATCCCGCCGAGAAAGGCATGATGTTCGAGCCGGCGGATTCAAAGATCTACCGCCATCCGACCTTCTACGACGTGCCCGAGGAAGTCGGGCATATGTGAGATCCACCCTCATCCTGAGGAGCTTGCGAAGCAAGCGTCTCGAAGGATGAAAGCAACGGATGGACTCGCGGGCCATCCTTCGAGACGCGCGCCTCGGCGCGCTCCTCAGGATGAGGTCTGATAACGTATAGGGCAGGAAAAAACATGGCTATCGCCTCCATCTCGGTCTCCGAAACGCCGCTCGTCCTCTACACGCTGCGCCGTGCGGACGACGCCCTGATTCTCGGACATCGGCTGTCGGAATGGTGCGGCCACGCGCCAATGCTGGAAGAGGACATGGCGCTCGCCAATATGGCGCTCGATCTGCTTGGCCAGGCCCGCGAACTCTTTTCGTATGCGGCGCAGGTCGAAGGCCGGGGCAACGACGAGGACAAGTTCGCCTATTTGCGCGACGTCAGGCAGTACCGCAATCTGCTATTGCTCGAACAGCCCAATGGCGATTTCGCGCACACGCTGGTGCGGCAGTTTTTCTACTCGGCCTTTGCCGATCTCTATTGGCGCGCGATGATGCAGTCGAGCGATGCCACGCTCGCGGCCATTGCGGCGAAATCCGAGAAGGAAAGCGCCTATCATCTGCGGCATTCGTCGGAGTGGATGCTGCGGCTGGGTGACGGCAGCGCGGAAAGCCACCGCCGGGTGCAGGCCGCGGTCGACGCTCTCTGGGCCTTTACCGGCGAGATGTTCGAGGCGGACAACAGCGAGCGGGCGCTGATAAAAGCCGGGATCGCCGTCGACCCCGCCACGCTTCACCAGCGCTGGCAGAACACCGTTGCCGATATTGCGGGCGAGGCCACCTTGCTATTGCCCAAGAGCGGCTGGATGCAGCAGGGCGGCCGCAGCGGCCGGCACAGCGAGCATCTCGGCCATCTGCTCAGCGAGCTGCAATCGATGCAACGGACATTCCCGGGGGCCACGTGGTGACGACACTGTCCAGCGATGCAGGCTTGCAGCAACGCGCCTGGGATGCGGCCGCCAGCGTGGTCGATCCGGAGATTCCGGTATTGACCATCGCCGATCTCGGCGTGCTGCGCGAGGTCACGGTCAACCATGGCCGGGTCGAGGTCGCGATCACGCCAACCTATTCCGGCTGCCCGGCGATGAACATGATCGGCCTCGAAATCGAGCTGGCGCTGCAACGCGCGGGCTTTGGCGAGGCCAAGGTGCGTACCGTGCTGTCGCCGGCCTGGACCACCGACTGGATGAGCGAGGACGGCCGCCGCAAACTGCGGGAGTATGGCATTGCCCCGCCGCTGGCTGCGGGCTCGCGCCGGGCTTTGTTCGGCATCGAGCAGGTGGCCTGCCCGCAATGCGGCTCTGGCAATACCGAGGTGCTGTCCGAGTTCGGCTCGACTTCCTGCAAAGCGCTGTGGCGCTGCAAGAATTGCCGCGAACCCTTCGACTATTTCAAGTGTCATTGAAGATGGCCGCATCCGCCCCCCGCTTTCATCGCCTCGCCGTCGCCGATCTGCGCCTTGAGGCCTCCGACGCGGTGTCCCTGACGTTCGCGATTCCGCCGGAGTTGGCCTCCGACTACCGGTTTGTTCCCGGGCAATATCTGACGCTGCGGACGACCATGGACGGCGAGGAAGTGCGCCGCTCCTATTCGATCTGCAGCGGTCCCGATGATGGCGAGTTGCGGATCGCGGTGAAAAAGGTCGATGGCGGGGCGTTCTCGAGCTGGGCCGCCGACGAGCTCAAAGCCGGCGACCAGCTCGACGTGATGACGCCGACCGGCCGTTTCGGCGTTGTGCCTGCGTCGGACCACGGGCAAATCCATGTCGGCTTCGCCGCCGGCTCCGGCATCACGCCGATCCTCTCGATCGTCAAGGGCGTGCTGGCGCGCGAGCCGGAAAGCCGGTTCTTCCTGTTCTACGGCAATCGTTCGACCGAAAACATGCTGTTCCGCGAGGCGCTGGAGGAACTGAAGGATCGCTTCCTGGCGCGGTTCTCGCTGTTCCACGTGATCTCAGGCGAAGAACAGGACATCCCGATCCTGCAAGGCCGGCTCGATGGCGAGAAGGTGATGGTGCTACTGCGCTCGCTGGTGCCGGCTGATAGCGTCGATCACGTCTTCATCTGCGGTCCGACCGGCATGAGCGAGGAGATCGAAGCGACCTGCGCCGAGCTCGGCATCGCCGCCAACAAGATTCATGTCGAGCGTTTTGTCTCCGGTCTCGGCGGCAAGCCGCGTCCCAAGGCCGTGGTCGCGGCCTCGGCGCCGCCGAAGGCGGTGGCGGCGCTGATCATCGACGGCAAGCGCCGCGAGGTGCCGGTTGCCGAAGGCGAAGCCATCCTCGACGCGGCGCTCCGCGCCGGCATGGACTTGCCCTTCGCCTGCAAGGGCGGCATGTGCTCGACCTGCCGCGCCAAGCTTGTCGAAGGCACGGCGCAGATGGAAGTGAACTACGCGCTGGAGCCGTGGGAGCTCGAGAAGGGTTTCATCCTGACCTGCCAGGCACGGCCGACCTCGAACAAGGTCGTGGTGGATTATGATCACGTGTGAGGAAATATCGCAGCTTGCGTAGGGTGGGCAAAGGCGCCCTTGCGCCGTGCCCACCATTTTCGATTTACGAAAATGGTGGGCACGCCATCGATCCGCGCATGCGCGGCCCGTTGGCTTTGCTCACGTTACGGTCGAATTCACTCTCAGGTGGCCGGCTCGGCCACCTCTTTTTTATGCATGCGCGAACGCTGCCGTCGCAGTGCTCCTGAGAGACGGTCGAGATAGAGATAGACCACCGGCGTGGTGTAGAGCGTCAAGAGCTGCGACAGCAGCAGGCCGCCGACGATGGTATAGCCCAACGGCTGTCGCAACTCGGCGCCATTGCCGGTACGCAGCATCAGCGGCACGCCGCCCAGCAACGCGGCCATGGTCGTCATCAGGATCGGACGGAAACGCAAGGTACAGGCACGATAGATCGACTCCTCCGGGTCGAGGCCGTCTTCGCGTTCGGCCTGCAGGGCGAAGTCGACCAGCATGATGCCGTTCTTCTTGACGATGCCGATCAACAGGATGATGCCGATGATGGCAATCACGCTGAGATCGAGATGTACCGCCATCAGGATCAATAGCGCCCCAATTCCCGCCGACGGCAGCGTCGACAGGATGGTGATCGGGTGGATGGTGCTCTCATAGAGAATGCCGAGGATGATGTAGATCACCACCAGCGAGGCGGCGATCAAGATCGGCGTGCTGGCCAACGAGGCCTGGAAGGCCTGGGCATTGCCCTGGAAGCTGGTCGCGACCGACGCCGGCTTGCCGCTTTGCTTCTCAAACTGCCGGATGGCGTCGACCGCATCGCCCAGCGCCACATTCGGTTTCAGGTTGAAGGATATCGTTGCTGAGGGGAACATGCCCTGATGGTTGATGACGATGGGAGCCGGCTTGATGGCGCTGTTGGTCAGCGTGCTCAGCGGCACCTCCTGGTTGCTCGACGAATTGACATAGATATCCTTGAGCGCCTCGGGGCCGTATTGGAATTCCGGCGCGACCTCGAGCACCACATGATACTGGTTGAGCTCGGTGTACATGGTGGTGACGATGCGCTGGCCGAAGGCGTCGTCGAGCGTGTTGTCGATGGTGGAAGGCAGGATGCCGAAGCTCGAGGCGACCTCGCGGTTGGTGGTCACGTTGAGCATGGGGCCGGCGTTCTCCTGGTCGGTGGCAACATCGGTGATCTCAGGCATGGTCTTGAGCTTGTTCAGGAAGATCTCGGTCCAATGATCGAGCTCGCGGGAGTCGGCGTCATACAGCGTATATTGGTATTGCGTCTTGGCAATGCGGGCGCCGATCGTGATGTCCTGCGCCGGCTGCAGATAGAGCCTCGCGCCCTGGACCTTGGCGAGCTGCGGCCGCAGGCGCTCGATCACCGCGCTGGCGCTGATCTTGCGTTCGCTGAGCGGCTTCAGCACGACGAACCCGCGCCCCTGGTTAAGGGTCGGCGTCGACCCGCCCGGTCCCATGAAATCGCTGACCGATTCGACCGCCGGGTCCTTCAGCACGATATTCATGAGGGCCTGCTGCCGCTCCACCATCGCGGGGAACGAGATGTCCTGCGCGGCCTCGGCGATGCCGAATAACATGCCGGTATCCTGCAGCGGGAAAAAGCCCTTCGGGATGATGTAATAGAGATAGCCGGTCAGCACGATGGTTCCCAGCATCACCATCAGCGTCACGAAGCGATGATGCAGGGCGACTTTCAATGTGCGCTCGTAGAAACCCAGCAGCGCGTCGAAGCCGCGCTCGGACAGCTGGTAGATGCGGCCATGCCTGACGTGCCGCTCGTCCGAAAGCAGCCGCGCGCACATCATCGGCGTCAACGTCAGCGAGATCAACAGCGAGAGCACCAGCGCGACGCTGACCGTGATGGCGAACTCGCGGAAGATCCGGCCGACATAGCCGCTCATCAGGAACAGCGGAATGAACACCGCGATCAGCGACAGGGTGATGGAAACAATGGTGAAGCCGATCTCGCGCGAACCGTTCAGCGCGGCCTGCATCGGGCTTTCGCCTTTCTCCAGGTGGCGCACGATGTTCTCGATCACGACGACGGCGTCGTCGACGACAAAGCCCACGGCGATCGTCAGGGCCATCAGCGACAGGTTGTCGAGGCTGTAGCCGCCTTCGTACAGAATGGCAAAGGTGCCGACCAGCGACAACGGCACGGTGACCGCGGGAATGACCGTCGCCCAGAAATTGCGCAGGAAGATGAAGATCACCATGACCACCAGCGCGATCGTCAGGAGCAGCGTGAAGCGCACGTCGGAGACCGATGCCCGGATGGTGGCGGTTCGATCGGACGCGATCGAGACCTTGATGGCCGGGGGAATGGACGCCTCAAGCTGCGGCAGCAGCGCCTTGATGTTGTCGACGGTCGATATGACGTTGGCGCCGGGCACGCGCATGATCGCCAGGATGATCGCGCGCTGCTTGTTGTACCATCCGGCCAAAAGGTTGTTTTCAGGCGCCTCGATGGCCTGTCCGACGTCGCGGATGCGCACCGGGGCGCCATTGCGATAGGCGATGATCAGATTGTTGTAGGCGTCGGGCTTCAACAGCTGATCGTTGGTGTTGAGCGTGAAGGTCTGTCGCGGGCTGTTCAGCGTGCCCTTGGGCAGATCGACATTGGCGCCGCTAAGCACGTTTCTCACATCCTCGAGGCTGAGGCCGCGGGAGGCGAGCGCCTGCGGATTGACCTGAACGCGGATCGCCGGTTTTTGCTGGCCGCCGATGTTGACCTGTCCAACCCCGGAGATCTGCGAGATTTTCGGCAGCAGGATGTTTTCGGCATAGGCGTCGACGGTGGTGAGCGGCAGTGTATCGGAGGTCAGCGCGAGCAGCAGGATCGGGGTATCCGCCGGGTTGACCTTCCGGATGGTCGGCGGATAGGGGATGTTGGTCGGCAGATAGGGGCTCGCGGCATTGATCGCCGCCAGCACGTCGACCGCCGCGCTATCGACGGTACGGCTCAGGTCGAACTGCGCGGTCATCGAAACAAAGCCGAGCGCGCTCGATGAGGTCAGTTGCGTCAGTCCCGGGATCTGGCTCAGCTGCTGTTCGAGCGGCGTTGCGACCGAGGAGGCCATGGTTTGGGGATCGGCGCCGGGCAATTGCGCACTGATGGAAATGGTCGGATAATCGACGTTGGGAAGCGCCGAGACCGGTAGCAACCGATAGGACGCCAGCCCGCACAGCAGCAGCCCCACCATCAGGAGCGCCGTGGCGACTGGCCGCTGGATGAAGGGCGCGGAAATGTTCACGGGATTGCCTGCTGGACCGCGCTCTGCATATCGGCTTCTTGCGCGGCCTTGCCGTGCAGTTCCCTGACGAGAGTGCCCGGTTGCAGCCTGTATTGTCCGTCGACTACGACGGTCTCGCCGGCCTTCAGGCCGCTATCGATCAGGGCCTGCCCTTCGCTGATCTGGGCGACGTGAACGGTGCGAAGCGCGACCTTCTGGTCAGATCCGACGACGTAAACGTAGGTGCCGCTCGGGCCCTGCTGGACCGCGCCCGCCGCGATCGTCAATCCCTCTGGTTCGGTCCTGAGCAGGAGGCGGGCGTTGACCAGCTCTCCAGGCCACAGCAGTCGCTTGGCGTTGGGAAAGGTCGCGCGCAGACGGATGGTCCCAGTGGTCTGGTTGATCTGGTTGTCGATCAACAACAGATCGCCTTCATCGAGTCTGGTCTTGTCGTCCTGGCTGTAGGCGAACACCTTGACCGGGCCCTTGGCCATCTCCTGCTGGATTTCGACAAAGGTCGTTTCCGGCAACGTGAAGATCAGCGAGATCGGCTGGATCTGGGTGAGATCGACCAATCCGTTGGTGTCGGTTGGATGAATAATGTTGCCTTCATCGATCTGCCGGATACCGGTGACGCCATCGATCGGGGCGGTCAGCCTGGTGTAGCTCAGGCTGACGCGCGCGTTCTCGATGATCGCCTCGTCGGCCTTCAGCGTCGCTTCGAGCTGGGCGACCTGGGCCTTCTGGGTGTCGACCAGTTGCCCGGTGGCAAAGCCCTTGGCCTGCAATGGCACATAACGGTCGAGATTGGCTTTAGCGTTTTCGCCCTGGGCCTGGTCGCGATCGCGGTTGGCGATCGCCTGGTCGAGCTGCGCCTGGTAGGGACGCGGATCGATCTCGGCGAGCAGGTCGCCCTTGTGGACGGTCTGCCCCTGCTGAAAACTGACCTTGATCAAGGGGCCGGTGATCTGGCTGCGCACCACGACGTTATTGAAGGCAATCACGGTGCCGACGCCGCGCAGATAGATCGGCACCGGGCCGGCTTTCGCCACGCCAGCGACCACCGGAACAGCTTCCGGCGGCGCGGCCGCTTGCTTGTCCGGCTCCGCCCGCGACTGGTGCCAGAAGACCAGGCCGCCTGCGGCGGCCGCGGCCAACAGCGCGATGACGATCGTGGATCTCAAGCGTCTCATGCGGCGAAGCCCTGCAAGCGACGGTCTAGCAACCGCCCGACGAAACTACTCCGCTCGAATTGGCTGTATCGGTGGCGCCCAGGGTCGAGGCGCAGGGCGCCACCGAGGTGGTTGGAACGGGGATGCTCTGGCTTTCGCCGGGTGTCCCGAGATCAGTGGCTCCAAGCGGGATACCGGCGCTGGCGGTTGACGTGCCCATCGATGCCGCGCCGCTCGCGTCGGAGCCAGTCGTCCCTGACGCCGTTGTGGACGTACTGCTTGAATTGGTGGAACTGCACCCGGTGGAGGCGGTCATCCCGCCGCCGTCAAATGATGAGTTAGAACTCGTGGCCGGACACGGCATGGTCAGCGGGCTGATGCCGGATGGGGTCAGTTCCGTTGCTCCCAGGGGAATGTTGCCTGTCGATGCACTGGATGGCGATGGTTCGGAGGCCGTCGTACCCAGCGGTGAGGTCGCGCCCATGCCAGAGGAGGTCGAACTCGTCTGCGCATAGCAAGCGGCGGCGCCGCCGATCCAGATCATCGCAGCCAGGGTGCAAGCGCGTCGCATCGAATTCTCTTTCATGGCAGGGCATCAGGGGCGGGGTCAGGGCTGTTTGCCGCCACTTTCGAAAACCCATTGATGTCGAACGGGTTCCATCGGAATTAGGCCGAAGTGGTCAGAGTTGAGCTCGATCGTTGTTGGATTTTCGCGCCGCTGGTGGCGTTAGTTCCATCGATTTGACAGGCCTTTTTGGGCCTGGACGCGCCGCGCCGGTGGGCCGGCGATTGGCCGATAGCTAACCAAAATTTCAGGAGAAAACGAGCTTGTGAACGGGCTGTGACCAAACGGATTCGATGACCGGCCATCGATCCGTTTTCGGCCTCACAATGAATTGTCGCTGCGGAAGATGTCCGATAGGGCCGACAGCAGCTGGTCAATCTGGGCATCGGTGCCTACGGTTATACGTAGATAATCGGAGATGCGCGGGGCTGCAAAATGGCGAACGATCACCGCTCTGTGGCGCAGCGCGGCGGCCAGCGCCGCGCCCCCATGCGCCGGATGGCGCGCAAAGACAAAGTTGGCGGAGGATTGGAGCACTTCAAAGCCAAGCCGGAGCAGCCCGCGGTTGAGCCGCTCGCGGCTTTCGATCACGCGAGCCCGGCTCTGTTGGAAATAGGCTTCGTCCGCCAGGGAGGCGATGGCACCGGCCTGGGCCGGCCGGCCAAGAGGATAGCAGTTGAAGCTGTCCTTCACCCGAATGAGTGCCTCGATCAGCTCTGTATCGCCGATCGCATAGCCAACCCGCAGCCCAGCCAAGGCCCGGGACTTGGACATCGTCTGGACGACCAAGAGGTTAGGGTAGGAGGCGATCAGCGCAATCGCGCTCTCGGCGCCGAAATCAACATAGGCCTCGTCGATCACCACCGGCGCATCAGGATGGTCCTCCAGCAAGGTCACGATCTCGGCCCGCGACAGCGCCACCCCGGTCGGCGCATTCGGATTGGCCAGGATGAGCGCGCCGGCCGGCCGGCGATAGTCGGCAACGCGGATTTGCATGATCTGATCAAGCGGCACGGCCTGGTAGGCGATGCCGAACAGCCGGCAATAGACCGCGTAGAAACTGTAGGTGATGTCCGGGAAGAGCAGCGGCGCATCATGCTTCAGCAAAGCACAGAAGGCGTGCGCCAGCACGTCGTCCGAGCCGTTGCCGACAAACACTTGTTCGGGTCGCACCTGATGATAGGTGGCCAAAGCGGCCCGCAGCGCGCGGGTCGGGATATAGACGCAAGCTGTCGGCCGCCTCGCCGCGAATGGCTTCCAACACGCGTGGCGACGGGCCAAATGGGCTCTCATTGGTGTTGAGCTTGACCAGCCCCGACATGCGGGGCTGTTCGCCCGGAACATAAGGCCTCAGGTCGTGAGTCAATCTGCTCCAGAAACGACTCATGCTCTTTCCAAATCCAATAGAAGCGGCGACCCGCGATTTCCGTCGCCGCGCGGGCGGCGTTTGCCCACTGGCGGGGGAACCTGGTGCCCTCGGTGATTAAATCTTCTGCAAAGCAACGAAAGCTTAAGCGTTAACGTGGCTCATCTTCATCTATGAGGACAGCGACGCGATTAACTTGCAGATTCGTGGTGTCGAACCTCCGCTCTTTTAGCTTTTTCGATCTCGGGTGCGTGTTTGCGTTTGAGGCCGAAGGGCAAGTGATCGAAAGCGGCTTTGGCTTCAGGGGCATCGCTCAACGCAATGGCGAAGTCCGATGGCAGTGTTACCTCTCTAGGTGCACCTCAGCACAACGTTGTCACCGACAATCCATCCGGTCGTGCCATGGAATCGGATGCCCTGCAGTGCAGTATCGACGTGCGCTACGTCCAGCGCAGTCCAGTGCTGTCCGTTGTCGACGCTGTTCAGGATCGTGCCGTTTGCTCCGATGACCCAAAGACCAAACTCGTTCACAAAGACGCGGTGCAGTGCTGCCTGGGAAGGCACCGAGACTCGTTGCCATGTCCATGAGCGGTCGTCGCCTGCGCGCTCACGTACACCGCGAATAAGCAGTCCCTTCTCTCCGACGACGAAGAGGTGCGACCGATCAACAACGTGCAGGCCCAGAAGATTTTGCGCTTCTTCGAATTCGATTCCCGGCAGCGGCATACGAAGCCATCGATTCTGCGGCCACTCGAGGCGATAGATTGCGCCGTGGCTTTCCGAGCCCCAATTTCCAAACTCGTCTTGGCCGGATCGTCCCACCGCCCAGACGCTTCGATTATCAGAGCCGCCGAAAACGGCAATCATCCCGATAGGGTAGGTGAAGGCCTTCATTTGCAGGGTCCATCTGCCGCCACGCACCCAGTTTGCTATTCCCGGCCAACCGCTTGCATAGAGCTCGTTGTCGCCTTCGACGCCAACCAGAAAACCGAAATGCGTGAACGGAACGGCACCGCCAGGTTCCGGCGTAGAGCGCTGCCATTGCACCTCGTGAGTAAATTGTGATCGTGGAGCGGTTGCACGAAACACGCCGGTCATGGTCGCAATGTAACCATTGATCATCTCCTTGCCTTCCGTTCGTTCTCGTGGGTAGAGGAGAATCGAGTAGATCGGCCCGACCTCAGTCCAGTTATATAGATAGCCTCCCCAGTTGAATTCACCGCGTCCGCTGGAAATGTTTTTCGCCTGTCGCCAACTGGCGCCGCCATCCGTCGTGCGCAATAAAATCCCACGTCCTACATGACCTCCAGCCCCTCCCTCGCTGATTGCGCCGCAAAGCCAACCCTCTCTATCGGTCAGCCATGTGAGATCACGCCAGCAATGCGACCAAATGCTCGTGTCTGTCTCGTCGCGGATGACGACAGGCTGCCATCGTCTCAATATTCGCAACAGGGCATCGACGATGGGGTGCGGAAATGCTCCTGGGTCACCGGTGAACGCAACCGCTTGACGCTCGGCCAAGTCCACGATGGTCGACGGCAAATCCTGCCGCGATGGCATCTTCGCTCCGTGAACCAGGACCGGTATGATCGGCACGTTCCTGGCGAGAAGTCGCTCGGCCTCGATCCGGACGAAGTCACCGGCATCGTCGATTCGTCGCTGCGCTCGATCGGCCATTCCGAACCACCGAGGGCCGATGATAACTAGCGCGACGTCGCACGCTTCCAGCGCTTTATCTAGTTCTTCGATAAAGCTCGAGCCGGGTGGTATAGTGACGTCAATAAACAAGCGCTCCGGGAAGAGAAGCCGTTTGAGATTAGCGGTGAGAACGTGGACGAGCTCTGCGGTGTCTTCACGACGGTAACTGACGAAAACGTTCTTCATGTTCGTCGGCTCCTTGTCTCCCCTTGTTCGGACTATGAATGCTCATGGTGTGAGGAGCGAGTCTTAGAGTGAAGGGCAAGATATGCCGTGCCCCGCAAATAGTGCTTCGCAGCACGTCGAGGTTTCATTGCCATGCGCCCTTGCGATGACGCAATCCGTCATTCTTCGTTGAGCGTAGGATTGCTTTGCTTCTAAAAGAAACGGCGGCGGCCCGCAATGCTTTCGTACCCTGGACGTCGCGTGGCGCGTTGTCCTTGCAGCGAGGTGCGCTGCTGAATTGAGCGCTGCACCGCGTCCGGAACACGAATGCGGGTCGGCCGAAGACCGGTGCCAAACTCGCAAATGACGGGGTCGGAGGGGTGACCCGCGACTTTTCAGCTGCACTCAGTCCTTCGGTCTTCGATCGTAGATCCGGCGGGCCTTGCCGAGCGAGCGCTCCAGCGTATCGGGCGCGACCGCCATGACGCGGGCGGTGATGCCGATGGTATTCTTGATGTGGGCGGCGACATGGTCGGTCTGATCCCCGAGGCCTGCGCCGTCCCAGCGCTCGGGGCGGGCTTCCGCCTTCACCGTCATCTCGTCAAGCCGTCCCTCGCGCGTCAGCTCGATGATGAAATGACCGCCGCACCAGTCGGTCGCCAGCAATACTTCCTCGATCTGGGTCGGAAACAGATTGACGCCGCGCACGATGATCATGTCGTCGGAGCGCCCGGTCACCTTTTCCATACGCCGAAAGCCGGGCCGCGCCGTGCCTGGCAACAGCCGGGTCAGGTCGCGGGTGCGATAGCGGATTACCGGAAAGGCCTGCTTGGTGAGCGAGGTGAAAACGAGTTCGCCCTTCTCGCCGTCGGGCAGCACCGCGCCGGTTTCGGGATTGATCACCTCGGGGTAAAAATGATCTTCCCAGATCTGCAGGCCGTCCTTGCTCTCGATGCATTCCTGCGCGACGCCGGGGCCGATCACTTCGGACAGGCCGTAGATATCGGTGGCATCCATGTCGAAAGAGTTTTGAATCTCGGATCGCATCGCATTGGTCCAGGGTTCGGCGCCGAAGATACCTATTCTGAGCGATGATTTTCGCGGATCCAGCCCCTGCCGTCTGAATTCATCGAGAATGGCCAGCATATAGCTCGGCGTTACCGTGATGATGTCGGGCTTGAAGTCATTGATCAGCTGCACCTGCCGCTCGGTCATGCCGCCGGATATCGGAACTACGGTACAGCCGAGCCGCTCGGCGCCGTAATGTACGCCCAGGCCGCCTGTGAACAGACCGTAGCCGTAGGCATTGTGGAGGATCATGCCGGTGCGGCCGCCGGCGGCGCGGATCGAGCGCGCCATCACCTCCGACCACATCGCGATATCGTCTTTGGTATAGCCGACCACGATCGGCTTGCCGGTGGTGCC
>Ga0182012_10000287_pt1 | contig 58146 bp, 48 predicted proteins | sample 612S2SmetaG_FD_120486 | JGI IMG/M metagenome (GOLD analysis project Ga0182012, IMG submission 120486) | Permafrost microbial communities from Stordalen Mire, Sweden - 612S2S metaG | ecosystem: Environmental > Terrestrial > Soil > Wetlands > Permafrost | place: Sweden: Stordalen | collected... | reverse complement strand
GGTGCCGCTGTATCAGTCGACGACCGCACAGATCCGCTACCTCGACCTGATCGGCAACCGCTATCTGGAGCTCAAACGCGGCGAAGGTGACGGTGCTCAGCAGATCTTGCAGCCGGGTGGCTTCATCCCGGTGTCGCGAACGTCGCCGGCCCTGGACCTCGACGCACTGATTGGTGGTTTCAAGCCGCTGTTTCGGGCGCTGAACCCGGACAAGGTCAACACCATCGCGACGGCCCTGATCACCGTGTTCCAGGGTCAAGGCGGCACCATCAACGACATCCTCGACCAAACCGCGCAACTGACCACCCAGATCGGCGAGCGTGACCAGGCGATCGGCGAGGTGGTCAAGAACCTGAATATCGTCCTGGACACGACGGTTCGGCACCGCAAGGAATTCGATCAGACCGTCAACAACCTCGAGGTGCTGATCACCGGGCTGAAGGACCATGGCGACCAGCTGGCGGGCGGGACCGCCCACATCAGCAACGCAGCGGGAACCGTGGCCGATCTGCTGGCCGAGGACCGCTCTTTGCTGCACAAGACCATTGGCTACCTGGACGCGTTTCAGCAGCCGCTCGTCGATCAGCGTGATCAGCTCGACGACTATCTGCACAAGGTGCCGACCGCGTTGAACCTGATCGGGCGCAATATCGGCTCCTACGGCGACTTCGTGAACTTCTACGCCTGCGACATCACGCTCAAACTCAACGGACTGCAGTCCGGTGGCCCCGTCCGCACGGTCCGGCTTTTCCAGCAGCCGACGGGTAGGTGCACGCCGCAATGAGAACGCTGGAACCTTCCAATCGACTGCACATCGGGATCATGGGCATCGTCGTGTTGTTGCTCGTCCTGGGCGTGGGTCAAAGCTTCACCAGTGTCCCATTGTTGTTCGCCAGGCCGAGCTACTACGGGCAGTTCACCGACACCGGCGGACTCCAAAAGGGCGACAAGGTGCGCATCGCCGGCATGGACGTCGGCAAGGTGGAGGACCTCAAGATCGACGGCGACCACATCGTGATGAAGTTCTCGATCGGCACCAATACCATCGGCACCGAAAGCCGGCTGGCGATCCGTACCGACACCATTCTCGGTAAGAAAGTCCTAGAAATCGAGGTGCGAGGCAACCAGCTGCTGCACCCCGGATCCACTTTGCCGCTGGGCCAAAGCACGACTCCCTATCAGATCTACGACGCGTTCTTCGACGTCACCAAGGCCGCCACCGGCTGGGACATCGACGCGGTCAAGCAGTCGCTTCATGTGCTGTCGCAGACCATTGATCAGACCTACCCCCACCTGAGTGCTGCGCTCGATGGTGTGGCCAGGTTCTCCGACACGATCGGCAAACGCGACGACGAGATCAAGCATCTGCTCGCCCAAGCCAACCAGGTGGCCAGCGTCCTCGGTGACCGCAGCGAGCAGGTCGACCGGCTATTGGTCAACGCAAACACGCTGCTGGCCGCGTTCAACGAACGCGGACAAGCCATCGATGCATTGTTGGGGAACGTCGCCGCGTTCTCCGAACAGGTCAAGGGACTGATCAACGACAACCCCAACCTGAATCGGGTACTGGAACAGCTGCACGCGATCAGTGACGTTCTGGTCCAGCGCAAAGACGACGTGGCTGCGGGGTTTGAAGAGGTCGGCAAATTCCTCCCGTCGTTGAACGAGTCCATCGCGTCGGGACCGTTCTTCAAAGTGGTCCTGAGCAACCTGGTCCCGGGTTGGATCATGCAGCCGTTCGTGGATGCGGCGTTCAAACACCGCGGCATTGACCCGGAGAACTTCTGGCGCGGCGCCGGTCTGCCCGCCTTCCGGTTCCCCGACCCCAATGGCACCCGATTCCCGAACGGCGCGCCGCCGCCGGCGCCCCCGGTGCTCGAGGGAACCCCGGATCATCCAGGGCCGGCCGTCCCACCCGGGTCGCCGTGCTCCTACACACCAGCGGCCGATGGGTTGCCCGGACCTGGCAACCCGCTGCCCTGCGCAGGTGCGACCATAGGCCCCTTCGGTGGCGCCTTCTTCCCGGCGCCGATCGACGTCGCGACGTCGCCACCGAATCCCGACGGTCTGCCACCCACACCGGGTATCTCCGTGGCCGGGGTGCCGGGCGCGCCGGCTCCGGACGTTCCGGGCACACCGGTGCCGCTGCCGACGAACGCACCGCCGGGCGCGCGCACCGAGCCGCTGGCACCGGCCGGCCCGCCCGGGCCGCTTGGGCCACCGTCGATGTTCGCTCCGGGCCTGCCGCCGGGTCCACCGGCACCGCCAGGCCCCGGGCCGCGGCTGCCTGCACCGTTCATCAACCCGGGCGGAACGGGCGGTAGCGGCGCGGATGGAGGTAGCCAGAATTGAGCACCATCTTTGATATCCGCAACCTGCGGTTGCCGAAACTGTCCCGGGCGTCGGTGATTATCGGGTCGGTGGTGGTGATAGCGGCTCTCCTGGCCGGTTACTTCGGCTTGCGGCTCTACGAGAAGCTGACGAACAACACCGTGGTCGCCTACTTCCCTTTGGCGAACGCGCTCTATGCGGGGGACAAGGTCCAGATCATGGGCTTGCGGGTGGGAGCGATCGACAAGATCGAGCCAGCCGGCGACAAGATGAAGGTGACCTTCCACTACGACAACACATACAAGGTTCCCGCCAATGCCTCTGCGGTGATCCTCAACCCCACTTTGGTGGCGTCGCGCTCCATCCAGTTAGAGCCGCCCTACAAGGGTGGCCCGGCGCTGGCCGATAATGCGGTGATTCCGATCGAGCGCACACAGGTGCCGGTGGAGTGGGACGAGCTGCGCAACAGCGTCACCAACATCATCTCCAAGCTCGGCCCGACACCGGAGCAACCGACGGGGCCGTTCGGTGAGGTCATCACATCGTTCGCCGATGGGCTTGCCGGCAAGAGCCAGCAGATCAACACCACGCTGAACAGCCTCTCGCAGGCGTTGAACGCCTTGAACGAGGGCCGCGGCGACTTCTTTGCGGTGGTGCGCAGCCTTGCGCTTTTCGTCAATGCACTGCACTCCGACGATCAGCAGTTCGTCGCCTTGAACCAGAACCTGGCGCAGTTCACCACCCGGCTCGCGCATTCCGACGGCGATCTTTCTAACGCGCTGAAGCAATTCGACGGTCTTCTTTCCACCGTGCGCCCGTTCCTCAACAAGAACCGCCAGGTGCTGACTCAGGATGTCAACAACCTGGCCACCGCGACGAACACGGTGCTTCAACCGGAGCCCCTCAATGGGTTAGAGACCGCCCTGCACGTGGTTCCGACGGCCGCAGCGAACATCAACCAGATTTACCACCCCTCACACGGTTCGGTCGTCGCCATTCCGGCGATCACCAACTTCGCGAACCCGATGCAGTTCGTTTGCAGCTCGATTCAGGCCGGCAGCCGGCTCGGATATCAAGAGTCGGCCGAACTGTGCGCGCAATACCTGGCGCCGATCCTGGACGCGATCAAGTTCAACTACCCACCGTTCGGCTTGAACTTGTTCAGCACCGCCGAGACCCTGCCCAAGGAAGTCGCCTACTCCGAGCCGCGGCTGCAGCCGCCTCCCGGGTACAAGGACACGACCGTCCCCGGGATCTGGGTGCCGGATACGCCGACCTCGCACCGCAACACCCAACACGGCTGGATTGTCGCCCCGGGGATGCAGGGTGAGCAGGTGGGGCCGATAACGGCGGGCCTGATGACTCCCGACTCGCTGGCTGAACTCATGGGTGGACCCAACATCGAGCCCGTGCAATCAAACCTGCAGACCCCACCGGGACCGCCGAACGCCTACGACGAGAACCCTGTGTTGCCACCCGTCGGTCTGCAAGCTCCGGTGCCGATACAACCGCCGCCGCCAGGACCGGGGGTGATCCCGGGTCCGGTTGCTCCGACGCCGGCGCCCGGTCCGGTGGCCGCTGATGCAGGACTGGGCCAGTGAGCGCGCTGCGATCGGCCCGCCTGATCCGCCATCGGGCTTGGCAGGGGCTGGCGCTGCTGGTGATAGCGCTGGTGGCAAGCTCGTGTGGCTGGCGTGGAATCTCCAACGTGCCGATGCCGGGCGGCCCGGGCAGCGGGGCGGGCTCCTACACCATCTATGTGCAGGTGCCGGACACGCTGGCGATCAACGGCAACAGCAAGGTGCAGGTCGCCGACGTGTTCGTCGGCTCGATCCGCGCGATCAACTTGAGGAACTGGGTGGCCACCCTGACGCTGGGTGTGGACAAGAAAGTCAAGCTACCGAAAAACACCCTCGCCAAGATCGGCCAGACCAGTCTGCTGGGTTCTCAGCATGTGGAGCTGGTCGAACCGCCGAACCCGTCGCCGGAGCTACTCAAGGATGGCGACACCATTCCGCTGAAGAATTCGTCGGCTTACCCGACGACTGAACAAACACTGGCCAGTCTCTCGTTGGTCTTGCGCGGTGGCGGCATCCCCAACCTGGAAGTGCTGCAGAACGAGGTCTACAACATTGTGAACGGGCGAGGGGATCAGATCCGGGCCTTCCTGGGCAAGCTGGACACCTTCACCCAGCAGCTCAACCTTCAGCGCGATGACATCACCCACGCGATTGACTCCACCAACCGCCTGCTGGTGTATGCGGGTGGCCGGGCGGATGTTCTGGATCGAGTGCTGACCGACATCCCGCCGCTGATCAAACATTTCGCCAATACCAAAAACCTGCTCATCAATGCCGTCGATTCGATAGGACGGCTCAGCAAGGCCGCCGACCAATATCTGTCGGAAGCGCGCGGCCCCCTCCACACCGACCTGCAGGCGTTGCAATGCCCGCTGAAAGAATTCGCCCGCGCCGCGCCGGATCTGATCGGTGCAATCAAGTTGATCCTCACCCAGCCGTACAACATCGACACCGTCCCGAAGATATTTCGCGGCGACTACCAGAACATCTCCCTGACGCTCGACGTGACCTACAGCTCCATCGACAACGCGTTCCTCACCGGCACCGGACTGTCCGGAGCCCTGCGCGCGCTCGAGCAGTCGTTCGGGCGCGACCCCGAGACGATGATCCCCGACGTCCGCTACACACCGAACCCGAATGACGCGCCCGGCGGACCCCTGATCGAACGGGGGGACAGGAATTGCTGACCCCCTTCATCAGACGCCAGCTGTGGCTGTTCGGCATCATGACAGTGATCTCGCTACTGGTGCTGGGTGTGTACTACCTGCAGATTCCAAGCTTGGCGGGTGTCGGTCGCTACACGCTCAAGGCCGAGTTGCCGGCATCGGGTGGCCTGTATCCAACGGGCAACGTGACCTATCGCGGCGTCACCATCGGCAAGGTCACCGACGTCGAGCCAACCGAGCAGGGAGCCGAAGCGACCATGAGCATCGACAGCAACTACAAAATCCCGATCGATGCGACGGCGAATGTGCATTCGGTGTCCGCCGTCGGTGAGCAGTATCTGGACTTGGTGTCGACCGGTAATCCGGGGAAGTTCTTATCGTCCGGACAAACCATCACCAAGGGCACGGTGCCCAGTGAGATCGGCCCGGCGCTGGATACCGCCAACCGGGGGCTTGCCGCGTTGCCCAAGGACAAGATCGGCACGCTGCTGGACGAGACAGCACAGTCCGTCGGCGGACTGGGTCCAGCCCTGCAACGTCTGGTCGACTCCACTCAGGCGATCGTCGGCGATTTCAAGACCAACATCACGCAAGTCAACGACATCATCCAGAACTCCGGACCGATCCTGGACAGCCAAGTCAATTCGGGTAGCGCGATCGAGAAGTGGGCGCGCAACCTGAACAATTTGGCGGCCCAGGCCGCGCAACGGGACCAGAATCTGAAAAGCATCCTGTCCCAAGCGGCGCCGACCGCCGATCAGGTCAACGAGGTATTCAGCGACGTCCGCGAATCGCTGCCCCAGGTACTGGCGAATCTCGAGGTCGTGTTCGACCTGCTCAAGCGGTACCACGCCGGAGTGGAGCAAGTACTGGTTTTCCTGCCGCAGGGTGCCGCGATCGCGCAGACGTCGTCCGCTCCGTTCCCGAACCAGGCCGCGCTCGACCTGGCGTTGTCGATCAACCAGCCGCCGCCGTGTCTGACTGGCTTCATTCCGGCATCGGAGTGGCGGTCGCCGGCGGACACCAGCTTGGCGCCGTTGCCGTCCGGCACGTACTGCAAGATCCCGATGGACACTCCCGCCAACAGTGTGCGCGGATCGCGCAATATTCCGTGTGTCGATGTCCCCGGCAAGCGGGCGGCCTCGCCACGGGAGTGCCGCGACCCCAAACCATACGTTCCGGCGGGGACCAATCCCTGGTACGGCGACCCGAACCAGATCCTGACCTGCCCAGCGCCTTCAGCGCGCTGCGATCAGTCGGTGCGGCCGGGCATGGTGATCCCGGCACCGTCGGTCAACAACGGTATGAACCCGGCACCCTCGGACCGGGTGGCAGGGACGCCCCCGCCGACCAGCGACCCCTTGTCGCGGCCGGGATCCGGTACCGTGCAGTGCAACGGCCAGCAGCCCAACCCGTGTGTCTACACTCCGAGCGGGCCTCCATCGGCGATCTACAGTCCCCAGAACGGTGAACTTGTAGGGCCCGACGGAGTCAAATACTCCGTCGAAAACTCGACCAAAACAGGAGACGACGGATGGAAGGAGATGCTGGCGCCAGCCGGCTGAACCCCATCGACCCGGATAACTCGGTAACCACCGAGGTGACGGCCGAGGATTCGTCAGAATCCGAGGTCGGAACCGAGCAGACCAGCACCGAGGTGACGGCCGAGGATTCGTCAGAATCCGAGGTCGGAACCGAGCAGACCAGCACCGAGGTGACGGCCGAGGAGCGCGGTCCGTCGCGCCTGGGTCGCGGGTGGCTGGCCGGTATCGCTGCGGCGCTGATAGTGTTCGCCGCCGCCATCGGGGCCGGTGGATACGTTGCGCTGCGATACCACCAGGAAAGCCAAGCTGTAGCGCGTAACGACGCCGCGGCGCTGAAGGCAGCGATGGATTGTGTTGCGGCGACGCAGGCGCCGGACACCAACGCGATGGTCGCCAGCGAACAGAAGATCATCGACTGTGGCACAGATGCTTACCGCACCCAAGCTCTGCTGTACTCCAGCATGCTCGTTCAGGCTTATCAGGCTTCGAATGTGCACGTTCAGGTGTCCGATGTGCGGGCAGCGGTGGAGCGCAGCAACAACGACGGCACGGTCGACGTGCTCGTCGCACTCCGCGTCAAGGTGTCCAGCGATCAGACGCAAAACGAAGTCGGCTACCGCATGCGGGCGACGATGGCGCACGCTGACGGCCAGTACAAGATTTCCAAGCTCGAACCGGTAACGAAGTGACAGTGGTGGTCGAGGAAAATCCCACCACGGCGGTCATCTCAGAGTCGCCGCCGAATACCCTGGTGCCGTGGCATATTCGTGCCTGCGCGTTTGCTGTTGACGTCCTGCCGGGAATGGCCGTGGTGACGACGATGGCGTTGGTGTCTTTGACCGTGCCGTCGAGCAGCGCGTGGTGGTGGTTGTGCATTGCCGTCATGGGGGTCGTCGTCCTGCTGACGTTGGTCAACCGGCTGCTGCTGCCGACCATCCTGGGCTGGAGTTTGGGACGCGCAGTATGCGGAATCGCGGTCCTGCAGCGCGATGGCGCAGCCACCGGAGCGTGGCGGCTGCTACTCAGGGACCTGGCGCACCTGCTCGACACCGCATCGGTCCTGGTGGGATGGCTGTGGCCACTGTGGGACGCACGGCACCGCACTTTCGCCGACATGTTGCTGCGCACCGAAGTGCGACGCGTGGAACCGGACGATCGGCCGCCCAACATCCGCCGGTGGACCGCGGTGGCGGTGCTGACTGCGGCGGGGTTGTGCCTGTTGGGCGCCGGCGTGAGCTATGCCGTTGTTTACTCTCGCGATCGGGCGACTGATCAAACTCGCGGACAGATTGCCACCCAGGGGCCGAAGATCGTCGCAGCGATGCTGACGTACGACCCTAAATCGTTGCGCGACGATTTCGCCCGAGCCCAGTCGCTGGCCACCGACAAATATCGGGGCCAGTTGGTCGCTCAGCAAGATGTGGTGCAGAAGGGGAAACCGGTTGTCAACGAGTACTGGCCGACCGGCAGTTCTATTCAATCGGCCACGCCGGATCGGGCGACAATGCTGTTGTTCATGCAGGGTCGGCGGGGGGCGGCACCTGAGGAACGGTATATCAGCGCGACGGTGCGGGTGACTTTCACCAAAGGCGCGGATCGTCATTGGCGCGTTGACGACCTCACCGTAGTGACCAAGCCCAAGCCGCCGGTGAACGGAAAATGAGTCCTCGTCGCAGGTTTCAACCCGGCGAGGAACCACTGCTCGTCGTGCACCCCGTGGCGCCACGCCGACCGTGGGGATTAGCGGTTGCTACCGCGGTCGCCGGGTTGGTGATGGCGGCGGCGATCACGGTATCCACCCTGATGCTCATATCCCACGAATCCCGTGAACGCGCCGTGTCGAAGGACCGTCAGGTACTCAGCTATGTAACGGGGTTCATGGCGCAGTTCACGTCCATTGATCCCTATCACGCCAACGACTATGTGACGCGGGTATTAGCTCAGGCGACAGGTGATTTCGCCAAGCAGTACCACGATAAGGCGAACGAGATCCTCCTGCAGATCGCCCGAGCCGAACCAGCCACTGGCACCGTCCTGGACGCCGGCGTGGAACGGTGGAACGACGATGGCAGCGCCAATGTGATGGTGGTTACCGAAGTCACTTCGAGGTCGCCGGATGAAAAACAGGTAATCGAGAACACAAATCGTTGGACGGCAACCGTTGCGCAGGAAGGGAATCAGTGGAAGATCAGCAACCTGCTACAGGTGATCTGACCGCCGACGCGGCCGAACGCTCGGACGGCGATGCTGAGGCCGAACACGCCCAGGAGAAAACGGCCGGCGAAGACGGGGGCGCCCGCGCCAGAAGACCGGCCGGTAGGCGGCTCGCCCTCGCAGTTGCCTTTGCGGCTGTGCTATTCGTCGGTTCTGCGGCGTTCGCGGGCGCGACCGTGCAGCCGTACCTGGCCGATCGCGCCACCGCCGCAACCAAGTTGAGGGTGGCGCGAACCGCAGCGACCGCGATCACAACGCTATGGACTTACACACCGGAGAATATGGATGGCCTCGCTGACCGCGCGGCGACCTATCTGGGCGGCGATTTCGGAGCCCAGTACCGCAAATTCGTCGACGCGATCGTGGCCCCGAACAAACAGGCCCAAATAACCAATAGCACCCAGGTCACCGGAGCAGCGGTCGAATCGCTGGATGATCCGAACGCCGTCGTCATGGTGTACACCAACACCACATCCACCAGTCCACTGACCAAGAACATCCCGTCTCTGAAATACTTGTCCTACCGGCTGTTCATGAAACGTACGAACGAGCGCTGGCTGGTGACCAGGATGACGACCATCACCTCGCTGGATGTAACGCCGCACCTGTAGCGAGATCGGGCGACGACCAACTCTGAGTCTGCTCTGAAAGGCACTGCACCCCATGGCCGTTACTTCGCCGGTATCGGAGCGAAGCACCGTCACCGCGCTGTTGTTGCTGACCTTGGCCACCGGGTTGGCCGACTCGATCAGTATCCTGGTTCTCGGCCACGTCTTCGTCGCTAACATGACCGGCAACGTGATCTTCCTCGGCTTCTGGCTCGCCCCGAAGACCACCATCGACCTGACCGCTGTCGCGGTGGCCCTACCCACCTTCGTGACCGCCACCATCCTTTCCGGTCGGTTGACGCGGCACTTCGGGGATCGGTCGAAACAGTGGCTCACCACAGTACTGGGAACGGAAATCGTTTTGTTGGTTGCGCTGTCGCTCCTGGCCGGCACTGGCGTGCTGCGCTACTACGACAACTCCAAGCTGATCATGATCGGTCTCCTCACGGTGACGTTCGGTTTGCAGCACTCGAGTGCCCGCCAATTCGGGATCCAAGAACTCTCCACCACGGTGTTGACGTCGACCATTGTCAGCCTCGGGCTGGACAGCCATCTGGCCGGTGGCACCGGTGCCCGCAGAAGGCTGCGGTTCAGCGTTGTTTTCATAATGTGTGCCGGTGCTTTTCTCGGCGCGACGATGTCGCGCTACTTCGTCGCTCCGGTGTTCGCGCTCACGGCGGCGGTGATCGCGATAAGTCTGCTGATCTTCCGATTCGGGCCGACTGAATCGAAAACCGTTGCGGCTGATGCTGTTGACGGTTAGTTGAACGCCAGCCAGCTGGGTAGCGCCCGCTCATGCGAGTCGCACAGCACCTGCCGGGTGTCGCACGATCCCCTCGGCGACCCCGCGCCAGCCCACATGCCCCCGGTGTCGCGGCGCAGCACAATGGCCGACGACTCGCCGCCGTCGAGCAGGATGGCCGTATCGCTGCCAAGGCCGCGGAACAGGTCCTGCATGTTGTCCGGGGTGTAGTCGCCGCCCTCGAAGATGTACATCTCGTCCTTCTGCTTTGCGTAAGCGAGGGCCGTTCGCGCCGCGCTGGGACCGCCGTCACGGAGCTGGCCGGTGTTGCCGGGCGCCAATAGCCCGATCCCGGACACCGCGACGAACTTCTCATTCTTGTTGAGCAGGTCCTGGATCACCGGCGTGGCGGAGTCGTAGTCGTTCTTGCCCCTGGGCCACACCACGTACGGCGCACCGCCAGATGGCAGGATCATCGTCGTCAGCGAAGACCAGCTCTCGCCTCCGCCCGAAAGGCCCTGCTTGCCCGGGTAGGCGATCGTGCCGGTAACCGCCTCGTTCGCCCGGCCCTGGCCGTGGGTGTTGTCCACAAAGGCGCCGAGTGGTGAACTGCAGCCGGTCGTTCGCCACGAGCCGCCCTTCTGACCGCGCACGTCGAAAAAGTTCGCGTTGATGGCGATGGTCGGTTGCCCCATCCGCTGCCACGCCTGCAGCGGCTCGTAGAGCTCAGATGCTTGCAGAAGTCCCTCGCTGGTCCGGGCGCCGGGGTTCCTCTCGCAGCGCGCCTGCACACCCTGGTGGGTGTCCACCAGTAGATGCGGCGAAAGCCGTCCCGCCGCATTCTTGATGATCATCAGATGGCCACCGTTGTTCGACTCGTACCAGCCGCCGCCGGCGTTGAGCATCGGCGCGGGATGACCGGCGCCAAAGTTGTACACCAGGTATGAGCCCTTGGTGGTGCTGATGGCGCTCTCGAGCATCTCTCGGCCGTCAGCGGCGTGCGCGACAGGTTGTCCCGTGGTGATCATCAGGGTCGCGCACGCAACCAGGGCAGCCCAACACACCGCAAGTCGGCGCAAGCTGGCGCAGGGTGCAAGCACGGTGCTTCCTTCGGCCCTGATACGGATGCAATGCTTCAAGCATTAGTCACATAAGTCACACTGTCAACTTTAGTAACAAACGAATGACGCTTGGGACGCGCCGGAATTACGTTTGCTCGCTTAGGCTTTCACGCTCAAGATCACCAGGGCCGGGGTGCTCGGGCTCGCGAATGGGCAACACCCAGAACTGCACATTCGCCCGTTCACATTTTGATCGCCGGTATCAACCTCTCGAGGTTCCACAGTCGATCCCGCCGGGCGGACAGGCTGGAGATCCCTACCGCGACAGCCCAGATGGCGACGAGCACGATGATCGCCTGCCACAGCCGGCCGTCGATGCCGCCCAATATGAGCTGGCGTAGCCCGTTGACGCCGTAGGTCATGGGATCGAAGCGGTGCAGGACTTGGAAAGGCTTAGATGTGGTCTCCACCGGGTACATGCCGCCGGCGCTGACCAATTGCAGCATCAGCAGTGCCATGATCAGTACCCGGCCGACCGCGGGGCCGACGAGTGCGTTGATCGCCTGTGTCGCAGCCACGAACGCGCAAGAGATCAGAATCATGAACGCCAGCATCGCGAACGGATGTGTGGCGTGGATGCCCAGGGCGAACCGCACGACGCAGTACAGGATGGTCGCCTGGAATATCCCTATTACGGCCGCGGGCAGGTAGCTGGACATCGCCACACGTAGCGGGAGCACCTCCGCGGCGATCGCGCGGTTCTGCAACGGCCGCAACACCATCCACAACACGAGTGCGCCGAAGAACAAGGCGAGCGTGAGGAAGAACGGCGCCATGCCGGTGCCGAAGTTGGGCGCGGCGTTCTCGTGTGTGGTGTCGAGGCGCACCGGGCCGCCGATGGTGTCGGCGATCGCGTCCTTTTGCTGAGTCGTCCAGTTGGGTATCTGGTTGGCGCCATCGGTGAGTTTGGTCGCCAGCTCGTTCGATCCCGTCTTGAGCTGCCCGGCTCCGTCGTCGAGTTTGGTTATACCGTTGGCTAACTCGGCGTTGCCGGCGGCAACTTTCTGGGCTCCGCTGCGCAGCTGGTTGAGTTTGTCCGTAACGTTCTGCGCCCCGCCACCGAGCTGGTCTAATGCGGACGCCAGCGGGCTTCCGGGCGTGCGCAGCCCGGACGTCATCGCGATGGCGGAGTTCTGGGCATCGGTGAGCTGCTGACGGATCTGAGGCGTGAACTGATGCGCGCGCAGCTGATCCTCAATCCCTCGCAGGCTCGCGGTGGCATTGACCACCGCGGGATCCTGGCTTGCGGAGAGCTGATTTATCACCGACCCCAGCGAGGTGGCCGCCGCGTCCTGCGCCGCGGCGATGGCGCCGATCTGATCGTTGGCTTGTTGCAACGCGGCCGCGCCCTGTTGCAGCTGCGCGGTGTTGCCGCCGATCTGCGACAGCGCCTTGGTCACCGCGAGAAGCGGGTCGGTGGCCTGGTCGATGCCGTCGGAGAGCTGCTGTGCGCCGGAGGCGAGCTGCCCCGCGGCGGATCGCGCCGCGTGCAGACCGGCGGCCAGCTGGCCCACGCCGTCATCGAGTCGTCGGGCCCCGTCGGCGGCCTGTTTGACCCCCGAACCTGACGAGACGACCACCGACAGCACCTGATTGACCGCCTGTCCGGCGATCCGGGTCGACACGGCGTTGAGTACCTGGTCGATGGCGGTGCGACCGATGCTGGACGAGATGTAGTTGTTGGCGTCGTTGTAGACGGCGATCAATTCGGCTTTCTTCGGTTGCCCGGTCAGCGGCGACGCGATCGCTTCGCTGAAGTCGGGCGGCAGTTCGAGCATGAAGTAATACTTGCCGTGATCGACACCGCTGCGTGCCTCCGCGGGGCTGACGACGTGCCAGTCCAGGCTGCGGTCCTGGGTCAGGCTCTTGGCGATCTCGGTGCCGGCGTCGAACTGCTGCCCGGACGCGCTGGCTCCACGGTCGGAGTTGACCAGCGCCACGGGCAGCTTGTTCACGTGGCCGAATGGGTCCCAGAACGCCCAGAGGTACAGCGCGCCGTACACCAGTGGCAGCAGCATCAGCACGACGATCGCCACGCGGGTCAAGCGGCGACGGCCGAAACGCTTCATCTCCGAGCCGAATGCGAGTCCAGCCAGCATTGTCAGTCCCTCTCGATCAAGATTCGGTGATCGTGCAGACCGTGGTCGGGGGCGTCGATACCGAGCGGATTGGTCACGCCCACGACGACGGTGTGCGGTTGAGCTATGGCGCCGAGTCGCTCAACCGCGAGCGCCCTTTGTGAGTTGTCCCGGACCTGTTCGAGGTCCCCGACCACCAGGATCGGACGCTCCGAGAGCAGGGCCAGCGTGATGCGCAGCAAGAACAGCTCCAGGTCGGACAGCTCGACGATGTATGTGTTCCCCTCCGGCGCCGCGATTGCGCCGAACACCACCTCCAATTCGGCTCGGCCTGCGTCAGCGGGCACTCGCGAGTACCACGGTGCCAGCCACCTGCTCTGCTCGGCGAGCACGGTCTGCACGGTGACTGATTCCTCCAGCTCATCGATATCGGAGAACGCCGCGATCGCGCAGTGTCGGCGGATCACCCGCGGGTGTGTGTCGCCAAGCACCGTGACGGTGCCGTGGGTGGGTTTGAGGCGCCCCGCGAGCGTGAGCAGGAGCGCGTCCTGCCCCGGGCCGCCGGGCAGCTGGATGGCGTGCAGACCGGAGGTGAGTGCCAGGTCGATGCCCGAGAACAGCGGGCCGTGTTCGCCGTCCACGCCGACGCCGGCGGCGGAGATCACCACCGGGTCGGCTTCTTCTAGGCTCGACTCCACCGGCTCCGGCTGCTCGTCTTCATCCCGTTCCTCGTTTGTGTCCATAAACTGTGCTCTTTCTCCTCAGTAAACCAGTGACGGGGTGAGCCGGGCGCCGGATTTTCACCACATCGGGCCACGCAATGTGTTCCGAGTCATGCCCGCTCGTCGACGCAGCTTTCCGCTGTTCTCAATTATTTCGCGGCTCGGAGATTGATTCGCGAGCACGACCGCCACGCCGTGACCAGGCGATTGGTCCGGGGCCGCACCCGTCACGTTAGTCACGCGCGTCCCTGTGAAGTCTGGCACCAGTGATTCTCTGTTGCGGTATCGCATGCGATACCGGTCTGGAAACCGCAGCATGTCCTGCCGCACTTCTGGCACGTCGGCGGCCGGTGTGACAAGGTCATCACCGCTCAGTCGCCGAGCGTGGCTCGCATCTCCCAGACCAGCACTTCCGAGGGCTCCGCGGCCGTCAGTCGCCGGCCGTCGGAGTCGACGCACCGCAGCGCGTCCCCCTCGCCGAGCTCACCGGTACCCTCCACTGTGAGCCGACCCCGTGCGACGAACAGGTGCAGGTAGGGCGCCGACGGGAGGTCGACGGCGGCGCCCGGGCGCAAGCGCGCGCCGTGCAGGGCGGCGTTGCGGTTCTGCAGCGTGATCGCGCCATCCTGCCCCGGCACTCCGGACGCGATGGTGACGAGACCGTCGCGCAGTTGTCGGTCGTCGATTTCCTGCTGCTGGTAGCTCGGGGTGACGTCGGTCTGGTCCGGGATCACCCACATCTGGACGAAATGTACTGGTTCCGTGGGGGAATCGTTCTTCTCCGAATGCAGGATCCCGCTGCCCGCCGACATCCGTTGCGCGAGGCCGGGGTAGACGAACCCGCGATTTCCCATCGAATCCTCATGGGTCAATTCGCCCCGCAGCACCCAGGTGATTATCTCCATGTCCCGGTGCGGGTGGGTGTCAAATCCGCTTGCGGGCTCAACGGAGTCATCGTTGTTCACCAGCAGCAGCCCGTGATGGGTATTGTCCGGGTCGTAGTGGTCGCCGAACGAAAAGGAATGCCGGGATTTCAGCCAGGGAGTCGACGTGACGGAGCGGTCTGCCGCACGCCGGATCTCCGCTTTGGCACGCATGGGCTTAGCTTAGTTGCGCGTCAATCGCGCGCTGGTCCTGGTTCGCGGCCGCGGTGCGTGATGTTGTGGCCCTGAAAAGCTAACCCCGAAGGCTGAATCTGCCACTAGCCGGGGTATGTCGCAGCGGCGAGATCGAGGATCTCGGTCCGGTCGGCGGGCAGGATGAACCCGGACTGGATGGCCGCGTCCAGTGACGTCGTGAACCTGTCCAGATACTCCGCGCGTCCGCCCCGGTAGAGCCGCCGCAAGGTGGCGGCGTCGAAGGGCTCGCCGGAGCCGAAGAGCGCGGACATCGCGCTCTCTTCGGCGCCGCCGCCGGATGTCCGTCCGATCGGTACGTCCACCCATGGGGTCCTGATGCCACCTTGAGCGATACCGTTGGAATCCAGAATCGGCTGCGGCTGCTCTGTTTCGCGCACGTGTATGCGTGCAGCGGTGGGCGCTGGCTCGCCTGTTCGGACCCAGGTTTCCAGCGCGGCGAGTGCCGCCTGCAGCACGTAGTGGTGCTGCGGGGCGAAGTTGATGTAGTGCCCAAGTTGCTGACCCATCAGGATGTCGGTCGGCGCGTAGGCCGCCACGATGTCAGCGAGCGGCGCGGAGCCCGTGTCGATCGGCGCCACTTGGATCGTGTAGTTGTCGGCATGAGCGGCGCCGGTGATCTCCCAGACCCGGAGCCGTTGGTTTTCGGGCTGTCTGGCGAAGAAATAGCCAGGTCGCACCCCGCCGAAAAGGTCGGTTTCGGTGATGATCGCCAGGAGCGGGACGCGCAGGTCGGGACGGAACGATACCGCCTGCGGTGTTTTGGTCTGCGATTCGTCGAAGATGGAATTGCCGTCCAGTGGCGCGGCCGGCGCGAATCGGGAATGCACCAGAAAGCCGTCGTAGACCTGGGCGAGCGGATCGACGGCATTGATGTAAGTGGTCAGGAACATCGCCGACTGGGACTCACCCACAGCAACGACCTGGTGCACGCTGAGCTCGTGCAGAACGCCATGGGTGCCGGGATTCTTTATGACTCGGCCGATCTGGGAATAGATGTCATAGGCAAAGGCGTCGCCGGGGTGGCTCAGCGAGGAGTATCTCGTCGGATCCTGGTTCTTCAGCGACATGTCGAAGCCGAGCATGCTCGCACCGCCTTCGACCCCCACCCGCTGGGCCGAGACTGCCACGTACGCGTAGCCCGCGCGGACTATTTCGCGGTGCGCCATCATCCACACGGCCGGAGCATCGATGCCGCCGCTCACATTGAGCCACTCGACCAGAACCGTGCCGTTGAACTGCGTTCGATCGGCTGGCGTCAACACCACTATGCGAGTGGTGTAATCGGCCGCGCCCGAAGGCGTTACACTCCATCGGCCGTCTCGGCTCAGCTCCGCTGCGGGGGTGTAGGACGAGGCTGTTCCGGAAACGAAGAACTCTTCGGCGACATAGCCAACGCTGCCAATATCAAAGGCGCCCAACAGCAGCAGCGGCTTCCCGGGCGCTGGTTCGACGATCAGAGGATCCTGCATCTGCTGACACCTTTCTGGACCTAGCCGGCTTGAACAGCGCACTCACAGCGAGCCAGGCAACCCGAATGTTGCGAACAAAGAGTCGTCAAGGAACGCCACCACATGCGACACCCCGTTGGTGGGCATGTCAAGCACATGCAGCTGAAAGGCACGCGCACCGAACCGGCTACGCACATACACTGCGGCGACGGGCTGACCGTTGGCGACCAACGGGAGCAGACGCATTACGCTGCCGGTAATGACTACGACGGATTACCATGACCCGCGCTGAACGGAGTTTCGACGGCGTCGGTGGCGTGCGCATCGTCTACGACGTCTGGACGCCGGACGCCGCGCCGCGAGCGGTAGTGGTGGTGTCGCACGGTCTCGGCGAACATGCGCGCCGCTACGACCATGTTGCCCAGCGTTTCGGCGAGGCCGGTCTGGTCACCTACGCGCTGGACCACCGTGGGCATGGGCGCTCCGGCGGTAAGCGGGTCGTGGTGCGGGATATCACCGAGTACACCGGGGACTTCGCCACGCTGGTCGGAATCGCCTCCCGGGAGCACCCCGGCCTCAAGCGCATCGTGCTCGGGCACAGCATGGGCGGGGGCATCGTCTTCGCCTATGGCGTCGAACGCCCGGACGACTACGACATGATGGTGCTGTCCGGGCCGGCGGTGGCGGCCCAAGACCAGGTGTCGCCGTTCACGGCGGTTGTCGCCAAATTGGTCGGATCCGTCCTGCCCGGCCTGCCGGCGCAGGCGCTGGACGTCGACGCCATATCCCGTGATCCCGCGGTGGTGGCCGCCTACAAGGCCGACCCGCTGGTGCACCACGGCAAGGTGCCCGCCGGCATCGGCCGTGCACTGCTGCAGGTGGGTGAGACCATGCCGCGGCGGGCACCGGCGCTGACCGCGCCGCTGCTGGTGGTGCACGGATCCGAGGACCGGCTGATCCCCGTCGCCGGGAGCGGGCGGCTGGTGGAGTATGTGGGGTCTGCCGACGTTGAGTTGAAGGTGTACCCGGGGCTCTACCATGAGGTCTTCAACGAGCCGGAGCGCGACCAGGTGCTCGACGATGTGGTCTCCTGGATCACCGCCCGGCTGTAAAGACGATGTCGTAACCCTCCCGTAGTTTGGCGCTATGACCGACGACAAAATGCTGGCGCGCATCGCCGCGCTGCTGCGTCAGGCCGAAGGAACCGACAACGCTCACGAGGCTGACGCGTTCATGAGCGCAGCGCAACGGCTGGCGACGGCGGCGTCCATCGACTTGGCAGTGGCCCGCTCGCACGCGGCCAATCGCTCAGCCGCGCAGGCCCCTATCCAGCGCACCATCACTATCGGGCCGGCGGGCACCAAGGGCCTGCGGACCTATGTTCAGCTCTTCGCGCTGATAGCCTCGGCGAACGAAGTGCGCTGTGATGTGGCGTCGAATTCGGCGTTCCTCTACGCGTACGGGTTCGCCGAGGACATCGACGCCAGCCACGCCTTGTACGCCAGCCTGGTTGTCCAGATGGTGCGTGCGTCGGATGCCTACCTGGCATCGGGTGCACACCGGCCTACGCCGACGATCACCGCCCGGCTCAACTTCCAGCTGGCATTCGGGGTCCGTGTCGGCCAGCGCCTGGCCGAGGCCCGCGACCAGACCCGGCGAGAGGCTACCAAGGGCTGGGGCCGTGTACCGGGGACCGCTATCGCCCTGCGGGACAAGGAGGTCGAGCTGCGCGACTTCTATCGCAGCGCTTCGAAGGCGCGCGGTACCTGGCAGGCCGCCAGAGCCTCGGCCGGGTATTCGTCGGCCGCGCGGCGCGCCGGAGACCGGGCCGGTAGACGAGCGCGCCTCGGTAATAGTCCCGAGCTGCCTGGGGCGCGAACCGCTCTGGGCCGGTGAGTTCAGGGGATTCCCGCACGCGGGACTTCCAGCGCTCCAGGGTTTATGCGGCCGAGGAGTTCGTCCGGACGTTGTTCGACCGCGCCGCGCAGCATGGATCACCCGCGGTGGAGTTCTTTGGTGCGCAGTTGACGCTGCCGCCGGAGGGACGGTTCGGATCGGTTGCGTCGGTGCAGCGCTACGTCGACGACGTACTTGCGTTGCCGGCCGTGCGCGAACACTGGCCGACGGTGTCGCCGGTGCGGGTGCGGGCGCGGCGAGCCGTCACCGCGGCGCATTATGAGAACCATGACGGCGCCGGTGTTATCGCGGTTCCCGACCGTGACACCGCCGACTGGGCGATGCGCGAGCTGGTGGTGCTGCACGAGGTGGCGCATCACCTGTGCCCCGCGCTGCCCTCGCATGGTCCGGAGTACGTCGCGACGGTATGCACGCTGGCCGAGCTGGTGATGGGACCAGAGGTCGGGCACGTGCTGCGTGTCGTCTACGCCAAAGAGGGTGTGCGTTGGACGAGCCAGTCGAACTAGAAGCCGACGTCCGTGCGCGCGACGTCGAGTCCCAAATGACCGACGATGAGCGCTTCTCGCTGCTGGTCGGTGTGATGGGGGCCGGCGAGAGCTGGCCGCTGCGCGATGAGCGGATCCCGCCGGGGGTTCCGATGAGTGCGGGTTATGTGCCAGGGGTTCCACGGCTCGGCGTCCCCGCGCTGCTGATGAGTGATGCGGGTCTGGGCGTCACGAATCCCGGCTACCGGCCGGGTGACACTGCGACCGCTTTGCCGGCCGGTCTGGCGCTGGCCGCCAGCTTCAACCCGGCGCTGGCCCGCGCCGCGGGCGAGGTGATTGGTCGGGAGGCTCGCAGCCGCGGTTTCAACGTGCAGCTGGCAGGCGCAATCAACCTGGCGCGTGACCCGCGTAACGGCCGAAACTTCGAATACCTCTCCGAAGATCCGCTTTTGACCGCGACGATCGCCGCCGAGTCGATCAATGGGATACAGCAGCAGGGTGTCATCTCGACGGTCAAGCACTACTCGCTGAACTGCAACGAGACCAACCGGCACTGGCTGGACGCGGTCATCGACCCCGACGCACATCGCGAATCGGACCTGCTGGCCTTCGAGATCGCCATCGAGCGGTCGCAGCCCGGCGCCGTGATGACCGCGTACAACAAGGTCAACGGCGATTACGCCGCCGCCAACCATGTCCTGATCAACGACGTGCTGAAGGGCGCCTGGGGATACCGCGGCTGGGTGATGTCCGATTGGGGCGCGACACCGAGCTGGGAGTGCGCGCTTGCCGGCCTGGACCAAGAATGCGGTGCGCAGCTCGATACCCTGTTCTGGCAATCGGAAGCTTTCACCGGCCGGCTGCGAGACGCCTATAACGCCGGCCGGCTGCCCAAGCAGCGCCTCTCGGATATGGTCCGGCGCATCCTGCGTTCTATGTTCGCCGTCGGGATCGACCGGTGGGAGGACTCGCCCGCACCGGATCTGTTTGCGCACAATCAAATTGCTTTGCAAATCGCACGGCAGGGAATCGTCATGCTGACCAACCGTGGCGCGCTGCCGCTGGCGGCAGAGTCACGTGCACGCATCGCCGTCATTGGCGGGTATGCACAACTCGGTGTGCCGGCCGGCTGCGGATCGAGTGCGGTTGTTCCTCCTGGCGGTTACGCCGAGGTGATCCCGATCGGCGGGCCAGGGGTAATGGCCGGACTACGCAATCTCTACTTGCTGCCGTCGAGCCCGCTCGACGAGCTGAGAAAGCAATTCCCGCGCGCGCAAATCGAATTCGATCCCGGCATCAGCCCGGCCGAGGCGGTGCTGGCGGCGCGGCGAGCAGATGTCGCGATCGTGTTCGCGATCCGCGTCGAGGGGGAGGGTTTCGACAGCGCCGACCTGTCGCTGCCGTGGGGCCAGGACGCGCTGATCGCCGCCGTCGCGGCCGCCAACCCGAACACCGTTGTGGTGCTGGAGACCGGCAACCCGGCAGCCATGCCCTGGCAGGATTCGGTCAGTGCCATCTTGGCGGCCTGGTACCCGGGCCAGGCCGGTGCCGTCGCCATCGCGGAAATCATTGCTGGCCTGGTTAATCCGTCGGGGCGGCTACCGATCACCTTCCCGGTCGACCTCGCTGCGACCCCGCGCCCGGAGCTGCCCGGCCTCGGCGACCCGTGGGGGACATCCACCCGCATCGACTACATCGAAGGAGCCGATGTCGGGTATCGCTGGTTCGCAAGACAAGGCCGGGTCCCGATGTTCGCCTTCGGTCACGGCTTGTCCTACACCAGGTTCGAGTACTGCGACCTGGCGGTGACTGGCGGTGACACCGTGCGGGCCAGCTTCAGCGTCGTCAACGTCGGCGATCGCAGCGGGGCGGATATCCCGCAGCTGTATCTGACCGCGGCGCCCGATGAGCAGCGGTTACGGCTGCTCGGATTCGAGCGGGTCGAGCTCGAGCCCGGCGCAGTCCGCCGGGTGACCATCGAGGCAGATCAGCGCCTGCTCGCCCGCTATGACGGCCGCGCCGGCGCCTGGCGTATCAAGCCGGGCGGCTATGCGGTGGCAGTGGGCGCTTCGGCGGTGGCCCTGCAGCTGTCGGCCGAGGTCGAACTGGCCGGTCACGCCTTCCCGCGGTGATTGGGCTCGCGGATGCGCGGGCCTACTTGACGGGAACCAGTTCGTCGCCGCAGGTGCAACGGTAGGGCTCCCCCGATCCGGAGCAGTGGCACACGGCCTCGACGCGAACGCGACACCCACAGCCCTCGTGGCCGCAGGTCAGTAAGGTTCCAGCCTCGTAGGTTGCCATTTGCCTCACCCTTGTCTATCCGAGGATTCCGGTGAAATCCCGGATCCGGTAGTTGATTCCGACACCACCCACCATATACCCCATATGGGTATCTTTTGACGATCGCCAGCGGGTCCGGTCCCAGCTAGCCTGAAACCCATGACCCAGAATCCGACCCCGCAGGATGTCGACGCGTTCTTGGACAGCACGCTGGTCGGCGACGATCTGGCACTTTCCGCCGCGCTGGAGGCCAGCAACGCCGCCGGGCTACCCCCCATCGCCGTCTCGTCGCAGCAGGGCAAGTTTTTGTGCCTGCTGGCCGGCGCGATGCAGGCACGCCGGATCCTCGAGATCGGCACACTGGGCGGGTTCAGCACCATCTGGCTGGCGCGTGGGGCGGGCCCGGAGGGACAAGTGGTGACGCTGGAATACGAGCCCAAGCACGCCGAGGTCGCGAGGGCCAACCTGCAGCGGGCCGGGGTGAGCGATCGCGTGGAAATAAAGGTCGGTGCCGCGCTGGACACGTTGCCGACGGTTACCGGGGGCCCTTTCGACCTGGTGTTCATCGATGCCGACAAAGACAACTACGTCGCGTACCTGGAGTGGGCGATCAGGCTGACCCGTCCCGGATCTATCATCGTGGCGGACAACGTCGTTCGTGAGGGCAGGGTGCTGGCGCCGGCATCGGAGGATGGTGCGGCACTCGCGGTGCGCCGGACGATAGAGATGATGGGTGAGCACCCTCAGTTGGACGCCGCAGTACTTCAGACGGTCGGGGCAAAGCACTGGGACGGCTTCGCGATCGCGTCCGTGCGATAGCTAACCGCAGACTGCGCCGATCGCAGCCGAGCTGACGAGTTTGACGTACTTGGCCAGCACGCCGGTCTTATAGCGCGGCGGCGGAGGCGTGAAATCCTTTTGACGAGCTCCGAATTCAGCTGGATCTGTCAGCACGTCGAGAACCCGGTTGGCGACGTCGAGCCGGATCCGATCGCCGTCACGGACAAATGCGATCGGCCCGCCGTCGAACGCCTCCGGTGCGACGTGTCCCACACACAAGCCGGTCGTTCCGCCGGAGAACCGGCCATCGGTCAGCAGCAGAACGTCTTTGCCGAGACCAGCGCCTTTGATGGCGCCGGTGATGGCGAGCATCTCGCGCATCCCGGGGCCGCCCTTGGGGCCTTCGTAGCGGATGACCACGACGTCGCCCTCGGTGATGGTGCCGTCCTCAAGAGCGTCTAGCGCGGCTCGCTCGCCGTCGAAAACCCTCGCGGTGCCTTCGAACACGTCGGAGTCGAAACCGGCTGTCTTGACCACTGCACCCTCAGGCGCCAGTGATCCGCGCAGGATGGTGATCCCCCCGGTCGGGTGGATCGGGTTGTCCAGCGCGCGCAGCACCTTGCCGTCGGGATCCGGCGGGGCAATGGTGGCCAGATTCTCGGCCATGGTCGCACCGGTCACTGTGAGGCAGTCACCGTGCATCAGGCCCGCATCCAGCAGCGCCTTCATGACTACCGGCACGCCGCCGATGTGGTCGACGTCGAACATCACGTGGCGGCCGAAGGGCTTGACGTCGGCCAGGTGCGGCACCCGTGAGCCGATCCGGGTGAAGTCGTCGAGCGACAGCTTGACCTCGGCTTCATGGGCGATGGCGAGCAGGTGCAACACGGCGTTGGTCGAGCCGCCGAACGCCATCACCACCGCGATCGCGTTTTCGAACGCCTCCTTGGTGAGGATGTCGCGGGCGGTGATCCCGCGCCGCAGCAGTTCGACCACAGCCTGGCCGCTGCGCCGGGCGAACCCGTCGCGACGGCGGTCGGTTGCCGGCGGGGCCGCGCTGCCCGGCAACGACATACCCAGTGCCTCGGCGGCGCTGGCCATGGTGTTGGCGGTGTACATGCCGCCACACGCGCCCTCGCCGGGGCAGATCGCGCGCTCGATGGCGTCGACGTCCTCGCGCGACATCAATCCGCGCGCGCACGCGCCAACCGCTTCGAACGCGTCGATGATCGTGACGTCGCGCTCGCTGCCGTCGGACAGCTTGGCCCGTCCGGGCAAGATAGAGCCCGCGTAGAGGAATACCGATGCGAGGTCCAAGCGGGCAGCGGCCATCAGCATTCCGGGCAGCGATTTGTCGCATCCGGCCAACAGCACTGAGCCGTCCAGGCGTTCGGCCTGCATCACGGTCTCGACGCTGTCCGCAATCACCTCACGAGAGACCAGCGAGAAGTGCATCCCCTCGTGACCCATCGAGATGCCGTCGGACACCGAGATGGTCCCGAACTCAAGCGGATAGCCGCCGGCCGAGAACACGCCTTCCTTGACGGACTTGGCCAGTCGGTCCAGCGAGAGATTGCACGGCGTGATCTCGTTCCACGACGAGGCAACCCCGATCTGTGGCTTGCCCCAGTCTTCGTCTCCCATGCCGACCGCTCGCAGCATGCCGCGGGCGGCGGTCTTCTCCAGACCGTCGGTGACGTCACGACTGCGGGGTTTTATGTCAGCGACCATTGCTTAAGTATGCGCGGCCTGATCACGCGTCAAATCCGCGGGTTATACCCCGCCGGGGTACGGGGTACTGTGGGATATGCCGATCGCGTATAGGGAGGGTTTGAGACTTCAGATGACGACCGCACACGGATATGCGCAACAGAAGGACAATTACGCCAAGCGGCTGCGGCGCATCGAGGGACAAGTGCGCGGCATCGCGCGGATGATTGACGAGGACAAATACTGCATCGATGTCCTCACCCAAATCAGCGCCGCCAACAGTGCCTTGCGCTCGGTGGCGCTGAATCTGCTTGACGAGCACCTGAGCCACTGCGTCGCCCGCGCCGTGGCAGAAGAGGGGCCGGAGGCCCCGGAAAGGGTCCGAGACAAGCTTGCCGAGGCCTCGGCCGCCATCGCACGCCTCGTTCGTTCCTGATGGCTGAATTCTTTCAAGGCGTGTTGAAACACAGAGTTACTTAAATCCCGTCGGCGCAGTGCGTACCGTAGGGGCAGCGTGATAGCGCCAGCAACAACCGCGTTGCTGGGCAGGTTGCGCATCCCACGCCATGATTGCCGAAACCACCACCCCCGCCGCGCGAACGTGGACGCCACGGATCGCCGTGCAACTTGCCGTGCTGGCGTCGGCGGCCTTCATCTATGTCACCGCCGAGATTCTGCCGGTCGGCGCCCTGTCGGCGATCGCGCGCAACCTGAACGTGAGCCTCGTCCTGGTCGGAACCCTGCTGTCCTGGTATGCCCTGGTGGCGGCCCTGACAACGGTTCCGCTGGTGCGATGGACTGCGCACCTGCCCCGTCGTCGGGTGCTGGTACTCAGCCTGGCCTGCCTCACCGTTTCACAGGTCATCTCGGCGCTGGCCCCTAACTTCGCGGTGCTGGCCGCCGGGCGAGTGCTCTGCGCGATCACGCATGGCCTGTTGTGGTCGGTGATCGCTCCGATCGCCACCCGGCTGGTCCCGTCGAGCCACGCCGGACGGGCCACGACGTCGATCTACGTCGGAACCAGCCTGGCGCTGGTAGTCGGCAGCCCGCTGACGGCCGCCTTGAGCCTGATGTGGGGCTGGCGGCTGGCGGTGGTGTGCATCATCATTGCTGCGGCCATCGTCACCGTGGCCGCGCGAGCGTTGTTGCCGGAAATGGTGCTCAGCGAGGACCAGCTCGCCCACGTGGGCCCGCGCTCCCGCCATCACCGCAATTGGCGATTGATCACGGTGAGCTTGCTCGCCCTGATCGCCGTCACCGGCCATTTCGTCTCCTACACGTTCATTGTGGTGATAATCCGTAACGTCGTCGGAGTGCGCGGGGCGAATCTGGCCTGGGTGCTGGCCGCCTACGGGCTGGCGGGCTTACTGTCCGTACCTCTGGTGGCGCGGCCGCTGGACCGTCGACCCAGAGGCGCCATTCTGCTGTCTATGGCCGGTCTGACGGCTGCGTTCATGGTGCTGACCGCGCTGGCTTTCAACGGCCGCCAAAACGGTGTGACGGTCCTGATCGGGACCGGCTCGCTTGTGCTGTGGGGTGCCATGGCCACCGCCGTTTCGGCGATGATGCAATCCGCGGCGATGCGCAATGGGGTTGATGATCCCGACGGGGCGTCGGGCCTGTACGTGACGGCGTTTCAGGTAGGCATCATGGCCGGCTCGCTACTGGGAGGGCTGCTGTATGAGCGCAGCGTCGCGATGATGCTGACCGCCTCCGCGGGCTTGATGGGTGTTGCGCTGTTCGGTATGGCCGCTGCCCGGCAGATGCTGGACGTTCCGACCGCAACGTCACATGATGACTGATCACAGCAGCTCAGCGGCTTGAATTGAGTCGTCGGTCAGCTTTGGGGCGGTTGCCGAAGAGGTAGCTGGCCTCCCCGCTATGCCACACTGGGACAGGGATGTGACTGGAGGGATGCATTATGTCGCGCTGGACGAGGGGAAGCCTGCTCGGCGTCCGGAACACCGCAGGACTTGCCAGTGGATTGGCTTTGATGCTGATCCTGGTGCTGGGCACCGGCAACGCCCTGGCGGACCCGGACCAGACCCCCGGCGATCCGGGTGCTGTTGCGGCGCCAGCCGACCCGCCGGCGCCACCACCCTGGGTGTTTCCGCCTCTGCCTGGGCCGCCGGCGCAATCGCCCTTCGGGAGTGCGTTGCCGGTGGCAGTGGGCCCAGTCACGGGGCAGAACCCGGCACCGTTCACCGGCACGGCACCGTTCGGGACGCCAAACTTCGTGCCGAAAGGCGGCGCGACGGTGGGTGTAGGCCAGCCGATCATCATCAACTTCCCCGGGCGGGTTGAGGACGCCGGGGCGGCCGAAGCCGCCGTCCATGTTTCGTCGGTCCCCCCGGTCTCCGGCAAGTTCTACTGGATGACTCCGACGCAGCTGCGCTGGCGCCCGCTGAACTTCTGGCCCGCCCACACCGCGGTGACTGTCGACGCGGGGGGCACGGTATCCGGCTTCCAGACCGGAGACTCGCTGATCGCCACGGCCGACGATTCCACGCATCAACTGACCATCACCCGCAACGGCGTCGTCGAGAAGACGTTCCCGATGTCGATGGGTATGTCGGCCGGTAATCATCAAACCCCCAACGGCACCTACTACGTTCAAGAGAAGATGCCCTCGGTGGTGATGGACTCCTCGACCTACGGGGTCCCGGTCAACTCGACCTATGGCTACAAAGTGACGGTCGCCCTAGCCGTCCGGTTCGACAACGTCGGCGACTTCGTGCACAGCGCGCCGTGGTCGGTGGATGACCAGGGCAAGCGCGACGTCAGCCATGGCTGCATCAACATCAGCCCCACCAACGCACAGTGGTTCTTCGACAATTTCGGTAGTGGCGACCCCATCATCGTGAAGAACTCCTCCGGCGGGACCTACACCAAGAACGACGGCTCCAACGACTGGCAGAACTAGCGCGACCAGACGCAAAAGCCCCCGCACGCACGGCGTGTCGGGGGTTTTTGCGTCTGCTCGCGGGACTAGTTCCAGATCCGCACCCGGCGTTGCGGCTCCAGGAACAACGCGTCGTTCTCGGCCACATCGAAGGCATCGTAAAACGCGTCCACGTTGCGGATGACGCCATTGCACCGGAACTCTGGCGGGGAGTGTGGATCCACCGCCAACCGCCGGATCGCCTCGGCGTCGCGCGATTTGGTCCGCCACACCTGTGCCCAGCCATAGAACACCCGCTGCACGCCGGTGAGACCGTCGATAATCGGAGCGGGCCGGCCGTTCAGCGACAGCTGGTAAGCAAGTAACGCGATGGAGAGCCCACCGAGGTCGCCGATGTTCTCGCCGACGGTGAATGCCCCGTTCACATGGTGGCCGTTGGAGAGTCCCCTGGGCGTGTATGCCTCGTACTGCTCGATCAGTGCCTTTGTGCGAGCACCGAATTCGGTGCGGTCGTCGTCGGTCCACCAGTCGATCAGGTTGCCGTCGCCGTCGTACTTGGCGCCCTGGTCGTCGAAGCCGTGCCCGATCTCGTGTCCGATCACCGCCCCGATCCCGCCGTAGTTGGCGGCGTCATCGGCATCCGCGTCGAAGAAAGGTGGCTGCAAAATCGCTGCGGGAAAGACGATTTCGTTCATCCCCGGGTTGTAGTAGGCGTTGACGGTCTGCGGTGTCATGAACCATTCGTCGCGGTCCACCGGACCGCCGAGCTTGGCCAGTTCGCGGTCATGGCTGACGCCGCACCCACGCTGGACGTTGCCGTAGAGATCGTCACGGTGGATCACCAGCTTCGAGTAGTCGCGCCATTTCGCCGGGTAGCCGACCTTGGCGGTGAACTTGTTCAGCTTGGTCAACGCGCGTTCGCGGGTCTGCGGCGTCATCCAGTCCAGGTCGCTGATGCTGATCCGGTACGCCGCTTGCAAATTCTCCACCAGCGTGTCGATGCGGGCTTTGGCGCCCGGTGGGAAATACCGCTGGACGTAGAGCTTTCCGACGGCGTCGCCCATCAGGCTCTCGACCAGTGAAACGCCCCGCTTCCACCGGTCACGGATCTGTTCGGTGCCGGTTAGCAGGCGGCCGTAGAAGTCGAAGTCCGCGGCAACGAGTTCGTCGGTCAGCCACGAGACGCGGGCGCGGATCAAACGCCAACTCGCCCAGCGCTTCCAGTCCTCGAGGTCTTCGCCGCCCCAGAGTGTCGCGAAAGCCGTCAGGTAATCAGGTTGGCGCACAACAATTTCGGCGACATCCCCCGGTGTGGTGCCCAGCGCTGTCACCCAGCCCGACCAGTCGAAACCCACGTCGTTCTGCAGTTCGGCGAACGTCCGCAGGTTGTAGGTCAGATCGGCATCGCGACGCTTGACCACGTCCCAGTGGGCAGCGGCGAGCTTCGTCTCCAGCGCGACGATACGGTCCGCGGTCTCGGCGTACTCCTCAGAATTTCCGCCGTAGACCAGGCTGAACATCCGCGCGATGTGTCGCGGGTAGGCCGCCAGCACCTCGGCGTGCTGTTCGTCGCGGTAGTAGGACTCATCGGGCAACCCGATGCCGGATTGGGTCAAGTGCGCCAGGTAACGGGTCGAGTTTTTCGAGTCGGTGTCCACGTAGACTGCCACGCCACCGCCCACCCCGGTGCGCTGCAGGGCGCCGATGACGGCGGCCAGCGTGGTGGCGTCGGGGGCTTCGTCGATTGTGGCCAACTCGTCGAGCAGCGGTTGGACCCCCTTGCGTTCGACGGCTTCCTCGTCGAGGAAGCTGGCGTAGAGGTCGCCGATGCGTTGTGCATCATCGTCGGCCCCCGAGCCACCCGAAGCGCCTTTCTCGCTGGCTTCGATGATCAGGTCACGCACCTGCTCCTCAGCCCGGTCGAACAGGTAGCGGAACGCGCCGTCGGTGGCGCGGTCGGCAGGTATGTCATAGTCCGCCAGCCAGCGGCCATTGACGTGGCCGAACAGGTCGTCTTGGGGTCGGGCGTTCGGGTCGACGTAGCTCAGGTCGATGCCCGAGCGAATGGCCTCTACTGTCACCCCGCCATCCTTCCATCTCGTTTTAGGTGCGACGATCGGGCCATGTCAGACGGGGAACAGACCGAGTCATTGGCCGAAGAAGATTCGGCCGAGTCCGATGATGATGTGGCTGACTCTGCAGAATCTGAACCATCGGCCGGTGGGGTCTTCTCCTATTACGGCATCGCGTCGGCCTTTCTGGGAGTGCTGTCGATCGCTGCCGTTGCGCTCGGCGTGTTCATCTGGTCCACCCACCGCGACGACGACGCTGAACGTACCTACCTGACCCGCGTCATGCAGAGCGCCGCCGACTGGACGGGTGTGCTGATCAACATGAACGCCGGCAACATCGACGCCAGCCTGCAGCGGCTGCATGACGGGACGATCGGAGAGCTCAACACCGACTTCGACGCCGCGGTCCAGCCTTACCGGCAGGTGGTGGAGAAGCTGCAGTCCCACAGCACCGGGCAGATCGAGGGGGTGGCCATCGAAACGGTGCATAACGACCTGGACACCCAGCCCGGAGTCGCGAGGCCCCCCAGCTCGACCGTCACTACGAAACTGCCGGCGTTCGCCACCCGAACCGACTCGGTGATGCTGGTCGCGACGTCGGTCAGCGAGAACGCCGGAGCCAAGCCGCAGACGGTGCACTGGAACTTGCGCCTCGATGTCTCGAACGTGGACGGCAAGCTGATGATCTCTGGGCTGGGGTCGATCCGGTGAGACTGGGATCTTTCCGATGAGACTGGAATCTTTCCGATGAGACTGGAATCTTTCCGATGAGAAATGTGTGGCGGCTGCTCGCGTTCGACATCGTTGCCCCGCTGGCCGCGATCGCCGCGCTGTTGATGATCGGAGTGGTGCTCGTCTGGCCGCTGTGGTGGGTATCGGCGTGCTCGGTGCTGGTGCTGCTGATCGTCGAAGGCGTTGCGGTCAATGTGTGGCTGCTGCGCCGTGATTCGGTGAGCGTCGGTACCGACGACGAAGCTCCCGGGCTGCGATTGGCCGTTGTGTTCCTGTGCACGGCCGCCCTGTCGGCGGCGGTGGCGGTCGGGTACACCCACTGGACGACCTCAGACCGCAGCTTTAAAAAGGATTCCCAACAGGTAGTGCAGGTCGCGACCGAGATGGCCGAGGCGGCCGCCTCCTTCACCCCGAGTGCCCCGACAAGCTCCATCGACCGGGCGGCGGCGATGATGGTGCCGGAGCAGGCGGGCCCCTTCAAGCAGCAGTACGCCAAGTTCAGTGCTGATCTGGCCCAGCACAACATGACGGCACAGGCCGCCACGCTGGCGGCCGGAGTCGAGGCCCTCGGGCCGTCGGCGGCCAGCGTCGCGGTGATCCTGCGGGTCACTCAGAGCACACCCGGTCAACCACCAAGCCAGGCGGCGCCCGCATTGCGAGTGACACTGACCAAGCACAGGGGCGACTGGCTCGTGGTCGACTTGGTGCCGATCAGTTCTCGTTAGATCCGACGTGACCGCTAGTTTTTGTCAGTCGGGCGGGCTGAGTTCACTTTGACGAACCGGTCCGACAACCGACGCATCCGGATCATCAGCGAGGCCGATGGGCTCTTGCTGCCGTCGAGGTAAGTGGCCAAATCCTCCGGCGCTGCCCCGATGCGGGACGCGAATTCTTGATTTTCCAGGCCAGAGCGGTCGATGAGCAGCTGTACATGGCGGGCCACCTCGGCGCGTTCGTTGGCCTCCAAGTGGGTGCGGGCGCGGTCCAGCACCTCCCAGAGCGCCTTGGCGATGCCGTAGGGCCGAGCGCCTTCGAGGACTTCTTCAACCTGGCGGGCTGTCCGCCCGTACGGGTCGCGTTTCAGCGCGGAGGCAATGCGCTTCCAGGTGTCGATGTCGCCGCCTTGCAGGGCCGAGCGGATGGCCACGGTCGGCCAGAACTCCACCGGCTGGTCAGGATCTTGGTGGCGGCTGTCAGCGGGAGGCCGCTGGGACGGCCGTCCGGGGCGTCGGTCGGCTGCCAACGTCACCTCGCCTCCTCCAGCATCGCCACAGCCACTGACAGGCAGCGCTGTGTGACCTCCTCCCAGTCTGCTCTGGCATTCGGTTCGGACCGCTGGTCATCATTGAAATCAGATGGATCTGGATCCGCGAGCCGACGGGCCAACTGGGTGGCGATCCATTGCCCCTGGGGTGTTTGACAACAGTAATACCTGTCCATTCCCGCCAGCACTACGGCAGCAATTTCGGGTTCTAAAGTGTCAACCATGTCAGCAAATTCGGCATAATCGCGGCTACTGTTACGGCATATGATCAGGTAGCCCTTCAGGCGCAGCGTTTCCGCGCCCGTTGGGATCAATAACCGGTCGCCGGTGGGCAATTGCACCTGGGTGGTCTCCACCGGGCTGCGCCGCTCGTACCTGGGCTGGACGGTGTTGTCGGCTTTGATCTCGAGGGCGTCGATGGCGACTGAGAGCCTTCCCCGCCACAGCGTTACGGGATGAACCGGCCGGTCGCCCCAAGTGATCGCTCGGGCAATGCCGTTGCGAGACGCCAGGCCGCCGACCAGCTTCCGGGTGGGTGGGTGACCATTGGTGCCGTTCTTCGCGTCTGTCGTGTCCACGCCGGGTGTGGCGGTTTCGTCGCTATTCCAGGCTTGATCTTGGACCTCCTGGGAGTCCTGGGAGGACTTAAGCCCGGATCCGTCGCGTCCGCAGCCGCTCAAGGCGAGCGGGTCTGCCACACAAATGGCGTCGGGTGCCAGGTGCCTGAGCTTCGCCGCCGACTTGAGCACCACCCGCAGGTCCGCACTGGGTGCTATCGCCGTCGAGATGTCGTCGGGAATCACCACGATGTCACCGAGGTCGACCTCGGGCAGCGGACTGTCGAAGTCGACCGACGGCAAGACCCGGGCCAGCCACCGGGGCAGCCACCAATTCCACTGAGCGAACATCGCCATCAGCGCCGGCACCAGGACCAGCCGGACCACCGTGGCGTCCACCGCGATCGCGACGGCGCACGCCACGCCGATCTCGGCGACCAGAGGCATACCGGCGAACGCGAAGCCGATGAACACCGCGATCATGATCAGCGCGGCGCTGGTGATGGTGCGCGCGCTGGTGCTCACGCCGTAGACGACCGCATCGTGGGTGTTGCCGTAGTGCAGGAAGCGCTCCCGGATGCGGGTGAGTAAGAAGATCTCGTAGTCCATCGACAGCCCGAAGGTCATCGCCAGCACCAGCGGCGGAACGGTGCTGTCGATCGAACTCATTTGTGGGAACCCGAGGCTCTCCAGCCAGCCCCACTGGAAGACGACCACCAGGCTGCCGTAGGCGGCAGCCACCGACAGCAAGGTCATCAGCACGCCCTTGAAAGCCAGGAACACCGAGCGGATGGAGATCAACAGCATCACGAACGCAATGAGTGCAACGAAGAGCAGCACCACCGGCTCAGTCGTCGACACCCGGTCATCGAAATCTTTGATCAGCGCGGTCGGACCGCCCACATCCACTCGTGCTGCGCCTGCGCCGGCAACCGCGGGCAGCTGGGAGCGCATCCAGCCGACGGTCTGCCGGGCGCCCATATCCTCAGGATCGACCGACAACACAGCGGTAAGCAGCGCGCTGTCGTTGTCGTCGGCGAACTGCGGTGGTGTCACCGAGATGACGTTGGGAGCCTTGATCATCTCCTGACGGATTGCGCTGACCGCCTCGCTGTGTCCGGGGGAGGATGCACCGCCCTCCGGAAAGGTGACCAGCACTTGAATGGGGCCCAGCGCGCCCGGCCCGAGCGCTTGGGCCGCCGCAGCCACCCCGGCACGGATCTCGTGCGACGAGTCGAACTGACGCAGCAGGCTGTTGCCCAGCACCATCGACGCTGCGGGCGCTGCCATGAGCAGCAGGACGATTGAGGCCGCCAGCGCCGATATCCATGGTCGGTGCATCACCGATGCGACCCAGCGGTTCCAGAACCGGGATTGAGTGGTCTCCGGCCCGCGTGACCAGCGCAGCAGCGCCGATCTCTTGGCGGCCGCCCGGCCGAACGTCCCCAGCACCGCCGGGGTCAAGGTGGCCGACGTCATCATCGCAACCGCGACGGCGAGAATTGCTCCGGTCGCCATCGACTTCAGCGCCGGCGTGTTGATCAGGTAGATCCCGGTGAGCGAGGCGATGACCGTCAAGCCGGACAACACCACCGCGAGCCCGGACGTCGCCATTGCGGCGTCCACGGCTTCGCGTGGCTGCCGGCCGGCGCGCAGTTCCTCGCGGAAGCGCATCAGGATGAACAGGGAGTAGTCGACGGCGAGCGCTATACCGAACATCGACACCGTCGAGGTCACGAACACGGACATGGTGGTCAATGACGACAACAGGTAGACCATGCCCATGGTGACCACGACCGTGCACACACCGAGGGCCAGCGGTACGGCCGCGGCGGCCAGTGAACCAAACACCGCGAGCAACACGATCAAAATGATCGGCAGGTTCCAGCGTTCCGCATCGGCGATGTCGTGTTTGGTATTCGCCGCCGCGGCAGCGCTCAACGCGCCCTGCCCGATGACGTACAGCCGTACCCTGCCGTTGGCGGTCTGTCCGGATTGATCGCCTTTGATACCCACCTTCTCGCGGAGTCGCTTGGCGACGTCACTCGTGCCGGCGTTGCGCGAATCCAGCCGCAGCGACAACACATACGGCCGGTCCGGTTGCGGCGGCCGCTGGGTGGGGTTGGGCACCTCCGTCACGCCGGGGAACTCGCCGGCGATCTGTCGCAGTAGCACGACCGCGTCATTGATGTCCTGGTAGCTGGCATCGGGACGGGGAGCCGCCACCAGCGCCAACGAGGAGGCCCCCTGTTCGTGGTACTGATCTACCAGCTGATCGTGGACCACCAGCGACTGTGACCCGGCCACTTCGAATCCGCCGCCGGTGAGATGCCCCGACTGCGTCATCGCCAGATAGACCGCCGGGACCAGGGCGAATAACCAGCCTGTGAAGACCAGCGCGCGGTGCCTGCGCAGCTTGTGGCTCAGGCGCATCATGAACTGCTGGATTTCGGTCTCCCCGCATTCGTACGCAGTGCGTGCACGCGCGAGAATACCGCAGCGAATTAAGGAAATGGGCGGCGAGCCGGTAGCTGAACTGCAACGATTCGGTCGCTGCCAGGCAGTTATGGGCAGGTCATGGGCCGGTCATGCGCAGTCATGGGAAGCCTTTGGGAAGTTACTGTGAAACCAGTCGATCGAGCCAGGTCTCGGCCACACGAGTTGGCACCCACGATGTCAGGGATGGCAGGATGTCGGATGGTCGGGCGGATGTTCGGGGGACTCCACAGACTCCGGGGTTTATCGCATCCGTTTGCGAGCGCGGGTTATTCGCACATAAGGAGTTATCGGATGAAGATAGGCATAGCGACCAGGCGCCGCAGGATCTTCGCAGGGCTGATCGCCGCCGCAGTGCCGAGCGCTGCCTTCGGGGTGCTAGCGCTGCTTGCTGAGCCGCCGGCCACCGGCGCTTCCGACCCGTGTGCGGCCAGTGAAGTCGCCAGGACGATCGGTTCCGTCGCCAAGTCGATGGGCGACTACCTGGACGCGCATCCAGAGACCAACCAGACGATGACCACGATGCTGCAGCAGCAAGCGGGCCCGCAATCGCTGACCTCGCTGAAGTCCTATTTCGAGGCCAACCCCAAGGTTGCCGCTGACCTGACGTCCATTTCGCAACCGTTGACCGGCCTTTCGACACAGTGCAAGCTGCCGATCACCATCCCGCAGGCGATGGGCCTCATACAGCAGGCGCAGGGCGCGACTGCGCTGCCCGGTGGCGCCGGCGCGCTGCCGGTAGGCGGAACGCCGGGGACTCCGCCCGCGGCGGGCGGCACGCTCCCGGGGCCGCCGCGGGGGAACACCGTCGGCTAACGATCGCTTTCGGCGATTCGATCGGGTGGCGTTCGATCGGGTGGCGGCACGGGACCCTGCAGAGCGGCCTCTCTCGGGTCGTCGGTCGGGTAGTTGGACGGGTCGTTCCAGTGCTGCAAAGCAGCCTTCAAAGGCGGCAGGGGTCCGGTAGGCGGGTCATCGTCGGATTCCGCCATGTTCTCGGTGCGGAACACGAAGAAGAACACCACCCAGCCGATTGCCGCGATGAGTAACCAGCTGATCAATCGATAGATGAGCATCGCCGAGATGGCACTCGGCAACGACATACCACTAGAGACCAGGCCGGGCACCAGCACCGCTTCGACCACCAGCAACCCACCCGGCGTCAGCGGTATCGTGCCGACCGCGCGAGCGGCAGCGTAAGCAACCGTCAGCCCCGCGACCGACGCATGGTCGCCGGCCGCGTACGCGGCGAAGCCGAGGCAGGCTACATCGGCGATCCAGTTCAACATGGACCAGCTGAACGCCACTCCCAAGTCGCGTCGGCCCAGGCTCACCGATTCGAGCTGCATGAGCGTCTCGCGCCACTTCTCCACGCCGGTGTCGGCCGGCTTGCCGCGAACCGAGTTGACCCACGACAAGACCCGGCTGCCGATCCCTTCGATCAGCTCCGGCCGCGACGCCACCGCCTGGGCCAGCAACAGCAACGCGACGAAGCCGCCCAGCGTGAACAACAAGGAGAACGGGTTGTTCTTCGCGCCCAGTAAGAACGCTCCGCCCAACCCGAGCAGCGCCAGTCCCACGGCCTGCAGCACACCCGACATCACCAGCTGCCACGACGCCACCACCGTCGAGGCACCCCACGTGCGTTGCTGGCGAAGCAAAAAGGTGGCCGACAGCACCGGCCCGCCGGGCAGTGTGGTGCTCAGCGAGTTGGCGGCGTAGAAGGCGGCCTCCGACCGCAACTGTTTGACATGCACCCCGGCCGACCTCAGCAGGGTGCGTTGGATCTGGGCGAAGCTGTGCATCGAGGCGGCCGCGGCGACCACCGACGCCAGTAGCCACCACCAGTTGGCTTCGTACACACTCATCCAGGCCTTGGCCAGCTGATCCCACCCCAGCGCGACCTCGACGGCAAGCACGATCGCGACGATGCCGAGGACCACCCAGCGCACCCACCAGTATTTGCCGTGCGGCGTCTCCTCGGGCGCGCAGGCAAGCTTGCGGGTGGGTGCGTCGTGCGACACGTGTTTTAGGGTAACCGTGCAGGTGGCGCCATCATCGCTATGCGTCTCCGACCGTGTCGTCGTCGTAATCGGATTGTGCCGGCCAAGCGGCGCAGCAGGACCGCGGGATGGCCTTCGGACGGCCTCCCGACGGCCTTCGGACGGCCTTGGTGAGGTGCTTCGGCAGCTAGGCTTGCTGGATGTCGGCAAACTTCGACGACGCCTTGGACGCTGCCTCAGTCGAACCCTTGGTCCGCAAGGCCGCGGCGTGGTCGTGGCGTTTGCTGGTCATCCTGGCTGCGTTCGTCGCCCTCTTATGGCTCGTGAGTCAGCTCGAAATCATCGTCGTTCCAGTGTTGCTGGCCTTGGTGCTCAGTGCGTTGCTAGTACCGGTGGTCGACTGGCTGGACCGGCGGGGGTTGCCGCGTGGTGGCGCGGTGGCGCTGGTCTTACTCGCCGGATTGGCGGTTCTGGGCGGCATCCTGACGTTCGTCGTCAGCCAGTTCATCAACGGTTTGCCCGATCTGGTCGACCAGGTGAGCCACAGCATCGACTCCACCAAAAGGTGGCTGATCCAGGGGCCGGCGCATTTGCGCGGCGAACAGATCGACAACGCGGGTAATGCCGCGGTCCAGGCGCTGCACGACAATCAAGCGAAGTTGACCAGCGGCGCACTGTCGACCGCCGCCACCATCACAGAGATGGTCACAGCCGCGGTGTTAGTGCTGTTCACACTGATTTTCTTCCTCTACGGCGGCCGCAACATCTGGCAGTACGTGGTCAAGATCTTCCCGGCCGACGTACGGGAGCGAGTGCTCGACGCCGGCCGTGCCGGATACAGGTCGCTGATCGGGTACGTGCGGGCCACGTTCCTGGTGGCCTTGACCGATGCGGCCGGGGTCGGCGCGGGGTTGGCGATCATGGATGTGCCGCTTGCGCTGCCGCTGGCCTCCTTGGTGTTTCTTGGTGCCTTCATCCCCTTGGTCGGCGCCGTGATCGCCGGCTTTCTGGCCGTGGTGGTCGCCCTGCTCGCCAAGGGGATCGTCTACGCACTGTTCACCCTCGGTTTGCTGGTGGCGGTAAACCAACTCGAGGCTCATTTGCTGCAGCCGCTGGTAATGGGTCGGGCGGTCTCGATTCACCCGCTCGCGGTGGTGCTGGCTATTTCGACCGGCGGTGTGGTCGCAGGGATCGTCGGCGCCTTGCTGGCCGTTCCGACGGTCGCTTTCTTCAATAACGCGATACAGGTGCTGCTCGCGAAAGACCCGGCCGCTGAAGTCGAACAGCAGAGCATGGAATCTAACGACACGAACGACAAAGGCATCATGCGCGCCACCTCGGACAGCACCGGAGATGGTTCGAACTGAACGGGGCTACAACCGGCCTTCGCGACGCAACAGGTCCTGGGCGCTGAGGCCGCCGCCGCCGGCGCGGCGATGCTGACGCGACTTGTCGCCGTTTTCGCCGATGTCGCCGATGTCGCCGTTGTCGCGGTTGTCGGCCTGTCCGCGGGCGTTCAGCTTCTTAGTGGCTGCCTCGGAGTCGTTGGCATCCGAACTCGTGATGGGGAGCGCGGCGGTCGCGTCGGCCGGGTCGCTCTTGTTGTCGTGGTTGGCCGGGACCGGCATGGCCCTGGTTTGACCGGCGGACGGTGTCGCCGGCGACGGTGGTGACGGCGGCTCTGGTGGCGGGGGCCCGGCTGACGGGGGCCCGGCTAACGGGGGACGCGCCGGGGCCGGCAGCGCGGATTTAGGCGGGCGTTCACGGCCGGGGGCGCTCTTGTCCTTGCCCGTCGTCGTGTTGGTGTTCGTCGTGCTGCCCTGTGTCGAGAAGCGGGTCGTCTTGGCTTCCGCCGGTGGCCGGGTCTGAATCCGTGTCGTGTTCGCATCGGAGGGCAGCTCCGGGGCTGGCGGCGCGGTGACCGGACGTGGCCGTGGCGACTCCGCGACGGCGGCGTGAGTGGGGTCGTGCGGCGGGCGGGTAGTGGCGGCAGCCATGCTGGCCGCCACGGGAGGCCGAGCCGGTCGACCGTCGACAGTAGCCCGCTTGCGCTCGTCGGGCAGATCAATCTCGCCCAGTCCCATCCGGGTCTGCAGGCGTCTGGCCCAACGTGGAGCCCACCAGCAGTCGTCGCCGAGCAGCTTCATCACCGACGGCACGAGGAACATTCGCACCACGGTTGCGTCCAGCAGCAGCGCCGCCATCAACCCGAACGCGAGGTACTTCATCATCACCAGATCAGAGAACACGAACGCTCCCGCGACCACGGCAACGATCAGGGCGGCGGCGGTGATGATGCGTCCGGTGGTTGCCGTGCCGATCCGGATCGCCTCCGCGGTCGACATGCCGCGCTCTCGCGCCTCCACCATCCGGGACACCAGGAATACCTCGTAGTCCGTGGACAACCCGAAGATCAACGCGATGATCAGGCCGATCACCGGAGCCGTCAACGGTGTCGGTGTGAAGTTCAGCCACGTCGCGAAGTGTCCGTCGACGAAGATCCAGGTCAGGATCCCCATGGTGGATCCGAGCGTCAGCGCGCTCATCAGGGTGGCCTTGATCGGCAGCACCACCGAGCCGAACGCCAGGAACATCAACACGATGGTGGTGGTGAGCAAGATCAGCACCATCATCGGCATCTTCTCGAACAGGCCATGGATTGAGTCCTGTTCCAGGGCCGGGGTGCCGCCGACCAATACCGTGATTCCCTTGGGCGGCGTGATCGCGCGTAGCTCGGCGAGCTTTCTTGACGCGTCACCTTGGCTGATCAACCCGTTCTGCAGCACCCGGACCGAGGGATCCTTCGTCGCGCCCGGTGCTACCGCGCGCTCTTGCCACATCTTCGCAGGGTCGTTGTCCTGGTCGATGAATCCGCTGATCCCCATCGCCTTGCTGCGGATGTCTGCGACCTGCTGATCGGTGACCGGCTGGTGGTTGGTGGTTTCGATGACCAGGGTGAGCGGATTGGTTCGGTAAACGGGGAAGAGTTTGTCGAACTGTTCCTGGGCTTGTCGCACTGAATTGTTTGGCGGCAGGTACTTCTCGCTGATCCCGCCCAGTGACAGTTTGCCCACCGGGAGGATCAGCGCAAGCATGATGAGGACGATGGGTGCGGCGAACAGCACCGGCCGCTTCATCACCCGGTTGACCAGCTTGCCCCAGAAGCCGCTCTCCATCTCTTCGCGCGTCTTGGTCCGTTGCAGGCGGTCCGCGAGCCAGTTCAGGAAGGCGGCCGAGACGCTCCAGTCGCGCAGGAAAGGCACTCGGAACAGGGTCCGGACGCCGAGCGCGTCGACGTGTTTGCCCAGTACCCCCAGGCAGGCAGGCAACAAGGTGATGGACAAGATGGCCGACAGCAGCACCGCCGCGATCGTGGCGTAGGTCAGGGACTTCAGGAAGCCCTGTGGGAAGAGCAGCAGACCGATCGCCGACGCGACGATCAACACCGCCGAGAACGCCACCGTGCGTCCGGCGGTGATCACCGTGCGTCGGACGGCCGTTTCAGTGTCGTAGCCCTCGGCGATCTCTTCACGGAAGCGGCTCACGATGAAAAGCCCGTAGTCGATGGCGATACCAAGGCCGATCAGCGAAACGACCGGCTGGGCGAAATAGTGCACGGGACCGAAGGCGGCGATCAGCCGCAGAATGCCCAGCGCGCCCGCGATACACAGCCCACCGACTATCGCCGGAAGCGCGGCCGCGATGACACCGCCGAACACGAAGAAAAGCACTATCGCCACCACGGGCAGGGCCAGGATCTCCATGCGCTTCTGGTCGGTGGCGATGGTGCCGGTCAAGCCCTCGGCAACCGGTTCCAGCCCGGCGAGCTTCACCGTGCCGCCGTCGAGCTTCTGCAGGTCCGGTGCGATGGCTTTGTAGTTGTTCAGGATCGTGTCGTCATCGTCGCCCTTGAGCGGGATGCTGACGAATGTGTACTTTTTGTCCTGGGTGGCCATGCCCTGAACGACCGCGCTGGTCGAATCGGGCGCCGCTAGATAGCCGGCCCATCCCAGCACCTGGTCGGGATGGTCGTTTTTGAACTGGTTCAGCTCATCAGTGATCTGCTTCGCCCAGGCCGGGTCATTGATGGTTTTGCCGTCCGGCGCCTTGAAGATGGCCACGATGTGGCCGGTTCGGTCCCGGCCGTAGACCTTGTCGCCCATTACCGAGGCTTTCACGGACTGACTGCCGTCGTCGTAGAAACCGCTCTGCGTAACGTGCTTACCCAGGCTGAGCCCAAAAGCGCCGCCACCGAGGCACAGAGCGACCATGACCCCGATTACGATGAACCGGTAGCGGTACACAGTTCGACCCCACCAGGCGAACACGTAAGCTCCTTACTGGATCAGTGACGACCCGCGCATTGGTTTCCCAGTGTCACACACGCACGGTCAGTAGCGCGGACAGCGGCCGGAACGGCTGCAGCCACGCCCCCTGCTCAGGCAGCGAATCTAGGCCGATTCGCGGCAACGGCTCCCGGAAAACACCCTCGATGTCCTCCAAGTCGAGAAAGTCCAAGGTATCCGACGCTAGTGCCCAGCTTGCATGTTCGCGAAATCCGATGATGTGAACTCGGGTTCCGTCGCGCGCTACTTCTTCTAATGGTTGACGAAACGCTTGCCCGTCAGCCGAGGCCACGACGAGGGCAGCGAGCCCTTCCTTGCGCCGCCGTTCGATGTGCTGCAGCATGTCGCGATCAACGTCGCTGTCCTCGTCGATCTTCGGTTTGGCGAAGACCGCGAACCCAACGTTACGCAGTGCTTCCACCCACGGCCGAACCACTTCAGCACTGCCTGGCGCGATGTTGGTGAATACGGTTGCCTCGGGTTCGATGACGACGCCTGGACGGTCCGCGCTGACCTCTGCGGTACGTGCCAGCAGCCAGCGACCGAGTGCGTCGAAACGGGGACGTTCCAGCGCCGTTGGGCGACGTCCCAAAATCGAGCCCAGGCCCATGTCGAGGTTGGGTGCGTCCCACACCAGCAGGACACGTCCGGCTGGTGCCGCCAAGCTGCTCAGGTCGTCGCCGGACAGGACCGCCGGTTTTGTCAGCGGTTCTGGTGCTGGTTGGGCTGTTTCTCGTGTTTCTTCAGTCAGGCTCATAGTGGTCGCTTTTCCCTTATCAGCGTCGTTTTTCCCAAATCAGCTCGGTGACGGCGCTGCCCGCGTGTTGGGCTTTCGTTTCGTACTTGGTGGTCGGGCGAACGATCGAGATCGGCAGCCGGCTGCCGGGATTGACCCGACACAGCCGGGGTTCGGCGTCGCCGGCTTCGGCGATCTGCTCGGCGTAGCCGGGGTGGTCCGTAGCGGCGTGCAGGACACCACCCGGGAGTAGCTTCTGCGCGATCAGGCCGATCGTGACCGGTTGCAGCAATCGGCGTTTGTGGTGGCGTGCCTTCGGCCACGGGTCAGGAAAGAAGACGCGGACACCGCTCAGCGAACCCGGTGCGATCAGCTGTTGCAGCACGTCGAGGGCGTTCCCGCGGATCAACCGGATATTGCGCACCTGCTCACGGTCGATAGCGCACAGCAGCTGCGCCAGGCCGCGCCGGTAGATTTCCACCGCGATCACATCAATATCGGGTTCGTCCTGTGCCATGGCCAGTGTCGACGTGCCACTGCCGCAGCCGATCTCGAGCACCAGCGGCGCCTGGCGGCCGAACCACGCCCAGGTGTCCAGCAGCTTATCCGGGACGGGACGGCCCACTTCCGGAATGCCCAGTTCCGGCCACAGCCGTTCCCATGTCTGGCGCTGGGCGCTGGAGAGCGCCGAACGCCGCGAGCGAAAGCTTGTGGGCGGGAGGTGGCGCTGTTGAGGCTGGTCCGGATCGGCTTGAAGCTTAGGCATCATCCGCACCTCCGCCGGAGGGGCTTTTGCTCATCCCGATCCCGGTCCTCATCCCGGTCCCCGTCACGGGTTGGCGCATGCATTTGTCCATGGTGGCCCATGAACGCAGGATGTAGCCTCCCGTGGTCCAGATTGATATCCAACAGTTGCCTTCAGCTGGTATCAGATAGACGGTGGCTCGCATCTGACTGATGTAGGTGTCACCATTCGAGGTGGTCCGATCGGCCGCCGGGCAAATTGACTTGGCCCGGCGACCACCCGGCATCCGGTGCAGGCAATGCCGGAGCGGGTGATCGGGCCGGTCGGATCGAGCGGGCAGGACATGAGCGGACAGGGGCACCAGATTTTCGTCGACGAGCTGGCACGATTTGCTGCCGGGGCTGCGGACGTGCGGGTGACCGCGATCGTCGAGCGAGCCGCCGCGCCGCTGCGCGTTGTGGTGCGCGGACGTCGGGGAGTGGGCCGCCGGACGGTGGCGTGTGCGCTGGAGCGCGCCGGGATGGCGTCGGGAATCACGGTGACGCGGCGGGAACGCGCGGCCGACCCGGAAGCCGACGTGATCGTCTATGTCACCACTGAGGTGGTCAAACCCGAGGACATCGACGCCGTCGCGGCCGCGCGACGTCCGGTATTGGCGGTGCTGAACAAAGCCGATTTGGCCGGATCGCTATCGGGTCGGGCCGGGGATGGGCCGATCGCGGCCGCCCAGGCCCGCTGCGCGCATTTGTCCGCGCTCGCAGGCGTACCCATGGAGCCGATGATCGGCGTGCTTGCCGTCGCAGCGCTCGATGATCTGGATCAGCCCCGTGTCTTGGATCATGACGTGTGGGCCGCGCTGCGCGCACTGGCCGCCCATCCAGGCGGCTCTGCCCACCTCGATGCCCACCTCGATGCCCTTTGGCAACCTGATGATCCCGATAACCCGGTACCGAGCCAGGTGCGCCGGCGCCTGCTGGACAGCCTTGACTTGTTCGGCACCGCGGTTGCCGTCGCAGCGGTCCGCCGGGGCGCTACAACTGCGCAAGTACGTGCCCTGCTGCGCCGGGTGAGCTGTGTCGATGGCGTCGTCGACAAGGTCTGCGCCCTGGGCGCCGAGGCGCGCTACCGACGTGTGCTCGAGGCTGTCGCTGAGTTGGAGGCTCTCGCCGTCGCCGACAAGGGGATCGGGGAACAGATCATGGGGTTCCTGTCCTGCGACGACACGGTGGTCGCGCGGATGGCTGCCGCCGTCGACCTGGCTGAGGCGGCCGGGCTGCAAGGCGGTCCTGCGTATCTGGATTGCGATGATCCGGCCGCCCTCCTGCCACGGGCGGCGCGATGGCAGCGCTACAGCCGCGCATCGGTGAGGGATCTGCACCGCGCCTGCGGTGCGGATATCGCAAGAGGATCGCTGCGGCTGTGGGCGCAGACGTGCGGATCACTGTCCGGTGAGGCCGGGGTCGAGGTGCCGGGGGAGTCATTGAGGGAGTCCCGGTGACCGGCCCGGAAAGTCTGGAAAGTCCGGAAATTCCCGATCCGGCCGCGCAAGTGGACGCGCTGGTGGCATCGATCGGCCCCCGGCTGGGTTCACTCGTCATCAACCGCCGCGACGTGGTGTTGGTGACCGGTCCGTGGATGGCCGGGGTAACCGGTGTGGTTGCGGCACTGCGCGAACGACTCCCGCAGCACAAGTTCGTCGAGTCGACGGATCTGGGACCCGGCGATGCGCCGACGGCGGTGGTGTTCGTTGTCTCTGCCGCGGCTCACCTGACGGAGTCTGACTGTGCGTTGCTGGACGCCGCGGCCGAGGACACCGATGTGGTGGTTGGCGTGGTGTCCAAGATCGACGTGCACCGCACCTGGCGCGGCGTGCTCGAGGCGAATCGGGACACGCTGAGCGCGCACGCGCCGCGCTACGGCCAGGTGCGTTGGGTCGGTGCGGCCGCGGCGCCTGACCTGGGCGAACCGATTATCGACGACCTGGTTGAAACAGTCTCGGGTCAACTCGTGGATTCGGATGTGGCTCGACGAAATAGGCTGCGCGCCTGGGAATCCCGGCTCCAGACAGTTGCGCAGCGTATTGATCGCGACGCCGAGGGCATCGGTCGGCGGGCCCGGGTGGATGCGATGCGCGAAGAGCGCAGCGCGGCCCTGAGGCAGCGGCGGCAGGCGAAATCCGAGCGCACGATCACGCTGCGCGGACAGATCCAGCAGGCGCGCGTCCAGTTGACCTACTTTGCCCGCAATCGGTGCGCGTCGGTGCGCGGCGAGCTGCAAGAGGACGTCGCGGGTATGTCCAGGCGCAACATGGCCGGCTTCGAGGCCCACGTGCGCAACCGGGCAGCGGAAGTGGTCGCGGAGGTGAGCGAGGGCACCGCCACACACCTCGCCGATGTCGCGCAGGCGATGGGTGTGCAGGTCGAACTACCCGCCCTTGAGGCACTGCCGACCGTTGACGTCCCGTCGCCGCCGCTGAAATCGCGCCGGCAGGAAACCTGGCTGATGCTGCTGTTGGGCGCCGGGTTCGGCCTGGGTGTAGCGCTGACGTTGAGCAGACTGTTCGCCGGTCTCGCCCGCGGGCTCAACCCGCCGCTGGTGATCGCCGGAGCCGTGGCCTGCGTGGTGATCGGACTGGCCGTCACCTTGTCAGTGGTCACTATCCGGGGCCTGCTGCGTGACCGTGCCCTGTTGGATCGTTGGGCCGGTGACGTGACGTCGTCGCTGCGATCCGTGGTGGAGGAGTTGGTCGCCACTCGTGTGCTGGTGGCCGATTCGGTGCTGAGCAGCGCGCTGACGGCCCGCGATGAGGTGGAAAACGCGGAGGTGGGCGAGCGGGTCACTGTCATCGACAGTGAACTGCGCGAACACGCCATCGCCACGGCGCGAGCCGCAGCCGTGCGTGACCGGGAGATGCCAACGGTGCAGGCAGCGCTAGAGGCCGTACGTGCAGAACTCGGCGAATCGGGTACCCCCACCACAGAGGACCCGACCGAGACGGGTGCGCAGTTGGATGTCGGCAGCGGCGAGACCGACGAATCGGCTTCGACGAGCGGAAATGGCGATGATGTGTGACGTTGCGCATGATTTCTGAATCGATGTTGTGAGGAGTCTTATAATCTTCCGAGTCTTTCTCTACACGGTGATCGCGATAACCTGTAGGTAACGATGCCCTCGTTTGTCAGGGCGAGTGGATACGCAACCGTGAGATGCCCGTCAGTACGAAGATGAATTCAGGAGAGTCCGATGACCTCAGCGACCATTCCCGGTTTGGATACCGCGCCAACCAAGCATGAGGGGTTGCTGTCGTGGGTCGCGGAGGTCGCTGAGCTGACCCAGCCTGACCGGGTGGTCTTCGCCGACGGCTCCGACGAGGAGTGGCAGCGGCTCGCCGAGCAGCTCGTTCAGGCGGGCACCTTCAAGAAGCTGAACGACGAAAAGCACCCCAACTCCTACCTCGCGCTGTCCGATCCGTCCGACGTGGCGCGCGTCGAGTCCCGGACCTTCATCTGTTCCGAGCGTGAGGTCGACGCCGGACCTACCAACAACTGGATGGAACCGGCCGAGATGCGGTCCATCATGACCGACCTCTACCGCGGCTCCATGCGCGGTCGCACCATGTGGGTAGTGCCGTTTTGTATGGGCCCGCTCGGCGCAGACGACCCCAAGCTGGGCGTGGAGATCACCGATTCCGAGTACGTCGTCGTCTCAATGAAGGTGATGACGCGGATGGGCACCGCGGCCCTGGAGAAGATCGGCGACGACGGGTTCTTCGTCAAAGCGTTGCATTCGGTCGGGGCTCCGCTTGAAGCTGGGCAAGCAGACGTGCCGTGGCCGTGCAACGACACCAAGTACATCACCCACTTCCCGGAGACTCGCGAGATCTGGAGCTACGGCTCCGGCTACGGCGGCAATGCGCTGCTGGGCAAGAAGTGCTATTCGTTGCGCATCGCATCGGCGATGGCCCATGACGAGGGCTGGCTCGCCGAGCACATGCTGATCCTCAAGCTGATCTCTCCGGAGAACAAGGCTTAGTACTTCGCGGCGGCCTTTCCGTCCGCCTGCGGTAAGACGAACCTGGCGATGCTGCAGCCGACCATCCCGGGGTGGCGCGCGGAAACGCTGGGCGACGACATCGCCTGGATGCGGTTCGGCAAGGACGGGCGGCTGTATGCGGTCAACCCCGAGTTCGGTTTCTTCGGGGTCGCGCCCGGCACCAACTGGAAGTCCAGTCCCAACGCCATGCGCACGATCGCCGCCGGCAACACGGTGTTCACCAACGTCGCGGAAACCGACAACAACGACGTGTGGTGGGAAGGCTTGGAAGGCGACCCACAGCACCTGATCGACTGGAAGGGCAACGACTGGTACTTCCGTGAGACGGAAACCACGGCTGCCCATCCGAATTCGCGGTACTGCACGCCGATGTCGCAGTGCCCCATCCTGGCGCCGGAGTGGGACGACCCGCAGGGCGTGCCGATCTCGGGAATCCTGTTCGGCGGCCGCCGCAAGACGACGGTGCCGTTGGTGACGCAGGCCCGTGACTGGCAACACGGTGTGTTCATCGGTGCCACACTGGGCTCCGAGCAGACCGCCGCGGCCGAAGGCAAGGTCGGGGCCGTGCGCCGCGACCCGATGGCCATGCTGCCGTTCTTGGGCTACAACGTCGGCGACTACTTCCAGCACTGGATCGACCTGGGCAAGAACTCCGACGAGTCCAAGCTGCCGAAGGTGTTCTTCGTCAACTGGTTCCGTCGCGGCGAAGACGGCCGCTTCCTGTGGCCAGGGTTCGGCGAGAACAGCCGGGTGCTGAAGTGGATCGTCGACTGCATCGAGCAGAAGGCCGGCGGCCGGACCACGCCGATCGGTATCGTGCCCTCCGCCGAGGACCTGGACCTGGACGGACTCGACATCGATGTCGACGACGTAGCCAAAGCGCTGGCGGTCGACGCGGGCGAATGGCGCAAAGAACTGCCGTTGATCGAAGAGTGGTTCGAGTTCGTCGGCGAGAAGCTGCCCACCGGCGTCAAGGACGAGTTCGAGGCACTCAAGCAGCGGTTGGCTGAAGCCGACTAGGTACCGCAAGGTACCGCGAGCAGTCGCAAAAGCCCCCGCACGCACGGCGTGTCGGGGGCTTTTGCGTCTGCTCGCCCGGGCCTGACCTTGGTGTCGTACAGTCGGCCCATGCAGATTCGTCCGCATGTCGGCGCTGACAAACCTGCTGTGATCTTGTACCCGTCCGGAACGGTCATCACCTTCGACGAGCTGGAAGTCCGGGCCAACCAGCTGGCGCACAGGTTCCGCAAGGCTGATCTGCGCGAGGGTGACACCGTCGCAATCCTGATGGAGAACAACGAGCATATCCACGCGGTCATGTGGGCGGCTCGCCGCAGCGGGTTGTATTACGTGCCGATCAGTACCCACCTGACTGCACCCGAGGCCGCTTACATCGTCGACAACAGCAGCGCCAAAGCGATCATCGGGTCGGCGGCACTGCGCGAAACCTGCGCCGGCCTGGCCGACTATCTCCCGGGCGGGCTGCCGGAGCTGCTGATGGTCGCCGGCGCCGGCCCAGAGGACGACCTCCCGGGCTGGGAGCGGTATCCGGAATGCGTTGCGGGTCAACCGCACACGCCGATTGACGACGAGATCGAGGGCGATCTGCTGCAGTACTCGTCGGGTACCACCGGTCGGCCTAAGGGGATCAAACGCGAACTGCCGCATCTGCCACCGTCCGAGGTGCCCGGCATGATGTCGGAGTTGGTCGGATTCTGGATGGATCCTGACGCGGTGTATCTGAGCCCGGCTCCGCTCTACCACACCGCACCGTCGGTGTGGTCGATGAGGGTCCAGGCCGCCGGCATTACAACCGTGGTGATGGAGAAGTTCGATGCCGAGGGAGCACTGGACGCCATTCAGCGCTATCGGGTGACCCACGGGCAGTTTGTACCGGCAATGTTCGTTCGGATGCTGAAACTCCCTGATAAAGTGCGTGATTCGTACGACCTTTCTAGCCTCAAGCGGGTGATGCACGCGGCCGCACCGTGCCCGGTGGAGATCAAGAAGCAGATGATCGATTGGTGGGGACCGATCGTCGACGAGTACTACGCATCCTCGGAAGCGATTGGGGCGACACTGATCACCGCCGAAGACTGGCTGGCGCATCCGGGTTCGGTCGGCAAACCCATGCTGGGTAGGGTTCACATCCTTGGGGAGGACGGCAGCGAGCTGCCGCCCCACCAGGCGGGCGAGATCTTTTTCGAAGGTGGCTATTCTTTCGAATATCTCAACGACGCAAGCAAAACCGCTGCATCGCGGGACAAGCACGGCTGGGTGACCGTTGGCGACGTCGGCTACCTCGACAACGAGGGCTACCTGTTCTTGACCGACCGGCGCCACCACATGATCATCTCCGGCGGAGTGAACATCTACCCGCAAGAAGCCGAGAACCTATTGGTCACTCACCCAAAGGTGATGGACGCGGCGGTGTTCGGCGTTCCGGACGATGAGATGGGGCAACGCGTCGTAGCGATCGTACAGACCGTCGAGCAGGCTGACGCCACCGACCAGTTCGCCGGGGAGCTGCTGGACTGGCTGCGAGACCGGTTGTCGCACTTCAAGTGCCCGCGGTCGATCGCGTTCGAGAAGCAGCTGCCGCGCACCGACACAGGAAAGCTCTACAAGAACGGGCTTATCGAGAAGTATTCGGTGTGAGCCATGCTCCGCGTAGTGGACGTGTCGAGCGCGCCGGAGACCGGCCCCGCGACCGGCTCGGATTCCAACACACTGCCGCCGGGTGTGATCGTCGCTATCGGGTCAGCTGCTGATATCGCGCAGGGCGGGTCCTGTCTGGACACTGCGACTTTCACGCTCACCGAGGATACCTGTGCTGATCGCAGAGTGGTCACCGTCGACTCGGTACCCGACACCCTCGCGGAGCTGACCCGGCGTTGCCAACGCCGGCCGCACGCCGGCACCGTGTGCGACGACGTGCTGCGCGCGGTCGATCCCGCCGGCCCGACGCTGGCCGCAGTAGTGAGCGAGTCGCTGGCTTACTCGACCTTGCAGGCCGGGCCGGAGTTCGCGCGTTGGCTCGACGAACGCGGCCCGGCCCGCATGCCTGATATCGCCGACCCGGTGCAGGCGCAGCGTGACGGCAACATCCTGCGCATCAGGTTCAACCGGCCGCAACGTCACAACGCGTTTTCCACCGACGCCCGCGCAGCGCTGTTGGAGGCTCTGGCCGTCGCGCAGTTTGACCCCTCGGTGACCGGGATCGTGTTGAGCGGCAACGGCCCATCGTTTTGTAGCGGCGGAGACCTCGCCGAATTCGGCACCTTCGCCGACCCGGCGAGCGCGCATCTGGCCCGCACCCGGCACAGCCCGGCCCTAGCGCTCGATGCGCTCACTGCCAGGCTCGGCCGGGCCTGCCGGGCCGAGGTGCACGGCCGGGTGATGGGTAGCGGTTTGGAGATGGCCGCGTTTTGCGGATGGGTTGAGGCGCGCGACGATTCGGTGTTCGGCCTTCCGGAATTGGATTTGGGGCTCATCCCCGGTGCCGGCGGCACCGTCAGTGTCACACGACGGATCGGCCGTTGGCGCACGGCTTATCTAGTACTTTCTGGCCGTACCATCCACGCCGATACCGCGCTGGCCTGGGGACTGGTGGACGCTCTGACGCCAGATAAGCGGGGCGTTCACAGCATCACGGTCGGTCAGTAACCCGAGTATGTGGTGGTGGTTGTCGAGGGGATGTCGTGCATGACCGCCGCGAATAAAGCGAACCAGATGACCGCGAAAATCACGTAGATGATAGGGCCCGCGATCGCGCCGATGATGGCCCACTTCTTGGCGTTGCCGGCCGCGGCGTGTGCCTCGGCATACCGCCCCTGAGCCCACAACCCGGAGACCTTGGTTGAGTACACGATCGACGCAATGCCGAACGGCAGGCAACACAGGACAGTGCAGAGAATCGCCCACACGAGGTAGTTGTCGGGTTCCTGCTGGCCTTGCCAACCCGGTTGCTGGCCCGGCCAGCCGGGTTGCTGGCCCGGCCAACCCGGTTGCTGGCCCGGCCAGCCGGGTTGCTGGCCCTGCCAATCCGGTTGCTGGCCCTGCCAATCCGGGGAACCTTCGTACGGCCCTTGGGGATAACTCATCGCGACGGCCTTCCCTGGGTCCCTCCGGTGAAACAGGTCTGCTCCCGCCCCGCTTTGCTGGTGGGCGAAGTCAGGCAAATATACAGGACAGGCAAACGTCAGCCCGGGAGATCGCTCCCGGCAGAGATTGGGTGATGGTGGCCCTCAATTCCCACCCGTAACCACCCTCCGGGTTGACCCCCGGCTCGGCAGCCTGCCAGCATGTGGCGTTGTGACTGTGAATGGGTACTCGGGTCAACGCGAGGGCGGTCCCTACTTCGACGACCTCTCGGTGGGACAGGTCTTCGACTGGGCTCCGTCGGCAACACTGTCGGCCGGGTTAGCTGCCGCTCATCAGTCGATCCTGGGAGACCGGCTGCGACTGGCGCTGGACGCCGATCTTTGTGCCGCGGTGACCGGCATGCCTGGCCCCCTTGCGCACCCGGCACTGGTTTGCAATGTGGCGATCGGGCAGAGCACGTTGGTGACCCAGCGGGTCAAGGCCAACCTGTTCTATCGTGGGCTCACGTTTCACCGATTCCCGGTCATCGGCGACACAATCTATACGCGTACCGAAGTGGTCGGCCTGCGAGCGAACTCTGTCAAGCCTGGCCGCGCGCCAACGGGACTGGCGGCATTGCGGATGATCACCGTCGACCAGGCTGATCGGCTGGTGCTCGACTTCTACCGTTGTGCCATGCTGCCCGCCAGCCCGGACTGGAACCCCGACAGGCATGGATCTGGAGCACCCGGCGATGACTTGTCCGGCATTGGCGCCGACGCGGCACCACCGGCGTCCGATCCGACAGCCGGTTGGGACGGTGAGGTCTTCCGGAATCGGGTGCCCGGTCCGCATTTCGATACCGGCATTGCGGGCTCGGTGTTGCACAGCACCGGGGATGTGGTCAGCAGCGCGCCGGAACTGGCTCGGCTCACCCTGAATATCGCCGCCACGCATCATGATTCGCGGGTTGGCGGACAGCGGCTGGTTTACGGCGGGCATACCATCGGCCTCGCACTCGCGCAGGCAAGTCGGCTGTTGCCCAATCTGATCACGGTCCTGGGCTGGGAGTCCTGCGACCACACCGGTCCGGTGCACGAAGGTGACACCCTCTACAGCGAGTTGCACGTCGAATCCGCCGAGGCCTCCGATTCTGTCGCCAACGGCGGCGTGCTGGGGCTGCGCTCGGTGGTCTACGCGGTCAGCGATTCGGCGGGTGAGCCCGACCGGCCAGTGCTGGACTGGCGGTTCAGCGCGCTGCAGTTCTGACTGCCAGTGAGCGCGGTGGCGGCCCAGTGGGGTAGCAGCGGGCTGGCCTACCTGACGGGTCTGTCCGATGGGCCGCCCGACTTCTCCCGCGCTCATGTGCTGGAGCGCGCCGAGCAGATCGTCGCCGCCACCGGTGCCCGCACAGGTGCCGCGACCCTACTGGCCGGGCGGGCCGGATTGCTTGGATTGACCCGCGGTGGCCGGGTCTCTGCCGGTGGTGCCACCCGGCTGCTGGCGGCCCGGGATGGCTGGTGCGCGATCACGCTGTCCCGCCCCGACGACGTGGCCGCGGTTCCTGCGCTGCTGCACTCCGACAAAGCTCCCCTCGACCCGTGGCCGATATTGCAGCGGTGGGTCGCAGCCCGTGGGGTGTCGACGATCATCGAGCGGGCCGGGCTGCTCGACATTCCGGTGGCTGTCTTAGGCGAGGCTGCGGCCGCTCCGGCGCGAATACGCCAAACGGGGCCCCGATCGTCCACGCGTGGCCTCGCCGGCTTGCTGGTCGCCGACCTGTCGTCGATGTGGGCGGGCCCATTGTGTGGGCACCTACTGGCAGGCGCCGGCGCCACCGTCGTTAAAGTCGAAAGTCCGCGCCGACCCGACGGCACCCGGGGCGGCGATAGCGCCTTCTTCAATTGGATGAATGGTGAAAAGCTCTCTTACTGCGTCGATTTCGATCGCCAAGTCGACGAGCTGCGCGAGCTGCTTGCGGTGTCCGACATCGTGATCGAAGGCTCGCGACCCGCCGCGCTGGCGCGACGCCGGCTGGGGCCGGACGACGTTGCACCGCGTGCTGGCCGAATCTGGTTGCGGATCAACGGGTATGACGAGCAATCCGGACGACCGGCCTTCGGCGATGATGCGGCGGTGGCAGGCGGCCTGGTCGGTTCCGGCATCGGTTCCTGGACTGACGGACCGGTATTCTGCGGCGACGCGATCGCGGACCCTTTGACCGGGCTGGAGGCGACCCAGGCGGTGGTCGAATCGGTGGGCCGCGGCGGCGGCGAATTGATTCACGTGTCCATGGCTGCGGTCGCCGCGACCTACGCGGCACTGCCGACTTCCGCGTCGGTCTCAGCAGGCCCGGCTTTAGCCCCATCCGCTCCGCCGGCAACCGTGGCGGCGGCCGAGCTCGGCGCGGATAACGACAACGTTCGCCGACTGGTCGCCGAACGACGCTGTTTATCATGTTGATTCAGCACGCCACGTTGCTGGACGGCGCGGTCACCAATATCCGGCTCGGCGAGCGGATCGACGAAATGGGCGGCAATCTTGTTGCCAGGCCCGGCGAGAGCGTGCTCGACGCCCGCGGCGGAACCGTGCTACCCGGCCTGCATGATCACCACGTGCATGTGCGCTCGGCGGCCTCCGCCCTGGAATCGGTTTCCGTCGGTCCTCCCGTGGTGAGTACCAAAGACGAACTGGCACGAACCCTGTCCAATGCCATGCCCGGTTCTGACGGATGGATCCGCGCGGTCGGCTATCACGAGTCGGTTGCCGGCGAGTTGGACCGGGCCGCGCTCGATGCTGTGCTGCCGGGCATTCCGGTGCGAGTCCAGCATCGCAGCGGCGCGTTGTGGATCCTCAACTCGGCAGCCCTGAGCCGGGTCGGCATGGCCGACCACGTGGACGGCCGCCTGCGCAGTGCCGATCGTGGTTGGTCGTCGGGCATGGAACGGCGAGAAACCGACCTCGCACAGCTCAGCCGACAGCTCAGTGCGGTCGGCGTCACGGGGGTCACCGACGCCACGCCCGACCTTGGTGCCGACGACATGGTCCAACTGCTGGCAGCCCACCGTCGCGGCGATTTCCGGCCACGGGTGCATTTCCTGTCACCGGGCAAAAAGATCCTGCACGATCACCAGCTCGACCTGGACGCGCTGACGGAATGGATCGTCGACCACCACGGCGACGGCCGGCCGGTAGCCGTGCACTGCGTGACAGCGGCCCAGCTGGTGGTGACTGTCGCGGCCCTGCGCGCGGCGGGCAGCCATCCCCGCGATCGCATCGAGCACGCCGCAGTGGTGCCCGACGATATCATCGCCGACCTTGCCGACCTCGCCGTAACCGTGGTGACGCAACCCAACTTCGTCGCCGAGCGCGGCGATCACTATCTCGCCGAGGTGCCCGCCGTCGAGCACGGTCAGCTCTGGCGGGTCGCATCGCTGCTGAACGCGAATGTTCAGGTCGCATTGTCCACCGATATGCCGTTCGGCCAGGGCGACCCGTGGGCGGCGATGCGCGCCGCCGTGCACCGCGCCACACCCAGCGGCGCCGTCCTCAATGCCGGCGAATGTATCTCGGCGCGAGAGGCTTTGACGATGTTTCTGGGCTGGCCCGAGCGGCCCGGCCAGGCGCGGGCCGTGGAAACCGGGCAGCCGGGAGATCTGTGTGTGCTCACCCAACCTCCCGCGGAGGTACTGGCCGAGCTGGACGCCGGCATGGTCGCCGCGACGGTCATCGGCGGCAAGGTCGCCCACGCAGCCGAGTAACCCAGACGATTAACCCGCGGTGCGCAACGCGGAGCGCAAAACGTCGCGCTGGCTTCTGAAGAACCGCTGTGACACTTCAGCTTTCGTCACCACCATGTCGAAGCCGTGGAAGGCGCCGGGGACGACTTCGATTTCGCATGGCACGCCGGCGTTCTTCAGGCGGTCGGCGTAGGCGAGATCTTCGTCGTAGAACAGGTCGTTGGTGCCGACGCCTATCCACGCCGGCGCCAGCCCGCTCAGGTCGTCGTGCCTGGCCGGGACGGCGACGTGCGGATCCGCATTAGCGAGGTAGGCCGTCCAGCCGAACTTATTGGAACGCGGGCCCCACAACCGGTAGTTAGGGTTGGCAGGAGCCCCAAAAGTCTCAGAACTCCGGTCGTCGAGCATCGGGTACACCAGCAGCTGAAATGCCGGCGCGATGTCGCCGCGGTCGCGGGCCAGCAGGGCCAGCGCCGCCGCCAGGCCGCCGCCGGCACTGGCTCCGCCGATCGCCACCCGGTCGGGGTCCACCACGGGTAGGCCGGCCAGCCAGGTCAAAGCGGAGTAGCAGTCCTCCAGCGGCGCGGGATATGGATGTTCGGGTGCCAGCCGGTATTCCACTGATGCGACGGTGATGCCCAGTTCTCTGCTGAACCGGCGGCACAGCGCATCGTCCTGTTGCGCCGTGCCCAGCACATAACCGCCGCCGTGGATCCACAACAGCGCCGGCGCAGGTTCGGGTACGCCGGAGGGCCGGAACAGGCGAACGCCGGCCCCAGATCCCAGGGTGATCACGTCGACGTCGCTGGGCGCACCGCGACGCCCCGTCAGTCCAGTCAAGACGCGTAACAACGGCAAAGTCCGGGGCCCGATCGGTTGTCGTGGGGCGAAGCGGGCGATGCGGCGCAGCTCAGGGTGAACGTCTGTGTTCGGCATCGGTCCAGTATGGCCCGACTGACATCGCCCAACAGCGACGGCAGCCGCTTAGACCAGCGTCAGTTTCGGCAAACCGCGCGCGGTACGCTCCCGTACATGACGGCGAGGGTACCGAGCGTGACACCCTGGGTAAAATGGTTGCTGCGCGCCCGTCCCGCTGACTATGCGCTGGCCCTAAGCGTCGCCGGGGCTTCGCTACCGGTGGTGGGCAAGCATCTAGAGCCCCTGGCCGGCGTCACCGCGATGGGCGTCTGGGGTGCCCGGCATGCACCGCAAGCCGTATCCGCGATGACGAGGGATCGGCTGACGCCGGGTATCAACGAGGTGCGCCGCCGGGACCGGGAGAGCGCGCGAGACGTCTCCGTCGCCGCTTTGCGGGGAGTCGTGTCGCCCGCAGATCTTGACGTCGAATGGCCCGCGGCCGAGCGGACACCGCCCATCTGGGATGTGCTGAGTCAGCGCCGCTACATTCACCGACGAGGAGTCCACTACGGGGACAGCCCTGCGCAGTTGCTCGACGTCTGGCGCCGCAAGGATTTGCCGACTGAACCCGCTCCGGTGCTTATCTTCGTCCCGGGCGGTGCCTGGGTGCATGGCAGGAACATCGGGCAGGGCTCTGCGCTGATGTCAAAGCTGGCTGAGCAAGGCTGGGTCTGCCTGGCGATCGACTACCGGGCCGCGCCGCATAACCGCTGGCCGCGCCACATCATCGATGTCAAGACCGCCATCGCATGGGCGCGCGCCAACGTCGACAAGTTCGGTGGCGACCGGAATTTCGTTGCGGTGGCGGGTTGTTCGGCGGGCGGGCACCTGTCCGCGCTGGCCGGACTCACCCCCGATGATCCGCAATACCAGGCGAAGTTGCCCGAGGGCGCCGACAGCTCGGTGGACGCGGTGATCGGGATCTACGGCCGCTACGACTGGGAGGACCGTTCGACTCCCGAGCGTGTCCGGTTCGTCGATTTCCTGGAGCGGGTGGTGGTCAAGCGGACAATCGCGCGTCATCCTGACGTGTTCCGCGACGCATCGCCGATCGCGCGCGTGCATCGAAATGCCCCACCGTTCTTGGTGGTTCACGGCAGCAACGACAGTGTCATCCCGGTCGGGCAGGCGCAAAGCTTTGTGCAGCGGCTGCGGGCGGCGTCCGATTCGATCGTCGGCTACCTGGAGTTGCCCGGCGCGGGCCATGGCTTCGACCTCATTGACGGTGAACGGGCCGGCGTGGCAGCACATGCGGCATCGCTGTTCCTCAACCAGGTTTATCGCACGAGGACACCGATCGGCGCGAAAGAGGTTATCTGAGTTCACGCTGCTGAGTAAGGTTGCGGCTTGATCTGAGGCCTGATCCTCGGCCGTTACCATCAGCACTGTGATTGGTAGCGAAGAAGCTCACAACAATGAACCCGAGGTCCTGGTAGAACAGCGCGACAGGATCCTGATCATCACGATTAACCGGCCGAAGGCCAAGAACGCCGTCAACGCTGCCGTCAGCCAGGGCTTGGCCGACGCCATGGACCGGCTCGACAGCGATAGCGGTCTTTCGGTGGCGATCCTGACCGGCGCGGGAGGCTCGTTCTGTGCGGGCATGGATCTCAAGGCCTTCGCCCGGGGCGAGAATGTCGCGATCGAGGGCCGCGGCATGGGTTTCACCCAACGTCCGCCGGTCAAGCCGCTCATCGCGGCGGTGGAGGGATACGCCCTTGCCGGTGGTACCGAGCTGGCGCTGGCCACCGACCTGATCGTGGCGTCCAGGGACTCGGCTTTCGGTATCCCCGAGGTCAAGCGCGGTCTGGTTGCCGGCGGTGGGGGATTGTTGCGGCTGCCTGAGCGCATCCCCTATGCGATCGCCATGGAGCTGGCGCTGACCGGCGACAACCTGCCGGCCGAACGCGCCCACGAGCTCGGGCTGGTCAACGTCCTGGCCGAACCGGGAAAGGCGCTGGACGCGGCGATCGCCTTGGCCGAGAAGATCACCGCCAACGGGCCGCTCGCGGTGGCCGCCACCAAGCGGATCATCACCGAGTCCCGTGGCTGGAGCCGCGACACCAGGTTCACCGAGCAGCTGAAGATTATGGGTCCGGTCTTCGCGTCTAATGACGCCAGAGAAGGGGCGGTCGCGTTCGCCGAGAAGCGCCCCCCACGCTGGACCGGCGCCTGAGATGAGCATTTCGTTGCTTCTCGAGATGGCTGCGTCGAGCAATCCCGATCGCACCGCCGTCGTCTCCGGAGATCTGCGGCTCACGACGCAGGAACTCAGCGACCTCGCCGACGGCGGTGCCGGCGTCATCGCGGGATCCAACGCTGAGCATGTGGTCTACGTCGGCACCGGTGGCGTGATGCTGCCGGTACTGATCTTCGCCGCAGCGCGCGCCGGGCTGGCTTTTACCCCGGTCAACTACCGGCTGTCCGCCGATGGCATCCAGGCCCTGATCCAGCGGCTGCCCGAACCTCTGGTGATCGTCGACGGCCGCTACCGTGACATGCTCGGGGATGCCGCGCAACGAGTGCTGGAGTCCGACGACTTCCTCACGGCCGCGCGCAGTAGGGAGTCGTCGGAGAACTCGGTGGAGTTTCCCGACCCGGACTCCGTCGCGATCGTGCTCTTCACGTCGGGTACTACGTCGCAGCCCAAAGCGGTCGAGCTCACCCACAACAATCTGACCAGTTACGTCACCGGCACGGTCGAATTCGAGTCGGCCGACGTCAGCGACGCAGCGTTGATCTGCGTGCCGCCTTATCACATCGCCGGGGTCGGCGCGGCGCTGTCGAATCTGTATGCCGGGCGCAAAATGGTGTATCTGCCCAACTTCGATGCCCAGGAATGGGTGCGGCTGATCAACGCCGAGCAGGTCACCACGGCCACGGTGGTGCCTACCATGCTGGACCGCATCGTCACCGTGCTCGAGGCGGGCGGTCACGAGCTGCCTTCGCTGCGCAACCTGGCCTACGGCGGCTCGAAGGTGGGCCTGCCGCTGGTCCGCCGTGCGCTTGAGCTGTTGCCGGACGTGGGCTTCGTCAACGCCTACGGCCTGACCGAGACGAGCTCGACGATCGCGGTGCTGACCCCAGACGATCACCGCGCGGCCCAATCCGGGTCGGTTGCCGCTGTCTCCAAGCGGTTGGGATCGGTCGGACGGCCAGTACCCGGCATCGAGCTGCAGATCCGGGACGTGGACGGCACGGTGCTGGGGCCGGGGGAGACCGGCGAGCTGTTCGTACGCGGCGAGCAGGTCTCCGGCCGCTACACGGGAATCGGCTCGGTACTCGACGAAAACGGTTGGTTCCCAACCAAAGACATCGCCAGTCTGGACGAAGACGGTTACCTGTTCATCGGTGGACGCAGTGACGACACCATCATCCGAGGTGGCGAGAACATCGCGCCCGCGGAGCTGGAGGAGGTGCTGATCGAGCACCCTCACGTGCGCGATGTCGCCGTGGTCGGCGTCGAAGATCCGCAGTGGGGTCAGGCTATTGTGGCGGTAGTGGTGCCGGCGGCAGGTACCGACCCTGACCCCGAGGAACTTCGGGAGCATGTCCGCAAGAGCTTGCGCGGGTCGCGTACCCCTGACCGGGTATTGTTTCGCGACGAGCTGCCGACCACCGCGACGGGCAAGGT
>Ga0182012_10000286_pt1 | contig 58395 bp, 54 predicted proteins | sample 612S2SmetaG_FD_120486 | JGI IMG/M metagenome (GOLD analysis project Ga0182012, IMG submission 120486) | Permafrost microbial communities from Stordalen Mire, Sweden - 612S2S metaG | ecosystem: Environmental > Terrestrial > Soil > Wetlands > Permafrost | place: Sweden: Stordalen | collected... | reverse complement strand
GCCGAAAAGCTGACGTTGAGGACGATCTTCCCGTCTTTGACATATTGCCGGGGCACCACCACCCCTTCCGCGGCCGCATCCACGACGATATGGGGGGTTTCTCCCGAGTCGCTGATCCACTCGTGAAGTGCACGCAGCAGATAGGGTCGGCGGGGCTTCAATGGCGCATCTCCCGCTCCACCGGGCTCAAGCAGGCGCGGAACGTCGAGCGCGCGAAAATCGAGTTCATGTACTTGATGATCGGCTGGGCCTGGGACGGCAACTCGATGCCATAGTACGGCAGACGCCACAGAATGGGAGCGATGCTGGCGTCGACCAGCGAAAACTCGTCGCTCAGAAAAAACGGCTTCGCCTTGAAGACTTCCGCGCTCGCGCATATCGCCTCGCTGAGCACTTTGCGGCTGTGCGCCGCCGTCTTGCTCTCGCGGTCGAGCTCGATGTCGTGCGCCAGCCCGTACCAGTCCCGCTCGACGCGGTACAGAGCCACGCGGAACTGGGCCCGGGTCACGGGGTCGATGGGCATCAAGGGGGGATGCGGGAAACGCTCGTCCAGATACTCCATGATGACGCGCGAATCGTATAGAACGAGGTCCCGATCGACCAGCGTCGGGACGCTGTGATACGGATTCAAGTCGAGCAGATCTTCCGGCAACTTGTGCAGGTCGCAATTGACGAGCTCGATGGCGATGCCTTTCTCGGCGAGCACGAGCCGGGTCCGATGACTCCAAGGGTCATTCGGCGCGGAGAATAGGGTCATCACCGAGCGACGTGCCACGAACGCGATCTCCTTGAAGGCAAGGACAAACCGGAGGTCCGCTGCAGGGTCAGTGTACGTCCTTCCAGTATTCTTTTTTCAACAAATAGGCCAATACGAACCCGACCAGCAGGAACAGTGTGACGAACACGCCGAGCAACTGGCGCTTCGCCTTGACCGGTTCGCCCGCATAATCCAAGAAGTTGGCGATATCCCGGGCAAAGCCATCATACTCCTCGGGCGACAAACTGCCTTTGGACAATGCATCGACTCCCTGTAGGACCATGTGGTCGCTGCCGTCCGCATCCTTTTCGTTCTTGTAGACCGGCCGTTGCAGGCCCTGCACGCTGGCCACCACGTCGGGCATGCCCGTACCGGGAAGGTACACGTTATTCACACCCCAGGGGCGGGTGTCATCCACGTAAAACCCCTTCAGGTAGGAGTAGATGTAGTCCGGGCCCTTCTCCCGGGCCATCAGGGACAGATCCGGCGGCTGCTTGCCGAACCAATTCGCGGCATCCGCCGGCATCGCACTCACGATTCCGTCGAAGGGCTTTTGCGATGTGAACATCAGATTGGCGCTAAGTTCCTTCTCGGGAATTTTCAGATCCGTGCCCATCCGGTTGTAGCGCAGATAGGCAATCGAATGGCATCCCGAGCAATACCTCATGAAATCGTGCGCCCCGCGCCGCAATGACTCCACGTCCCGGATCTCGGTGTGAGCGCGCTGCACCTGGATTTCGCCCCCCTCCTGGCCCAGCGCGAACCCGCAGGGAAGGAGCGCCACTGCGATCGAAAGCCAGCGCTTAACCATGTCCCGTGACCCTCTCAGGCACCGGCTTTACGCTGTCGATGCTCGTATACCAGGGCATCAGCATGAAGAACGCGAAATACAGCGCCGTGCAGATCTTGGCGAGCAGCGGATAGATCCCGGACGGTGGCTTCAGGCCGCAGAGCCCCAAGATCACGAAAGACACCACGAAAATGGCCAGCGCGATCTTGTAGAGCGGACCCCGGTAGCGGATCGAGTTGACCGGCGACCGGTCGAGCCAGGGCACGAAAAACAGAACGACGATCGAGGCGCCCATGACCAGCACGCCCCAGACCTGCGTGCCGGCGAATGAAGGAACCGCGCGGAGCATCGCGTAGAAAGGCGTGAAGTACCAAACGGGCGCGATGTGCGGCGGAGTCTGCAGGGGATTCGCCGGGGAGAAATTCGGCGACTCCAGGAACAAACCGCCGAACGTCGGGGCGAAAAAGATGATGCCGGCGAAAATCACCAGAAATCCCATGACGCCGACCAGATCTTTCACCGAGTAATACGGGTGGAAGGGTATCCCGTCGAGCGGATGGCCGTTCGCATCCTTGTGCTTCTTGATCTCGATGCCGTCGGGATTGTTCGAGCCGACCTCGTGCAGCGCCATCAGATGCGCGATGACCAGGAAAATCAGTGCGATCGGAATCGCTGCGACGTGCAGCGCAAAGAATCGATTGAGGGTGGCATCACCGATGACGTAGTCGCCGCGGATCCAGTCCACCAGGGTCCCGCCGACCAGCGGCAGGCTCCCGAACAGCGACGTGATCACCTGTGCTCCCCAGAAGCTCATGTTGCCCCAGGGCAGCACGTAGCCCATGAAGCCCTCGGCCATCAGCGCGACGAAGATGAGACAGCCGAATATCCACAAGAGCTCGCGCGGCTTGCGATGCGAGCCGTACAGCAGCGCCCGGAACATGTGCAGGTAGACCACGATGAAAAACGCCGATGCGCCGGTCGTGTGCATGTAGCGGATCAACCAGCCCCAGTTCACGTCGCGCATGATGTATTCGACCGAGCCGAACGCCTCGCTCGCCGAGGGCTTGTAGTTCATGGTCAAAAAGATGCCGGTGACCAGCTGATTCGCCAGCACCAGGAGCGCCAGCGACCCGAAGTAGTACCAGAAGTTGAAGTTCTTCGGCGCGTAGTACTCGGCCACCTGGCTCTTCCACAGGGCGGTCAGCGGAAAACGCTTGTCGATCCAGGCGATCAAGCCATTGCCGGCGGTGGATTCAGGTGCTGCGGCCATCACTCAACCTCGAGCCCAACGGGCGATCAGGACGATTTGGAAGTCTCGTCCTCACCGATCACGATCCGCGCGTCGCCCGAGAACGTGTAGGGAGGAACGGTCAGATTCATGGGCGCCGGCATGCTCTTGAACACCCGGCCGGAGATGTCGTACTTCGAGCCGTGACACGGGCAATAGAAACCGCCCGGCCAATCCTGTCCGAGATCCGTGCCCGCGACCTGGAATGCGTTGTTGGGCTCGAACGCGCCGAGCGGTGAGCAGCCGAGATGCGTGCAGACCGCCAATCCCACCCAGAACTCGGGGTTTCGCGCGCGCGCGGGCCCGGCATCCTTGATGTACGCCGGCTGGATCGAATTGTTGGAATTCGGATCGGCCAGCCGATCGTTGTGCCCGCCGAGCGAGTCGAGGACGGCCTTGCTCCGGCGCACCACGAACACGGGCTGCCCGCGCCACGAGATCTTCAGCATCTGGCCGTCCTCGAGTTTCGAGGCATCGACCGAGACCGGCGCACCGAGCGCCTTGGCGCGCACGCTGGGCTGCCAGGACGAGATGAACGGCACTGCCGCGAAGGCCAGCCCCACCGCGCCGAAACCGGCCGTGGCCGCCGTCAACAAGCGTCGACGGCTGTGATCCAGCGGGGCATCGAGCGGGCCGCGGTCAACGCTATCCCCGGTCATTCGTTATCCTCATACAGTTCGCCATCCGCTGCTTGCTCCACTGGCCGTTCGTCAATGTCGGTATTCTGGACGCCGCCAAGAACGCAAATGTATAAGAATTTCCATGTAGACGACTTGAGGATGCAGTGTTCCGCATACCATATCGCGGGCTCATTATACACGGATAACACGCAATCTTGGCGCAGCGTAAAGGAGTCGGATTGCAGAACGCACGCGTCCTCGCGAATTTTTTGCTGAGAGCAGCCGTCGTCGGCCTTGCCATTGCGTTCTTGGTGGTTTGGTGGAAGCCGGCTCTGCTGGGCGTGTCGGAATCTCCTGCCGCGATGCGTGCCGCGCCGTTGCCGCCCACCGATGCAGTGCGTCCCGTCGTGGTCATGCAAAGCTTCGCCGACTCGGTGGCTCGTGCGGCCCCCGCCGTGGTGAACATTTACACGGCGAGGGTGGTCACGGAACGGCGGCAAGCCGCGCCGCTCGACCAGCTGCTCGGTGACTATTGGCCGAGCTACCGCCAGCACGTGGAGCGCAGCTTGGGATCCGGGGTCATCGTCGACTCCAAGGGAACCATCGTCACCAACCAGCACGTGATCGCCGGTGCCGACTCGATCCGCGTGCAGCTGGCGGATGGGCGCATCGCCGAGGCAGCCGTGGTCGGCCAGGACCCCGATACCGACCTGGCGATCTTGCGCCTGTCGATCGGCAACCTCCCGGTCATGCCCATGGGTCGATCCGACACGCTGCGGGTCGGCGATATCGTGCTCGCCATCGGCAATCCCTACGGGCTCAGCCAGACGGTGACCCAGGGCATCGTGAGCGCCACCGGGCGCGGCCAGCTGGGGCTCGCAACCTTCGAAAACTTCATCCAGACCGATGCCGCCATCAATCTCGGAAATTCCGGTGGCGCGCTGATCGATGCGCGCGGCGATCTGGTGGGAATCAACACGGCCGTGCTCAACCGGACCTACGGCGGGCCCGAGGGCATCGGATTCGCGATTCCGGTGAATCTGGTGCGCGGCGTGATGGAGCAAGTCCTCGCCCACGGCCATGTCGTGCGCGGCTGGCTCGGCTTCGAGCCGCAGGACCTGTCCCCGGAGCAGGCCGCGCAGCTCGGCATCGCCGGCGGCGGGGTCACCGTGGTCAACATCCTGGTCAGAAGCCCCGCCTTCGACGCAGGCGTCCGGCCCGGTGATCTCATCACGACGCTCGACGGCGAATCCGTCAAGAGCTCCCAGGATCTGGTCAGCAAGCTCGCAGCCCTGAAGCCGGGCTCGGAGGTGCGGCTCGCGGGACGCCACGCGCACGAGGCTTACCAGCTCAAACTCCCCATCATCGAGCGGCCGACACGCCTCAAGCCTCAATAACCGGCGGCACGGCTCATCGTCAGCCCGGCGTGCGCCGGATCCGCGCTCCGAGCTGCTGAAGCTTCTCCTCGATCGCCTCGTAGCCGCGATCGATGTGATAGATCCGCTCGATTTCGGTCTTTCCGTCCGCGACGAGGCCCGCGAGAACGAGACTCGCCGAGGCGCGCAGATCGGTCGCCATCACCGGCGCGGCGGTCAGCCGCTCCACCCCCTTGATGATGGCCGTGTTGCCCTCGAGCCGTATCTCGGCGCCCATGCGCCGCATCTCCAGCATGTGCATGAAGCGATTCTCGAAAATCGTCTCGATGATGGTGCCGACACCGTTCGCCACGGTGTTGAGCGCGGCGAACTGCGCCTGCATGTCGGTGGGGAATGCCGGATACGGGGCCGTGCGGATGTCGACCGCCTGCGGCCGTTTGCCGCGCATGTCGACTTCGACCCAGTTGTCGCCGCGTCCCACCTTGGCGCCCGCTTCCTCGAGTTTGATGATCACGGCATCCAGATGCTCGGGCCGCGTATTCTTCACCCGGATGTGGCCGCCGGTGATGGCGCCCGCCACGAGATAGGTGCCGCTTTCGATGCGGTCGGGCAGCACCTCGTAAGTCGTGCCCGAAAGCCGCTCGACGCCCTCGATCACGATCCGGTCCGTGCCCGCACCCTTGATCTTCGCGCCCATGGCGATAAGAAAATTTGCGAGGTCGACCACCTCGGGCTCGCGCGCCGCGTTCTCGAGGATGGTCTCGCCCGAGGCCAGCGTGGCGGCCATCATCAGATTCTCGGTCCCCGTGACGGTCACGGTCTCGAGCACCAGCCGCGCGCCTTTGAGCCGCTGGGCGCGCGCCTTGATGTAGCCGTTTTCGATGTGGATGTCCGCGCCCATGGCCTGCAGGCCCGCAACATGGATGTTGACCGGGCGCGCACCGATCGCGCAGCCGCCCGGCAGGGACACGTCCGCGGAGCCGAAGCGCGCCAGCAGGGGCCCCAGCACCAGGATCGAGGCGCGCATGGTCTTGACCAGCTGATAGGGCGCGAAATGCTCCTTGATCGTCGATGCATCCACCTCGATGCGCATTTTCTCGTCGATGGTCACCGAGACCCCCATGCGCCCGAGGAGCTCGATCATGGTGGTCACGTCTTGCAGATGCGGCACGTTCGACACGGTCACCGGGCCGTCCGCCAGGAGGCAGCCCGCCAGGATCGGCAGGGTGGCGTTCTTGGCGCCGGACATGCGGATCTCGCCTTCGAGTGGTATGCCGCCCTGAATCTGCAGTTTATCCACGGTCCGTGTATTCCTGCGGCGTGTACACCTTGAGCGCGAGCGCGTGGATCTCGCCTCCCATCGCCGGCCCCAGCGTGGCGTACACCAGCTGGTGGCGCTGAATGGCGCGCAAGCCGACGAATTTCTCGGCGATCACCACTGCCTCGAAATGAACGTTGTCCTCGCTCGAAACGGACGCGCGGCTGCCCGGCAGCCCCCGCTGGATGAGATCGGCGATCTGTTGTGGATTCATGCCCTGCCCTCAAGTTGTATCATTCGTCGATGGACCCTGACTTTACGGACGCCGTGTATACGGACGAAGTGCTCATCGATCTCGGGCGCCAGGCGCTCACGGTCGAAATCGACGGCTTGCGCGCCCAGCTCCCGCGCTTGGGGCTCGATTTTGCACGCGCATGCCGGATTTGTCTCAACTGCCGGGGGCGGATCGTGGTCACCGGCATGGGCAAATCGGGCCATATCGGCGGCAAGATCGCCGCCACGCTGGCGAGTACCGGAACCCCGGCCTTTTTCATGCATCCCGGGGAGGCCAGCCACGGCGACATGGGCATGATCACCCGCGACGACGCCGTTCTCGCCCTGTCCAACTCCGGCGAGACCGAGGAAATTCTGACCATCGTACCGGCGATCAAGCGGCTGGGAGTGCCTCTGATCTCCTTTACCGGCAGCGCGGGCTCATCGCTGGCGCGCATCGCCACGGTGCACCTCGACATCGGCGTGCCGGCCGAAGCCTGCCCGCTGAACCTCGCTCCGACCGCCTCGACCACGGCCGCCCTCGCCGTCGGCGATGCGCTCGCGGTGGCCCTGCTCAAGGCGCGGGGATTCACCGAGGAGGATTTCGCCCGTTCGCACCCGGCCGGCGCCCTCGGAAGACGCCTGTTGCTGCACGTGCGGGATGTGATGCGCACCGGCGAGGCCATCCCGCGAGTTGCTCCGGAAACGACGCTTGCGGAAGGCGTGATGGAAATGACCCGCAAGGGCCTCGGCATGACCGCCGTGGTCGACCGCGACGACCGGGTGCTGGGGGTGTTCACGGATGGAGACCTGCGGCGTGCCTGGGACCGGGCGGCGGATGTGCATGGCACGCGCATGCAGGAGGTCATGACCCGCACCGCCAAGCGCATACATCCCGGAACGCTCGCCGTCGAGGCCATGCTGCTCATGGAGACCCATCGAATCACCTCGCTCATCGTCGTCGATGACGATGACGTGGTGGTCGGCGCGCTCAACGTGCACGATTTGATGCGCGCAGGTGTGGTTTGACCGCCCGGCGACCCGGCCAACTGAAGGCCCGCCGCGCCGCGCCGCTCCACACGATCGGGCTTCTGGTGCTCGATGTCGATGGCGTGCTCACCGACGGGCGCCTCTATTTCTCCTCCCGGGGCGAGGAGCTCAAGGTCTTCCATGTGCGCGACGGACACGGAATCAAGCTTCTCATGCTGAGCGGGGTCGCGGTCGCGGCGATCAGCGGCCGGCGCTCCGCCGCGGTGACGACACGCATGCGCGAGCTCGGCGTTCGGCATGTCGTGCAGGCTTGCCGCGACAAAGTGGCCGCGCTGGCCGATCTCACGCGCAAACTCGAGATCGACCCGAAAGCCGCGGCGTGCCTCGTCGATGACACGCCCGATCTGCCGCTGATGTCGGCCGTGGGCTTCGCCGCCGCGGTGGCGGATGCGCATCCGCTGGTGAAATCGGCCGCTCACTGGACCAGCAAGGCGCCCGGCGGCGAGGGTGCCGTGCGCGAGCTCTGCGATGCGATCCTGCGGGCGCGCGCCGGCGGGCGGCGCTGAATGGCCTTCCGATTGTTCACGTTGTTCGCGGTCATCGCGCTCGGGGTCAGTACCTGGATCCTGAGCTCGCCCAGCCATCGGCCCGCGCAAACCGGCCCGGCGTCCGCCCTGCCGGGGTACTATCTCAAAAGCGCCATCCTGACAGACTACGATGCGAACGGCGCGCCCTCCATCCGCATCCACGCCGACCGCATCGACCAGGTCGATCACGGGCCGGAGGTCGCGCTGACCAATGTGCGCGTCGATTATCAATCCCCCAACGGCCAAAACTGGGTCATGCTGGGCGACACGGGGCATCTCGAGACGGGCGGCAAGATCGTGGATGTCGCGGGAAACGTGAAGCTGACGGAGACCTCGACCGACCGCTCCGCCCCCGCCGTCCTGCACACCGACACGTTGCGCTACGACGTGAATAGCGGCATCGCCACCACCGAAAGCGAGGTGCGCATCGATTTCGGTGCGCATGCGTTGACCGGGCGCGGTCTCATCGCCAATTTGAAAGAGCGCACCGTGCGCCTAGAATCGAAGGTCAATGGCCGATTCCAACCCTAAAATCCGCCCGCGTGCGCGCACGCTGTTGGTTGCCGCTCTGGCGGCGGGCAGCCTATCGGCTGCTGTCCCATGCTGCTGGGCCGCGCCCAAAGAGACTGCGGAGCCTGTTACCCTGGACGCGCAATCCTTCGAGCTTGATCTCAAGAACAACAATGTATTTTTCCGCAAGCCCCACATCACACAGGGCACCAATTCGGTTACCGCGGACCAGGGCCAGGCTTCGCGCGAGGCGCTCGGTGGAAATTTCGACAACAGCCTTTGGATCTTCCGCGGCAACGTGAAAATCACCATGGAGCAGGGGCAGCTCACCGCCGACGACGCCACGGTGAATTTCGTCAAGAAGCTCCTCGGCAAGGCCGTGGCGAACGGCAAGCCGGCGCAGTTCCAGCAGCTCATTGAGAAAACCGGCAAGGTCGCGCACGGACACGCGGATACCATCGACTACGACGCGAGCAAGGGGATCGTGCGGCTTTCGAAGAACGCCTGGCTGAGCGACGGCCAGAACGAGATTCATGGAGAAATGCTCCGGTACAACGCCGTCGCACAAACCATCGTCGCGGACCCCGCCGAACAGGGCTCGCAAAGGGTGCACATCATCCTGACGCCGCCGCCCTCCAAACCATGAGCGTCCTGCGGGCGCTTAATCTCGCCAAAAGCTATAAATCACGTCAGATCCTCAAGGACATTTCGCTCGAGGTGGAGAGCGGCGAGGTGGTGGGCCTGCTCGGCCCGAACGGCGCCGGCAAGACCACGGCGTTCTACATGATCGTCGGGCTGACCCGCTGCGAGCACGGGGAAATCTACCTCGACAACAAGAACATCGGCCGGCTCCCCATGCACCGTCGGGCGCAATTGGGCGTGGGCTATCTGCCGCAGGAGCCCTCGGTGTTCCGCCGCATGTCGGTCGAAAGCAATATCATGGCTATTTTGGAGACCCGGCCGGGTCTCGACGAGGCCCAACGCGGCACGCGTCTCGGGGAACTCCTGGAAGAGCTTCACATCGGACATGTAAAGGACAGCATGGGCATGAGCCTGTCGGGCGGCGAGCGCCGGCGGGTGGAGATTGCGCGTGCCTTGGCGGCGGATCCCCGGTTCATCCTGCTGGATGAGCCGTTTGCCGGGGTCGATCCGTTGTCGGTTGCCGATATCCAAAGGATAATCAAGCACTTATCTGATAAGGGCATCGGCGTGCTGATTACCGACCATAATGTGCGGGAGACCCTCGGCATCTGCGAGCGTGCATACATCGTGAGCCAGGGAACGGTGCTGACTTCCGGATCTGCGGATCAGATTCTTGCCAACCGAGAGGTCCGTGAGGTGTACTTGGGTCAGGACTTCAAACTGTAGGCACGGTTTAAAGAAAAATGCTGAAGCCAAGTTTGCAGCTCCGAATCGGCCAACAGCTGACCATGACGCCGCAGCTGCAACAGGCCATCCGGCTGCTGCAACTGCCCTCGCTGGACTTGCAGGCCCACGTGCGGGAAACCCTCGAGACCAACGTGATGCTCGAGGCCGAAGACGAGCTTGCCCTCGACGCGTCGCCGGAAGGCGTGCGCGAGCGCGAGGATATCCCCGGCCCGGCCGAGGAGAAGTACGCCGCGGAGGAGAAATACGCGGAGCTCGACGGCAACGCGGCGGCGGCCGAGCCGGCCGAACAGCCGGAGGTGGAGATCGCCGAGGACACCTGGGGCGAGCAGGCGAGCGGCCCCTCGGACAGCCCCTGGTCGGGCGACGACGACCGCAGCGGTGACTTCAGCGACCAGCATGCCCAAACGCTTCAGGAACAGCTGATCGAGCAGCTCGAGCTCGCGAGGTTGAGCCCCGTCGACCTCGCCATCGCGCGGGTGATCACCGATGCCATCACGGACGACGGCTATCTCAAGGACGATCTCGAGGAGATCCGCCAGAGCTTGAAGCCCGAAATCGAGGCGAGCGCCGAAGATGTGGAACGCGTTCTCGCCCAGGTGCAGTCGCTCGAGCCCGCAGGGGTCGGTGCGCGCAGTCTCGGCGAATGCATTGCGTTGCAGCTGCGCCAGCTGCATCCCGACACGCCCGCACGCGACATCGCGATCCGCGTCGCGCTCGAGCATCTGGATCTGGTCGCCAACCAGCAGCTCGTGCTGCTGCGCCGACAGCTTCGCTGCAGCGAGGGCGATCTGGAAATGGCGCTCGCCCTCGTTCGCTCCTGCCATCCCCGCCCGGGAGCGGCCGTCAACCCGGCCCAGGCCGAGTACGTCATTCCGGATGTGTTCGTGCGCCGCACCGATCACGGGTGGGTGGTCGAGATCAACCAGGCGACCGTGCCGCGCGTGCGCGTCAATCAGAGTTACGCGAACTTGATTTCACGCGCCCCCGATCACGCGATGCTGCGCACCCAGCTGCAGGAGGCCCGATGGCTCATGCGCAGCCTCGAGATCCGCAACGAAACGCTGATCAAGGTGGCGCGCTGCATCGTGCAGCGGCAGACCGGCTTCTTCGATCAGGGCGAGGAGGCGATGGTGCCGCTGATTCTCAAGGATGTGGCCGAGGCGGTCGAGATGCACGAGTCGACCATCTCGCGCGTGACCACGGCCAAATACATGCATACCCCGCGCGGCGTGTTCGAGTTTCGCTACTTCTTTTCGAGCCACGTCGAGGCGGCCGACGGCACCGGGATGTCCTCGACCGCCATTCGCGCCAAGATCAGGAAGTTGATTTCCCAGGAGAATCCCGACAACCCCTGGAGCGACAGCAAGCTCGCGGAGATTCTGTCCGGAGAGGGCATCCCGGTGGCGAGGCGCACCGTGGCCAAGTACCGCGAGGGCATGCAGATCGCCCCATCCAACGAACGCAAGCGCGCGGCCGCCCGCGCCTCTTAAGTTTCATCGATAAGACGGTTTTCAGACGTAGGAGGACTCATGCAGCTCGATCTCAGCGGTCATCATGTGGAAGTAACTCCGGCCCTTCGCGGCTATGTCATCAAGAAGTTCGAGCGCATCTCGAGACATTTCGAGCAGCTGATCGATGTCCACTGCGTCCTCACGGTGGAGAAGCTCCGGCACAAGGCGGAGGCGACGCTGATGCTCCGCGGCACCAAGATCTACGCCGACGCAACCGATGGGGACATGTACGCCGCCATCGATGCGCTCACCGACAAGCTCGACCGATGCGTCAAGAAGCACAAGGAAAAGGCCTCGGACCACCATGCCGACGAGGTCATCAAGGCGCGATCCTCGTCCTGACGTGACCTGCCCAGACGCGTGCGACTGATCATCGTCAGCGGGCTCTCGGGCTCGGGCAAGAGCGTGGCTCTGCACCAGCTCGAGGACATCGACTTCTACTGCGTCGACAACATACCGGCGGCGCTTTTGAAGCCCTTCATCTCGCACACCATCCGCGGCACGGACGAAGTCTATCCGCGCACCGCGGTGGGCTTGGACGCCCGCAACCGCCCCAACGAGATCGACACCATTCCGGCGCTGGTCGGGGAGCTGCGCCGCAGCGGCATCGGCTGCGAAGTCCTGTTCCTGCACGCAAGCGACGAGGTGCTGCTGAAGCGCTACGCCGAGACCCGGCGCAAGCACCCGCTGGTCTCGGGCGATGTGAGTCTGCGCGAGGCCATCGCATCCGAACGCAAGCTCCTGGAGCCGATCGTCGCCGCGGCGGACCTCACCATCGACACCTCAGGGATGGGCGTGCATGCGCTGCGCGAGCTGATCCGCGAGCGCATCGACCGCCGCACCGAAGGGCGCCTCGCGCTCATGTTCGAATCCTTCGGCTACAAGCACGGGATTCCGGGCGACGCCGATTTCGTGTTCGACGTCCGCAGCCTCCCCAATCCCTATTGGCAGCCGGCGCTGCGCCGTCTGAACGGGCGCGACGCGCCGGTGGTCGCCTTCCTGGAAACCCACGACAGCGTACGCGCGATGATCGGCGCGCTCACTGAATTCCTCGCCGCGCGCATAGCGGAGTTCGCTGAAAGGAACCGCAGCTACCTCACCATTGCGATCGGCTGCACCGGCGGCCAGCATCGGTCCGTGTACATCGCCGAGGAGCTGGCGCGGCACTTCCGCAGCATTTATCCGCAGGTGCTCACCCGGCACGACTCGCTGCAGAAAGCATGACATCGCCCTGTGCCAGGAACGTCCGGATCTCCTCGGCCCTTGCGCGCGCATCGCTCAGGCCGAGCGCGATCAGCTCGCGCGTGTAGCCGCGCTCGAACAAGAGGTAGCTCAACAGCGTCCCCGCGGCCGGCTTGGATGAGTTCGCGCCCATCGCCCGGAGCAGCGCCCGGAGGCTTCTCGGCAGCTGCGATCGATGGCGGCGCGCGATATCCGAAAGATCCTTCGAGGGCGTCAACACCAGGCAATCGATGTGCGGGAGCTTGGCGCCCTCGTTGTGCGCCTCGATGCGCTCCAGGTCCGCCTGCAGCTGGTCCATGAACAGCGAATCGAGCATGAAGCCGAACATCTGGCCGAAGGTCGGCTCGGTGCGGATGGCCGGCATGCCGAGGCCTGCGGATGACGGGTCCCCGACCCCGATGACCAGCAGCCGGTTCGCTCCGAGATGAATCGCCGGGCTCAACGGCGAGGTCTGCCGCATCGCGCCGTCGCCGAAATATTGCTGGTGCAGGAAGATGGGGCGGAACAGAAACGGGATCGACAGGCTCGCCATCAAATGGTCCAGGGTGAGCTGGACCCGGGCGCCTTTGCGCGCCGCCCGCGTCCAGGGCTCGATCGGGCCGGAACACGCGTAGAAGGTGACCGAATCGGCGTCCGAATAGCTCGTTGCGCAGATGCCCACCGCCCGCAGGTGCTGCTTGTACATGCCGCGCGGGATGCCTTCGAACTGCAGATTCTTGCGCAACAGCTCCCAGAGCGGCGTGTTGTCGAACAGCGAGCGCGGCGGATGCACCAGCCACCCCCCGGTGGTGAGCGCCAGAATCCATTGCAGACCCGACCGCAGCACGCTGACCGCGTCCGCCTTGATCACGTGGTGCACGCGGAATTCGCGCCATACCTTCTCGATGGTGTAGACGGCGTGGCGGAAGTGAGCGGCGTCGGATGCGAGGGCAATGGCGCTGACCGCGCCCGCGGAGGTGCCGGTGACCACCTGAAAGGGGCTCCGGGCGCCGCGCCCGAGCTGCTCGGCGATGCCCTTGAGCACCCCGACCTGGTACGCCGCGCGCGCGCCGCCCCCGGTCAGCACCAAGCCGAGCGTCGCTGCGTCGGGTCTCTGCGGCATTGCGTTCATGAAACCGAAAGCCTAGCCGAGAACAGGCCCTTCAGCCGAGTGCATCGATCGCATTATCCAGCCCCGACAGCGTCAAGGGGTACATGCGGTCCTCGAGGAGGTCGCGGATCAGCCCGATGGAGGCCGTGTGGCGCCAATGGGCGGGCGGCTGGGGGTTGATCCACACGAACTTGGGGTAGGCCCTGGTCAGGCGCTCGAGCCATACGCTCCCCGGCTCGGGGTTCCAATGCTCGACGCTGCCGCCCGCGGTGGTGATCTCGTAGGGGCTCATGGTGGCATCGCCCACCAAGATCAGCTTGTAGTCCGACGCATAGGTCCGCATGAGCTCGACGGTGCCGATGTGCTCCCGGAACCTGCGCCGGTTGTCGCGCCACAGCGCCTCATAGGGACAGTTGTGAAAATAGAAGTGCTCCAGGTGCTTGAACTCGGTGCGCGCCGCCGAGAACAGCTCCTCGCACGTTTTGACGTGGTCTTCCATGGACCCGCCCACATCCAGCAACAGCAGGACTTTCACCACGTTGTGCCGCTCCGGCACCATTTTGATGTCGAGCCAGCCGCCCGAGCGCGCGGTCGCATCGATGGTATCCGCGAGCGCGAGCTCCGTGGGGGCGCCGCGCCGCGCAAAGCGCCGCAGCCGGCGCAGAGCCAGCTTCATGTTGCGCGTGCCCAGCTCGACCGTATCGTCGAAATTGGCGAACTCGCGCCGGTCCCACACCTTCACGGCGCGGCGATTGCGCGATCCGTCCTGACCGATGCGCACACCCTCCGGATTGTAGCCGTACGCCCCAAAGGGGGACGTGCCGGCGGTTCCGATCCACTTGCTGCCGCCCTGATGGCGCTCCTGCTGTTCCTCGAGGCGCTTTTTCAGCGTTTCCATCAGCTTGTCCCAGCCGCCCAGCGCCTCGATCTCAGCCTTCTCGGCATCGGTCAGATCCTTCACCAGGAGCTTCTCGAGCCAATCCGCCGGGAGCTCGCGCGACAGCGTCTCGAACACATCCTCGGCGCCCTTGAAATGGGCGGCGAACACGCGGTCGAATCGATCGTAGAAGCGCTCGTCCTTGACCAGGCAGGTGCGCGCCAGATGATAAAAGCGCTCCGCGCTCGACTCTCCCAGGCCCCGCTGGAGAGCCTCGAGCAGGGTCATCAATTCCGTGATCGACACCGGGACGCCGGCGCCCCGCAGCAGCAGAAAGAACCTAACGAGCATTCCGGCGGTTGAGGAACAGCAGCTGCTCGAACAAATGCACGTCCTGCTCGTTCTTCAAGAGCGCCCCATAGAGAGGGGGCAGAAGCTTCTTCGCATCGTCGCCGCGCAGGGTTTCGGGCGGGATGTCCTCGGCGACGAGCAGCTTGATCCAATCGAGAAGCTCGGAGGTGGTCGGTTTTTTCTTCAAGCCGGGTGTCTCGCGCACGCGGAAGAACGCCGCCAGCGACTCGCGCAGGAGCTCGCGCTTCAAGCCGGGGAAATGAACGTCCACGATGCGGGTCATCGTGGCCTCGTCCGGAAAGCGGATGTAATGAAAGAAGCAGCGGCGCAGGAATGCGTCCGGCAGCTCCTTCTCGTTGTTGCTGGTGATGACGATGACCGGCCGATGCCGCGCGTGCACCGTCTCGCGGGTCTCGTAGACGAAAAACTCCATCCGGTCGAGCTCGCGCAACAGATCGTTCGGGAATTCGATGTCCGCCTTGTCGATCTCGTCGATCAGGAGGACCGGACGCACCTCGCTCTCGAACGCCTCCCAGAGGCTCCCCTTGAGGATGTAATTGCGGATGTCCTTGACCTTGGCGTCGCCCAACTGCGAGTCCCGCAGACGCGACACCGCGTCGTACTCGTACAGTCCCTGCTGCGCCTTGGTGGTCGATTTGATGTGCCACTCGAGGAGCGGCATCGAGAGCGAGCGGGCGATCTCGGCCGCGAGCAGCGTCTTGCCGGTGCCGGGCTCGCCCTTGATGAGGAGCGGACGCGACAGCACCATCGCGGCGTTCACCGCGGCCATCAATTCCTCGGTCGCGATGTATCGATCCGTTCCGCGGAATTCCGTCTGCATGGCCGGTGCGTCCGCCGTTTACTTGCGCAAGACCTTGAGGATTTGCATCGAGTTCGTGCCCCCTGCCACGCCGGTGAGTTCGCCCTTGGTGAGGATGATGAGGTCTTTCTCCTTCACCAGGTTCAAATCCAGGAGCTGCTTGAAAATCGAGAAATAGAATGCCTCGCGGTCCTTGTCCGTGACGTCGTACGCCACGGGGTAAACGCCCCGGTACAGAGTCACGCGATTGCGCGTCGCCTCCTGCCGGGTGAACGCATAGATCGGAATGTCCGAGCGCACCCTCGACATCCAGAGCGCCGTTTCTCCGGACTCCGTGAGCGCGACGATGGCCTGCACGTGCATGTGATTGGCGGTATACATCACCGCCGACGCGATCGCCTCGTTGGCGTGGTCGAAATAGCCGGTGGTGCGCTGGCGGATGCGCACGTGCGCTCCCTGGTATTTCTCCGCGCCGACGATGATCTGCGCCATGGCCTCCACCACCTTGGCCGGATGCTTGCCGGCGGCCGTCTCAGCCGACAGCATGACGGCATCGGTGCCCTCCATGACCGCATTGGCGACATCCGAGACTTCGGCGCGGGTCGGAATGGTGGCGGTGATCATCGATTCCATCATCTGCGTCGCCGTGATGACCACGCGGTTCTGGTGGCGGGCTTCCTGCATGATCTGCTTCTGCAGGCCGGCGAGCTCGGCAAAGCCCATCTCGACGCCCAGATCGCCGCGCGCAACCATCACGGCGTCGCTCGCCCGCACGACATCCGCCAGATTCTTGATCGCCTCCGCGCGCTCGATCTTCGCGACCAGCAACGCATCGCTGCCGGCGGCGCGCAACAGCTTGCGGGCCTCGTTCATGTCGGAACCGTCGCGCGGAAAGGACACTGCCAGGTAATCCACCTTGAGCGAGGCGGCGATGCCGATGTCCTCGCGATCCTTGTCGGTGAGCGCGCCGGCCGACAATCCGCCGCCCTGGCGGTTGATGCCTTTATTGTTCCCGAGCTCGCCGCCGACGAGCACGCGGGTATTGATGCGCGGACCCTCGATGGACTGGACCTGGAGACTGATCTGTCCGTCGTTCAGCAGCAGAATATCGCCGACGCTGACATCCGTGGGCAGCTTTTTGTAGGCGATGCCGACCGCATGGTCGTCTCCGGCGTCGACCTCGAGCGAGGCATCGAGGGAGAACGGCGCGCCGTCCGCGAGCATGACCTTGCCGGCTTTGAAGCGCTCCACCCGGATCTTGGGCCCCTGCAGATCGCCGAGCACGCCGACATGGCGGCCCGCCCGCTTGGCGGCCTGGCGCACCAGGTCGAGCCGGCGGGCATGGTCCGCGAGCGCGCCGTGGGAGAAATTGATCCGCACCACGTCGACGCCGGCGCGCACCGTGTCTTCGATGACCCGCGAGTCGTCCGTGGCGGGACCGAGGGTCGCGACGATCTTGGCCCGGCGGAGAATGAAACTCACGCCGCGCGCCTTTCCAGGATGTCGACCGCCGGGAGTTTCTTGCCCTCGACGAACTCCAGAAACGCGCCACCGCCGGTCGATATGTAGGAAATGCCGTCCTCGACGCCGTACTTTTCGATGGCCGCCAAGGTATCGCCGCCGCCGGCGAGGGAGAAGGCCTTGCTGCGCGCGATGGCATTGGCGAGGGCCCGGGTGCCTTCGCCGAATTGATCGAACTCGAACACGCCGACCGGACCGTTCCAAAGGATGGTGCCGGCGCCGGCGATGAGGCCGGCGAGCTGTTCCGCCGAGTCGGGACCGATGTCGAGGATCATTTCATTGTCCTGCACGCTGCCGACGGGCTTCACGTCCGCTTCCGCGACCGCGGAGAACTCCGTGGCCACCACGACGTCGGTGGGCATCGGAATCACGATGCCCCGCTTTTGCGATTGATCGATCAAGCGGCGGCAGATATCCAGCATGTCCGGCTCGTGCAGCGACTTGCCGACGTTGAACCCGAGCGCCGCGAGAAAGGTGTTGGCAATGCCGCCGCCCACGATCAGCTGATCCACCTTCGAGAGCAGCGTCTCGAGCACGGTGAGCTTGGTCGACACCTTGGAGCCGGCCACGATGGCGAGCAGCGGCCGCGCCGGCTTTTCCAGCGCCGTCTCGAGCGCGGTGAGCTCGCTCACCAGCAGCGGGCCGGCGCACGCGATCGGCGCGTATTTCGCCACCCCGTGGGTGCTCGCCTCGGCGCGGTGCGCGGTGCCGAAAGCGTCCATCACGTAGACATCGCAAAGTGCGGCCATTTTCTGGGCAAGCTCGTCGGAATTCTTCTTTTCGCCCTTGTTGAACCGCACGTTCTCGAGCAGCACCACCTCGCCCGGCGCCACCACCACGCCGTCCAGCCAGTCGCGCTTCAGGGGCGCGGGAACGCCGAGCAGCTCCGTGAGGCGGCGGGCGACGGGCTCCAGGGAGAATTCCTCCGCGAACTTGCCCTCCTGCGGGCGGCCCAGATGCGACATCAGCATCACCCGCGCTTTCGCGGCCAATGCCGCCTGGATGGTGGGCAGCGCCGCGCGGATCCGCGCATCGCTCGCCACCTCGCCGTCCTTGATGGGCACGTTCAGATCCTCCCGGATCAGAACCCGCTTGCCGGCAAGATCCAGGCTCGTCATTTTTATGATCTTCATGCGTGGATCCTCGTTAGCTTGGGGGGAGCTCAGGCGGCCTTCGACCAGGCGGTGAGCGTATCGAGCATGCGGTTCGAGAAGCCCCACTCGTTGTCGTACCAGGAGCACACCTTGACCAGCGTGCCCTCGATCACCTTGGTCAGCGTCGCATCGTACGTGGATGAAGCCGGGTCGTGGTTGAAATCGACCGATACCAGCGGCTGATCGTTGTAAGCCAGGATGCCCTTGAGCGGGCCGCTGGACGCCGCCTTCACCACGGAATGGATCTCGTCCACCGTCGTCTTGCGCGCCGCAACGAAGCTCAAGTCGACCAGCGACACGTTGATCGTCGGTACGCGGATCGCGAACCCGTCGATTTTTCCCTTGAGCTCCGGCAGAACCAGGCCCACCGCCGCGGCGGCGCCGGTCTTGGTCGGAATCATGGACATCGTCGCGGAGCGTGCGCGTCTGAGGTCGGAGTGATAGACATCCGTCAGCACCTGATCGTTGGTATATGAGTGGATGGTATTCATGACGCCGGATGTGACGCCGATGCCTTCATGCAGCACCTTGACCAGCGGCGCCAGGCAGTTGGTGGTGCAGGAGGCGTTCGAAACCACCGAATCGGTGGATTTCAGGCGCTGATGATTGACGCCGTACACAATGGTGGCGTCCACATCCTCGCCGCCGGGAGCCGAAATCAACACCTTCTTCGCGCCCGCGGTCAGATGTGCGGATGCCTTGGCTTTGGTGGTGAAAAGACCCGTGCATTCGAGCACGAAATCGGCGTTGAGCTCTCCCCAGGGGAGTTTCGCCGGATCGCGCTGCGCGATCACGCGGATACGGTCGCCGTTCACCACCATGGCGTCGCCGTCGACGTGCACGTCGCCCTTGAAACGTCCATGCACCGTGTCGAATCGGGTCAAGTGGGCATTGGTGTTGGCGTCGCCCAGGTCGTTGATGCCCACGATCTGGATCTCGCCCGCGTGTTTTCCTTCGTACAGGGCCCGTAGAATGTTTCGGCCGATGCGTCCGTACCCGTTGATGCCCACCTTGATCGCCATTGAATCGCTCCCCTCGTTTCTGAATCGCGTTCCTAGCCCGCCATCACCTTGTCGATGGCCTGAAGCACGTGCTCGGGCGTGAACCCATACTGCTTGAACAAATCCTTCGCCGGCGCGGAGGCGCCGAAATGGTCGATGCCGACGACCTGACCGGTGAGCCCCACGTAGCGCCACCACGGCTCGCGCGCTGCCGCCTCCACCGCCACCCGCCGGGAAACCGACGGCGGCAGCACGCTGTCCCGGTACGCGGCGTCCTGGCGGTCGAAGGTCGTCGTGCTCGGCATCGAGACGAGGCGTACTTTACGCCCTTTCGCCTGGGCGCTTTTCACCGCCTCCGAGGCGATTCCGACTTCGGAGCCCGTGGCGATGACGATGGCCTCGGGCGGACCCTCGGAATCGATCAGCACGTAGCCGCCGCGCTTGATCGCCTCGACCTGATCGGGCCGACGGGGCTGGTGCGTGACCGCCTGGCGCGTGAAGATCAGGCAGGTCGGGCCATCGCGATTGTCGATCGCGATGCCCCAAGACGCCGCGGTCTCGACGGCATCGCAAGGGCGCCACACGTCCATGTGAGGAATCGCGCGCAGGCCCGCGAGCTGCTCGATGGGCTGGTGGGTCGGACCGTCCTCGCCCAGGCCGATGGAATCGTGCGTGTACACGAATAGCACGCGCAGCTTCATGAGCGCGGCCATGCGCAGCGCATTACGCGCGTAGTCCGAGAACGTCAGGAACGTGCCGCCGTAGGGAATGAACCCGCCGTGGCCGCTGATGCCGTTCAGGATCGCCGACATGCCGAATTCACGCACACCGAAGTGTGCGTAATTGCCGGCGGGCGCGTCCGGCGACAGGGAGACCGAGTCCTTGCGCAGGGTGCCGTTCGAGGGCGTGAGATCCGCCGAGCCGCCGAACAGCTCCGGGAGGGACGGCCCCAGGACATTCAGGGAGGCGTTGGAGGATTGCCGGGTCGCGAGCGACTTGCCTTCACTTTGCGCGTGGCTGACGTTGGCGCTCAGGATCTCGCCGAAACCCTTGGGCAAATCGCCCGCCATGCGCCGCTCGAGTTCGGCGGCTAGTGCCGGGAATTCGGCCTTGTAGGCCTGGAATCGGGTGCGCCACTGCTGCTCAGCCTTGGCGCCCTTGTCGCGCATGTCCCAGGCCGCGCGGATCTCGGCGGGAATCTCGAACGGCGGCGCAGTCCAGCCGAGCCGCAGCCGGGTTGCAGCGATCTCCTCATTGCCCATGGCCTCGCCGTGCATGGCAGCCGTGCCCTGCTTGTTCGGCGCGCCCCAGCCGATCGTGGTTTTGGCGCAAATCAGCGACGGTTTGTCGCTCACGGCGCGGGCGGCCGCCAGGGCCTTGGCGACGGCCTCGCCATCCTGGCCGTCCACGTGCGGGATGACGTGCCAGCCGTAGGCTTCGAATCTCAGGGCCGTGTCGTCCGTGAACCACCCCTGAACCTTGCCGTCGATCGAGATGCCGTTGTCGTCATAGATCGCGATCAGCTTGCCGAGCTTCTGCATGCCCGCGAAGGAGGCCGCTTCGTGCGACACGCCCTCCATCATGCATCCGTCGCCCATGAACACATAGGTATGGTGATCGACGACGGTATGACCCGGGCGATTGAACGTGGCGGCGAGCGATCTCTCGGCGAGCGCCATGCCCACCGCGTTCGCGAATCCCTGCCCGAGGGGGCCGGTCGTGGTCTCGATCCCGAGGTGCAGCTCGCGCTCCGGGTGCCCGGCCGTCTTGGATCCCCATTGCCTGAAATTCTTGATCTCATCCATCGACAGCGGGTATCCGGTGAGGTGAAGCACCGAATAGAGCAGCATGGAGGCATGCCCGTTGGAGAGCACGAAACGGTCGCGGTCCAGCCAGAGCGGGTTGGCCGGATTGAACTTAAGCACCTCGCGCCACAACACCTCCGCGATGTCGGCCATGCCCAAGGGGGCGCCCGGATGGCCCGAATTGGCCTTTTGGACGGCATCCATCGACAGGGCGCGGATGGCGTTGGCGAGCTCGCGGCGCGTGGGCATGGAGGACTTCTTTTCCTTAAGCGGGGCGGTATTGTCCCCGATGCGCCCCCCTCCATCAATATCGGGATCTACGTCTCCATTTGCGTGGAACCGCATTCACACAACTGCAGTCTGGGTTATGTAGTGGGCGGAAATCTGCGGTCATGACCCAGTTCACCGTCGCTCCAGGGACCCTTTGCTAGGATTTCCGTGCATGAAAATTCTACAAATAACCGATCCGCACCTGTACGGCAGCGCCGCCGGCGCGCTGCGCGGCGTGGTGACGGATGCGAGCCTGCACCAGGTGCTCGACCAGGCCTATGCGAGCGTGCCCGACCACGCGGCGCTGCTGGTGACCGGCGACCTCGTGCAGGACGACCCTTCCGGTTATTTGCGTTTCCGCAGCATCTTCGGCAGCTCGCAAAAGCCGGTGCTCTGCATTCCCGGAAATCACGACGAGCCCGTCATCATGCGCCAATCGCTCGCGGGCGCTCCGTTCCAGGTGTGCGGCACCTACTCGGCCCACGGGTGGCAGCTTGTGATGCTCGACAGCTGCGATCCCGGCCACGTCGGCGGACGCCTGACTGCGCAGGAATTGGAACGCCTCGATCGGGCGCTGGCGGCCTCGCCCGAGCATGCCATGGTGTGCTTGCACCACCATCCGGTCGAGATGGGCAGCCGCTGGATAGACACGATCGGTCTCGCGAACCGCGATGAGTTCTGGCGGGTCATCGACGCTCATCCGAATGTCCGGGCGGTGGTGTGGGGTCATGTGCACCAGGAGTACGAGGGCAACCGCGGCCCGGTCCGGCTGTTCGCCACCCCTTCGACCGGCGCGCAATTCCTGCCGATGAGCGACCGCTACGCGGTGGACACTCGGCCGCCCGCCTATCGCCCGTTCGAGCTGCACGCCGACGGCCGCATCGACAGCGAGATCCGCTGGGCCGAATCGCTTCAGGTGCGCTCGGCCGCCTCGGCCGCCCGCTGACCCCCCCCATCGTGAAATTCAAGTCGCTTCTCGGCTGGGCGCTCCTCTGCTGGAGCCTCGGCGCAGCGTCGACCGCGAGTGCCGATTCGACCCTGCATTGCCTGTGGGAAATTCACGGCAAGCACAATACCGTGTATCTGCTCGGCTCCATCCATACGCTTCGCGCCACCGATTACCCGCTCGCGCCCGCGGTGCTCGACGCGTACCGCAGCGCCAAATCGCTGATCATGGAAATCGATCCGAGCGAGCTCGAGTCGGCGGACCTGCAATCCGAGATGCTGGCGAGCGCAACGCTGACGGACGGGAAGAACCTGCACGACATCATGGGAACGGCACGCTATGCGCATGCCGAGGGGCTCGCCCACGACGTGGGACTCGAGCTGTCGACCTTCGATCAATTCGCCCCCTGGTTCGTCGCGGAGGCCATTTCACAGATGCAGCTCATGCAGCTCGGCTTCGACCCTGCCAGCGGCGTCGAGATGTACTTCTCGGGGCGTGCGCGCACCGACGGCAAGAGCATCGCAGGCCTCGAGACGGGGCACGATCAACTCGCGCTGTTCGAGGGCATGCCCATGGAAACCCAGGCGAACTATCTGATATCGAGCCTGGAGCAGGCGCACGATCTGACCAAGGAAGTGAACGAGATGGTGCGCGCGTGGCAGAGCGGCGACATGGGCTGGTTCGAGACGGAGCTCAAGTCGGACTTGGGGCGCGACCCCGCCGTCTATCAATCGCTGCTGGTGTCGCGCAACCGCAAGTGGATCGCGCGGATCGAGAGGCTGCTCGACGATGACGAGAATCACCTCGTCATCGTCGGCACCGCTCATCTGGTCGGCCGCGACAGCGTCATCGATCTTCTCAAGAAGGACGGCATCGCGGCAGTTCAGCGCTGACCTGCGTCGGCGCCGAACCCGCCCGTTACTCGGCGGTCGGCGCCGTCGCCTGCGGATGCGCCGCCTTCCAAGCGGCCACCCGTTCCTCCCGCGCCTGCTGAGCGGCCGCCACGATCCCGGGGATCGCTGCCTGCTGCTGCTTGGTGAGCACGTTGCTGTAGATCGCCGTCCAGGTCTCGCTCTTCAGCTTGATGCGGGTCGCCGCATTGCTCTTCGCGGTCTCGATCAATGCCGGGTAGCCGGGGTCGGTTGGCGGCGTGATCGCGAGCGCGGTGCGATTCGCCTTCGAGCTCGCGTGCAGCGACTCGAACTGGCTCTTCTCGCCCGCGATGATGCTCTTGACCTGCGACTTCTGCTCAGCGGTCAAATTGAGCTTGTGCAACACGAAGAAAAAACCGCCGCCACGATGTCCGTGATGGTGCCATTCGTGTGCGCCCGCGGCTGCGCCCGCGGTGTTCGTCGCAGGGGCGGTGGGGGTCGTCTGAGCGTAGGCGGCGATGCCCGCGAGCGAGGTCGCCAGACATAAAACGGGAATTGCCTTTCGTAGCGTAACCATGATTCGAATCTCTCCTGGGAGTGCAGTGGTGAACAGTGTACGGTTAAACGCCCCCCTCCCCAGCGGCGTTGACGCAATGTTGCGTAGTCAACATGCAAAGAATTGTCAATTGGTTTACGAAGGCCAATGATGGCGAGGAAACTAGTCTGATCAGGCGTTGAAACAAGGCATTACAGGATATGACAACCATTGCGAACAAGCCGGCCGCGGAGCCCGCCGCGCCGCGCGACGCACGCGTGCTGTTGGTGGATGACGACCGCGAGCTCTGCCAGATGCTCACCGAATATCTGCAGGCCGAGCACTTCGAGGTGAAGAGCGTTCACGACGGCGCTGACGCCCTCGCCGAGCTCAAGCTGAACGACTTCGAGATCTTGATCCTGGACGTGATGCTGCCGAGCGTCGGCGGCTTCGACGTGCTGCGCGAGCTCGGCGCTTCATACGACACGCCCATCCTGATGCTGACGGCGCGCGGCGATGACGTCGACCGCATCGTCGGACTGGAGCTCGGCGCCGACGACTATCTCAGCAAGCCCTTCAATCCGCGGGAATTGGTTGCCCGCATCCGCGCCATCCTGCGCCGCGCGACCAACCGCACCTCGCGCGGCGCATCCTCGGAGGAGATCGCCGTGGGACCGATCACGCTCAACGCGGGCATGCGCCAAGTGCGCGTCGCCGATCTGACGATCACGCTCACCGGCGCGGAATTCCGGGTGCTCGAGCTCCTGATGCGCTCCGCGGGCCAGGTGATATCGCGCGAGGCGCTGACGGAACAGGCGCTCGGCCGCAAGCTCGTCCCCTACGATCGCAGCATCGACACCCACATCAGCAACCTGCGCCGCAAATTGAACCTCGAGTCCGGCAAGAACCCGGAAATCAAGAACGTGCGCGGCTCGGGATACACCCTCACGATGGCGCCGCCGTAGCCGCACATGCACAGCCTTTTTGTCCGGATTTTCGTGCTGTTCTGGATTGCGATGGCGCTCATCGTCGGCGGCAGCATCGCGGTCACCTTCACCGTGGCGGCCCGCGAGTACGAGTCGCGCGAGCTGCAGCGCCGGCCGGCGGCCCTCGCCATTCAGGCCTCCGAGGTTCTCGGCAAGGGCGGCGTCGCCGCGCTCAAGAAATGGCTGTCGGACAACGAGCATCCGGCCGCCGATCGCGATCTCTACATCATCGAACCCGACGGCCGCGACATTCTCGGACGGCGCCTGTCCGAAAGCGCCTCCCGGCGCCTCGATTATTTCCTCCGCGAATCGATGAGCGAGCCCGGGTCGCGCAATTTCCGCCCGCAACGTGCCGCGCCGCAGATCGTGGGCGCGGATGGATCGACCTATACCGTGCTCCTGGTGCCGCGCCGGCCGAGCCTCTTCGGCGCCCTGAGCCTTCCGGGGATATCGCTGATGATCCTGTGCATCGCGCTGGTGGTCAGCGCCTTCGCGAGCTGGTGGCTGGCGCGGCACCTGAGCGCTCCCATACGCCGCATTCAGGAGGGAGCCCGGGCGCTCGCCAGCGAGAATCTCGACGCGCGTGGCGGCAAGGGCCTGCGTGTCAGCGCGGGATTCGAGGATCGCAAGGATGAATTGGCGGTGCTCGCCCGCGATTTCGACGCCATGGCGGACGGCCTGATAGCCAATCGCGCCGCGGTCACGCGCCTGCTGCGCGACATCTCGCACGAGCTGCGCTCGCCGCTCGCGCGGATGCGCCTGGCGGTGGGCTTGGCGCGGCAGCCGAGCGGCGACCCCGAACGTCAGCTGGATCGCCTGGAGCGTGAAATCGAGCGCCTGGACGATTTGATCGGCCAGGTGTTGAGCCTCGCGCGGCTGAACGGTACGGATGCACCGATCGAGCGCGAGCCGTTCGACATGGACGAATTGATCCAGGAAGTCGTTCACGACGCCAACTTCGAGGGCGCGGTGAAGGGCTGCAAGGTGTCGATCACGGGCGCCGCGGGACCCTGGGTGAACGGCAACCGGGAGCTTCTGAGGAGCGCCATCGAGAACGTGCTGCGCAACGCCGTGCGCTATAGTCCTCCTGGCGCCGCCGTGGAGGTGGCTGTGGAGGGCGGCAGCGGCGGACTCGCGGTCACGATTCGCGACCGCGGCCCGGGCGTGCCGCCAGGCGACCTGGAGCGCATATTCGAGCCGTTCTTCCGCGTGGCGGAATCGCGCGACCGCGACTCCGGCGGCGAGGGCGTCGGTCTCGCCATCACCTCGCAGGTGATGCGCGCGCATGGGGGGTCGGCAAAGGCCGCGAATCGCGGCGATGGCGGACTGGAAGTGCGGCTCGGGCTTCCGCCGGCCGCGATGCCGGCTTGAGCGGCGGGACATAGTCAGGAGAAACGTGGTGAGCCTGTATCAAGAGGCCTGCAAGTACATTCCCGGAGGCGTCAACTCGCCGGTCCGGGCCTTTCGCGGCGTCGGCGGCGAGCCGATCTTCTTCAAGCAGGCGGCGGGCTCTCACGTCGTCGCCGCCGACGGCCGGCGGTTCATCGACTATGTCGGATCGTGGGGCCCGATGATCCTCGGCCATGCGCATCCCCACGTGATCGCGGAGGTGCGCCGCGTCGCGGCCGACGGCCTGAGCTTCGGCGCACCCACCGAGCTCGAGACGGTGCTGGCGCGCAGGGTCACGGAGCTCATGCCCTCCGTCGAGCTGGTGCGCTTCGTCAGCTCCGGCACGGAGGCGACCATGAGCGCCATCCGGCTCGCCCGCGGATTCACCGGACGCGAGACCATCGTGAAGTTCGAGGGGTGCTACCACGGCCATTCGGATTCGCTGCTGATCAAGGCGGGCTCGGGCGCGTTGACCTTTGGTGTTCCCACCTCGCCGGGGGTGCCGCGCGCATTGGCCGCGCACACCGTGACCCTGAACTACAACGACTCCGACCAGGTACGGGATGCGTTCCGGCAGATCGGCGGGGAAATCGCCTGCGTGATCGTGGAGCCTGTCGCCGGCAACATGAATTGCATTCCGCCCGCCCCCGGTTTCCTCGAAACCTTGAGAGAGGTGTGCGATGAGTCCGGCGCGCTCTTGATCTTCGACGAGGTCATGACGGGATTTCGAGTCGCTCTCGGCGGCGCGCAGCAGCTCTATGGCGTGCGGCCCGACCTCACCACCCTCGGCAAGATCATCGGCGGCGGCATGCCGGTGGGTGCCTTCGGCGGCCGGCGCGACATCATGGAACAGCTCTCGCCGCTCGGTCCCGTCTATCAAGCGGGCACCTTGTCCGGTAACCCCGTGGCCATGGCGGCGGGCATCGCGACACTCGAGCTCGTCTCGGCCCCGGGTTTCCATGCCCACCTGAACGCGACCACGGACATCCTCGTCCAGCGGCTGAGCGATGCGGCCTTGAGCTCGGGTATACCGCTCGCGGCCAACCATGTGTGCGGAATGTTCGGGCTGTTTTTCACGGAAGAACGCAAGGTCGACAGCTTCGCCAAGGTGATGGCCTGCGACAGCGAGCGATTCAAGCGCTTTTTCCATCGGATGCTGGAAGAGTGTGTGTACTTCGCGCCGTCCGCCTATGAGGCGGGCTTCGTCTCGGCGGCCCATTCGAGCGCCGACATCGACGCAACCATCGCGGCCGCCGCACGAACCTTCGACAGCCTGACCTCCGCGTAGCCCGCGACCGGCCATCGCGATGCGGGCATTCGCATGGTTCTTCGGTGTGCTCGTCGCGGCGGGCCTCGCCACCGCGCTCATCGCCTACCCTGTCTACGAGCTCACCTCGCAGGTCGCGTCGTGGCCGTTTCACCGGGTCGCGAGCCGTGTCGCCATGCTCGCAGCGGCCGGCGGCCTGATCTGGCTCTGCCGGCATCTCGGCGTCGGCTCGAAGCGGGCTCTCGGTTACGGCCTGCCCTGGCGCCGGTTCGTGACGGTTGCGTTGATCTCCGGCATCGTCGGCATGGCGACCGCGGCGGCCGGCGCAGCGCTGCTCTTGGCGATGCACTGGCGCATCGGCGCGGGCACGCACTCCGTCCTCAAGCTGCTCCTCGTCGGCTTGAGTTCCGGCATCGCCGTCGCGCTGATCGAGGAGACGGTGATGCGCGGCGCGATGCACTCGGCGATCGAGCGGGAGTCCGGCCAATGGGTGGCGGTTTTGCTTACCGCGCCGCTGTTCGCGGTCCTGCATTTCTTCGCCAAGGCGCGCATTCCGGTCGACGAGTTGCATTGGGCGAGCGGCTTCGATCTTCTGGCCCGATCCTTTGCGCCGCTCTCCACGCCGTCGCTGGTGTTCGATTCCTTCGCGGCGTGGCTCGCGGTGAGCCTCGTGTTGAGCCTCACCCGCGTGTTGACCGGCAATATCGGCACCGCCATCGGCCTGCACGCAGGCTGGGTCGTCGTGCTGCGCATGCTGCAGGAGGCCACCGCACCGGGGCCTGACGCGCACGCGTCGGCCTGGGTGGGCAAATTCGACGGGCTGCTGGGCTACTGGGTGCTTCCTTGGAGTGCCGCGATCGGGGTGGCGTTGTGGCTCACGCGCCGCGCCTGGGTACCCTACGCGTCCGGCGAAGACGTCGAGGGCGCGATCTCCGCCAGCCGGTCCAGGCGCTCCACGGGATCATCCATCTCCAGGTAGTGCTGCTTGTCGGCGAGCGGTATCGGCAATATCTCCGCGAGCCGGTGGCCCACCCACGCCGCATCGTCGAGCCGCATGGCGAAGCCCACATACACCTCGCCGAGCTGCGGCAGCACCGTACCGAGCAGCTTCGACAGGCGCTCGTGCCGTGCCGGCACGGGGACGCTGGGCTCCACGCTCAGCCACTCGACTTCACCGAGATGCAGCCCGTCCGCCTGGCGGCTGCGCGCGAGGATTCGAAATCGCTGCCGCCCGACGCAGGAGAGCCCCAGGAGGCCATCCGCCAATTGGTGAAAATCCACGATCTCGGCTCGCGTACCTACATCGTAAAAGTCGGTTTCCGCGAGCCCCGCCTCGTGTCCCTCGCGGATCGCCACCACGCCAAATCCCTGCCCCTCGCGCATGCAACGGCGGACCATGTCGTAATAGCGCGTCTCGAATATGCGCAGCGGCAGGGGTCCGTCCGGAAACAGCACGAGATTGAGCGGGAAAAGGGCGAGCGGCGCCATGTCGGTCCGCGCTTACGTCGCGGCCTGGGTGGGCAGGTCGCGCCGCGCCCGCAAGGCCGTGAGCAGCTTCTCGTGCAGTCCGCCGAAGCCGCCATTGCTCATTACCAGGATCTGATCGCCCGCCCGCGCTGCCGCCGCGAGGCCAAGGGCCAAGTCCTCGACGCTGCCGGCGAAATGCGCCCGTGCGCCGAGCGGGGCGAGCGCCGCCCGCAAATCCCACCCGAGCTCGGGTGCGCTCAGCAACCAGGCGGCGTCCGCGACGGCCAGCGCAGGGGCGAGCTGATCGCGATGCACCCCGAGCTTCATGGTGTTGGAGCGGGGTTCGAGCACCGCGATGATCCGCGCCCGGGGTTCGCGGGCGCGAAGCCCCGCGAGCGTCGTCTGGATCGCGGTGGGGTGGTGCGCGAAATCGTCGTACACCGTCACTCCGCCGACCACCCCCCGCACCTCCATGCGTCGCTTGACGCCCCGGAAGTGTCCCAGCGCCTCGGCCGCCCTCTCGGGCTCCACACCGAGTTGATGCGCGGCCGCGATCGCGGCGAGCGCGTTCATGACGTTGTGCTCTCCGAGCATCGCCCAGCGCACGCGCCCCGCTTCGCGGCGCTCCTGGAGCACGCTGAACTCGCCCCAGGAGGAGCCCGGCGCCGGCGCGGCGCTCCAACCCGCATCCGGCGATTTCAGGCTGAACGTCTCCCGCGGGGTCCAGCAGCCCTCGCCGATGACGGTGGCGATCTCGGCGTCGTCGCCGTTCTGGACGATCCTGCCGGCCGCCGGCACCGTGCGCAGCAATTGGTTGAACTGCCGCCGTATCGAGGCCACGTCGGGGTAGATGTCCGCGTGGTCGTATTCCAGATTGTTGAGGATCACCGTGCGCGGCCGGTAGTGGACGAACTTCGCGCGTTTGTCGAAAAACGCCGTATCGTACTCGTCGGCCTCGATGACGAAGCAGGAGCCCGCCCCCAGCCGCGCCGTCGTGTCGAAATTGCCCGGCACGCCGCCGATCAGAAACCCGGGCTCGAGTCCCGCGTGCTCGAGAATCCAGGCGAGCATGCTCGAGGTCGTGGTCTTGCCGTGGGTGCCGGCCACGGCCAGCACGTGCTTGCCATGCAGAACCCGTTCGGCCAGCCATTGCGGTCCCGACGTGTACGGGACGCCGCGATCGAGCATCGCCTCGACCACGGGACTGCCGCGGCTCAATGCGTTTCCGACCACCACGATATCGGGCCGATCATCCAGCTGCTCCGCACCGTAGCCTTGCGTCAGCTCGATCCCGAGGGCCTCGAGCTGGTCGCTCATGGGCGGATAAACGTTGCGATCCGATCCCGTGACGCGAAATCCGGCGGCCTTGGCAATGGCGGCCACGCCTCCCATGAAGGTCCCGGCGATCCCCAGGATGTGCACGTGCTGAGTCACGAGGCGGGGACCAAGGTCTGTTCCAGGAACATCGACAGCAACAAATACCCGACGCTGATGATGCCGCCGAGCACCAGGCGCGCGTCGAGGGCCGCGCGCCAAATGTTCGCGCAGGCGAGCAGGTACCAGATGAGGCCGACGAGCAGCAATATCCCGACGGGCAGCGCGGCGGGTCTGTCGGCGCCGATGAGATAGAGGAGCGACCCCAGGGGGTAGAGCACCAGCTCGGCCAGGACGGCGACGCCGAGAAGTGCCGTGCCGGTCTGCAGGAATCGTTGGCGCCGCCGGGCGACGGCGAGCACCATCCAGGCGAACGCCAGCGGCAGCGCCACGCTCAAGGCAAGCCGGATCGGAATGAGGCCGCCCTGACTCGGGGGAACCAGGGCGCTGATCACTTCGACGATCGCGGCGACCGCGGCGACCAGGCACAGCAGAAAAAGCGACGCAGGCAATTGGGCGGGCGATGCCCGCCACAAGGCGATATCCCAGAATGCCTTCGCAAGTCGCAGCATCGTACGATTCGATCGTGATAGATTCGTAAATTGTACACGTGGATCACGGTATGGCCGACGCGATTTGGATCGATCGAGGGGAAGCGCTGGGGCCGCTCGCGAGCACCCTCGAAGCTCAGGTGTCGATCGGCCTCGACACCGAATTTCTGCGCGAGCGCACGTTCTTCCCGAAGCTGTGCCTGGTGCAATTGGCGGCCGCCGGCGAAGTCTGGTGCGTCGACACGCTGCGCGTCGGTAGCCTCGAGCCGTTGGTGCGGGCGCTCACCGCGCCGGGTTCGCGCAAGGTCATTCATGCCGCGCGCCAGGATCTCGAGGCGTTCTATCTCAACGTCAAGCGCGTGATCTCCCCGGTTTTCGATACGCAGATCGCGGCCGGCTGCGTCGGATTGAAGCCGCAGCTCGGCTACGCCGATCTGGTCAAGACCTTGTTGGACGTGCCCCTCGCCAAGGGCCAGACGCGCACCGACTGGTCGAAGCGCCCGCTCACCGACGCGCAGCTCGAATACGCGGCGGATGACGTGAAGTACTTGAACGAGGTCGCCTCCCGGCTGACCGATCGCTTGCGCGCGTTGGGGCGCGAGCACTGGGTGACCGAGGATTGCCTGTCGCTCGAGGATCCGCGGTTGTACGAGCTCGACCCCGCGCAGGCCTGGAAGCGGCTGCGCAATTTGAATCTGTTGCCGCCGGCCGCGCGCGCGCGCGGCCGCAGCATCGCGATCTGGCGCGAGACCATGGCGCGCGAGCGCGACCTCCCGCGCGGCTGGATACTGTCCGATGCGGCCATATTCAGCGTTGCGGAGGCCGGCCCCAACACGCGGCCCGCGCTCGATGCCGCACTTTCCCTGCCGCGGCCGCTGAACGATGCGCTGGCGGAAAGCCTCCTCGCGGCGCTGCGCGAGGGACCGGGCGCCGCCGCCGACGACTCCGAGCCGGTGCGCGATGCGCGACCCACGCCGGAGCAGAAAGCCGTCATCGATCGACTGGCGCGGGTGGTCGATGCGCGCGCGCAGGAACTCGAGGTCAGCGCTGAGATTCTGGCGCCTCGCGGAGAGCTCAAGGCGTTGGCGATGGGCTCGCGCAAGACCCAGGCGTTGTCGGGATGGCGGCGCACGGAGATCGGCGACCGGTTGCTGGCCGCCCTCGATTAAATCGGCGGCTGGGGCGGCGGCGACTCTCCGACCGCGGTCTGGATGCTCTTGAACACGGTCTGCACCTCCGCATCCGCGTCGACGATGCGCAACAGGCGGTGCTGCTCGTAGTGCTTGATGAGCGGCTTGGTCTGCGCCTCGAACACCTCCAGCCGCTTGCCGATCACCTCCTCCCTGTCGTCCGGGCGCTGGACCAGTCGCGGCGCCCCGCCGCATTTATCGCAGTGCGGGGGCACGCCGCCCGGCGAGGTGTAGATATTGAACACCCGGCCGCAGCCCTCGCAGATGCGCCTTCCGGTGAGCCGCTTGAACAGAATCCCCAGATCGAGATTCAAGAGGATCACTGCTTGCAGCGGGTGGCCGAGTTCCTCGAGCAGCGTCTCGAGCGCCTCGGCCTGGACGATATTGCGCGGGAAACCGTCGAGAATGAACCCTTTCTGCGCGTCCGGCTGCGCCAGCCGCTCGCGGATCATGCCGAGCACCGTGTCGTCGTCGACCAGCTTGCCCGCGTCCATGGCGGCTTTCGCCTTGCGCCCGAGCTCCGTCGCCTTGCTCACGGCCTCGCGCAGCAAATCGCCGGTGGAGATTTGCGGGACCCCATACGCCTGCACCAGCAGCTGAGACTGAGTGCCCTTGCCGGATCCAGGCGCTCCCAAAAGCACTATTCGCATGATTCTTTATAGTCCCTGAAAGCGCGCTAACGTACCTTCGCACGCTCCCACCGTCAAACGAGTGCCTCGCCCGCGCCGATCGGCTATCCTGCGCGGCTTGTATTTCGCAGTGTGACCTATGAAAAAGAACGCCTTCTACGCCCAGTCCGGCGGCGTCTCCGCCGTCATCAACGCCTCCGCCTGCGGGGTGATCGAAACCGCGCGCAAGCACCGGGACAAGATCGGCAAGCTCTATGCCGGGCGGCATGGCATCGTCGGAGCCCTCACCGAAGACATGATCGACACCGGCAAGGAGAGCGCCGCGGCGGTGCGCGGGTTGCGCCACACGCCGGGAGGCGCATTCGGCTCGGCGCGCTACAAGCTCTCGGGGATCGACAAGAGTCGCACCCAGTACGAGCGCCTGATCGAGGTTTTCAAGGCTCACGACATCGGCTATTTCTTCTACAACGGCGGCAACGATTCCATGGACACCGCCCACAAGGTGTCTGAAATCGGCGTTCAAATGGGATATCCCATCGCCTGTATCGGTGTCCCCAAGACGGTCGACAACGATCTGGCGATCACCGATTGCTGTCCCGGATTCGGCTCGGCGGCCAAATACATCGCGGTGTCGACCCGCGAGGCGGCGCTGGATGTGCTGTCGATGGCGCGCACCTCGACCAAGGTGTTCGTGCTCGAAGTCATGGGCCGCCATGCGGGATGGATTGCGGCGGCGGGAGGCTTGGCGGGCGAGCGCCCCGGCGATGCTCCGCACATTATTCTGTTTCCCGAGATCGCCTTCGATCGCACCCAGTTCCTTGCCAAGGTGAAATCCTGCGTCGAGCGGTTCGGCTACTGCGTCGTCGTGGTATCGGAGGGGGTGCGCACCGCCGACGGCAAATTCCTCGCGGAAGCGGGCACCAAGGACGCTTTCGGCCATGCCCAGCTCGGAGGCGTGGGCCCGGTGGTGGCTCAGATGACGCAGGAAGCTTTTGGCTACAAATTTCATTGGGCCGTCGCCGACTACCTACAACGCTCGGCCCGTCATATCGCCTCCAAGGTGGACGTGGAGCAGGCCTATGCCGTCGGCAAGGCCGCGGTGGAGCTCGCGTTGCAGGGCAAAAACGCCGTGATGCCCACCATCGTGCGCAAGTCATCCGAGCCCTATCGCTGGGGCATCGGGCAGGCGCCGCTCGCGATGATCGCCAACCGGGAGAAAAAGCTTCCGCGCAGTTACATCACCGAAGACGGATTCGGCATTACCGCCGCCTGCCGCCGTTATCTCCTGCCCCTCATCGGCGGCGAAGACTATCCGCCCTATCGGCAGGGTTTGCCCGCTTATGTCACGCTCAAGGGCGTGCCCGTCGCGAAGCGCCTAAGCACCCCCTTTGTGGTATAGTGCCGGGCCGCCGACTCAAATAAAGTCATATTTTTCAATAACATAACCGTGGGACGCGAAATGACCCTCGATAACGCCCTGTATCTTGCCATCGCTGCCGGAATCCTCGCGATCGTCTATGGCGCCTTCTCCGTACGTTGGATCCTGGCGCAACCCGCCGGCAATCCCCTGATGCAGGAGATCGCGGCCGCGATTCAGGCCGGCGCGCGCGCTTACCTCAATCGGCAATACCGCACCATCGCCATCGTCGGCGTCATCTTGTTCATCGCCTTGGGCGTGGGACTCGGCTGGCCGAGCGCAGGCGGTTTCGCGGTGGGAGCGATCTTCTCCGGTTTGGCCGGCTACATCGGAATGTCCATTTCGGTCCGCGCCAACGTGCGCACCGCGCAGGCCGCCACCCTCGGGATCAACGCCGCGCTGAAAGTGGCGTTCCGCGGCGGCGCCGTCACCGGCATGCTGGTGGTGGGCCTCGGCATTCTCGGTGTGGCGGTGTATTACCTCATCATGCTGCGCCTGTTGGGCGACTCGGAGGCTGCGCTGCGCGCGCTCGTCGGCCTGGCCTTCGGCGGCTCGCTGATTTCGATCTTCGCGCGCTTGGGCGGCGGTATCTTCACCAAGGGCGCGGACGTGGGCGCCGATCTCGTCGGCAAGGTCGAGGCGGGCATACCCGAGGACGACCCGCGAAATCCCGCGGTGATCGCGGATAACGTGGGCGACAATGTCGGCGATTGCGCCGGCATGGCGGCCGACCTGTTCGAGACGTACGCGGTGACGCTGGTCGCGACCATGCTGCTCGGCGGCCTGTTGATGGCGGACATGGGCCAGAGCGCGGTGATCTTCCCGTTGCTGCTCGGTGCCACCTCCATCGTCTCCTCCATCGTCGGCACGTTCTTCGTGTCGACGGGCGAGGGCGGCAAGATCATGAACGCGCTCTACAAGGGCGTGATCGTTTCAGGGCTCATTTCGGCGGCGGCCTTCTACGTCATATCGCAAAAGATCATGGGCGACCACGCCATGTCCATGTGGCTCTGCACCCTGGTCGGTCTCGGGCTCACCGCCGCGATGATCGTCATCACCGAGTACTACACCGCCACCGAGTACAGCCCCGTGCGGCACGTGGCCGCCGCGTCGCAAACCGGCCCGGCCACCAACATCATCGCGGGCCTCGGCGTCTCGATGAAGGCCTGCGCCCTGCCGGTGATCGCGGTCGCGCTCTCGATCTGGGCCTCGTACAAGCTCGAGGGGCTCTACGGCATCGCGATCGCGGCCACCGCGATGCTTTCCATGACCGGCATGATCGTCGCGCTCGACGCCTACGGTCCGATTACCGACAACGCCGGCGGCATCGCCGAGATGGCGGGACTCGACAAGAAGGTGCGCGACGTGACCGACCCTCTCGATGCGGTCGGCAACACCACCAAGGCGGTCACCAAGGGTTACGCCATCGGCTCCGCGGGACTCGCGGCGCTGGTCCTGTTCGCGGACTACACCCATAAGCTCGAGGAAGTCACGGGTCATGTGACCGCGTTCGACCTGTCGAATCCCGCCGTGATCATCGGCCTGTTCATCGGGGGTCTCGTCCCCTATCTGTTCGCCGCCATGGCCATGGAGGCGGTCGGCCGCGCCGCCGGATCGGTCGTCAATGAGGTGCGCCGCCAGTTCCGCGAGATCAAGGGCATCATGGAGGGCACCGCGAAGCCGGATTATTCGCGCGCGGTCGACATGCTCACCAAGGCGGCCATCAAGGAGATGATCGTGCCGTCGCTCCTGCCGATACTCGTCCCCATCGTGCTGGTGTTCGTCATCAATTGGCTGATGGGCCCGGGAACGGGCGTCGTGGCGCTCGGTGGCCTGCTCATCGGCACCATCGTGACGGGACTCTTCGTCGCGATCTCGATGACCACCGGTGGCGGCGCCTGGGACAACGCCAAGAAGTACATCGAGGAAGGTCACTTCGGCGGCAAGGGCTCCGATACCCACAAGGCGGCCGTGACCGGCGACACCGTCGGCGATCCCTACAAGGACACCGCGGGACCCGCGATCAACCCCTTGATCAAGATCATCAACATCGTTGCGTTGTTGCTGGTGCCGCTGCTCGGCAAGATGTAACTAGATGTCGAAATAAATCGCGTCGGGCTCGGCGGCGCCCTCGCGCGACCCGATCCTGAGATCCGGCTCCTTCAGAGACACCCTCGAGCGCGGCGGAATGCTGTGGGTCAGGAATACCGACCCGCCGACGACGCTGTTCGCACCGACCACGGTCTTGCCGCCCAGCACGGTCGCATTCGCATACAGGGTGGAGCCGTCCTCCACCGTCGGATGCCGCTTGTTGCCGCGGATGATCTGCCCGCTGGCATCCTTGGGCAGCGACAGCGCTCCCAGGGTGACACCCTGATACAGCTTGACGCCCTCGCCGATATCCGTGGTTTCGCCGATCACCACGCCCGTGGCGTGGTCGATGAAGAATCCAGCCCCGATCTTCGCTCCCGGGTGGATGTCGCAACCGGTCCGGGAATGCGCCCACTCCGTCATGATGCGGGCCATCATGGGCACCCCGAGATCGTACAGCGCATGCGCGATGCGATACACGCTGACCGCGAGCACGCCGGGGTAGGCAAGAATCACTTCGTCGAGATTCGACGCCGCCGGATCCCCGTCATACGCCGCCTGCACATCCTTGACCAGGAGCGCGCGGATCTCGGGCAGCCGGCTGAGGAACACTTCGGTCAAATCCCGCGCGCGGGGCGCGCATTCGCCGAATCCCGACCGCTCCGCCTCGGGACGCCCCGCCTCGGGACGCCCCGCCTCGGGACGCCCCGCCTCGGGACGCCCGGCATCGTGTTCGCGGCCATAGCACAGGCAGTGCTCCATCTCCCGCTCGATCTTGGGAGCGAGCACTGCGAGCGACTCCGACACGTACGCACCCAGGTTCTCGCGGTCGAGATCGCCCCGTCCGAAATAGCCCGGGTACATGAGATCGAGCACGCCGTGCAGGATCCCGGCAATCGCCTCGCGTGAGGGCAGATAGCGCCGCGCGATGCGCCGCGCACGCTCGTCGCTCAGATAACTGTCGAGCAGCTCCCGGGAGAGATGCTCCATGGCAGTCGTCCGCGATTTCGGTGTGGCCGCGACGCTCATGGGGAGTTCAGGCGACCGCCTGCATCTTCTCGACGTCCTCGAACAGCCCCTCGAACAACGCACCCGACAGATAGCGCTCGCCCGCATCCGGCAGGATCACGACGATGGTCTTTCCCGCCTGCGCCGGCTCCTTGGCCAGACGCAGCGCCGCCGCCATGGCGGCCCCGCACGAAATCCCGCACAACATGCCTTCTTCGCGTGCGAGGCTGCGCGCGGTGGATATCGCCTCTTCGTTGCTCACTTGCTCGACCCGGTCGACGAGCGACAGATCCAGATTCTTCGGAATGAATCCCGCCCCGATTCCTTGGATCTTGTGGGGCGATGGCGCCAAAGGCTGACCGGCGAGCGTCTGACTGATCACCGGCGAATTGGTCGGCTCGACCGCCACGGTGAGAATCTTCTTTCCCTGGGTGTGCTTGATGTAGCGCGATACGCCCGTGAGCGTGCCCCCGGTGCCTACGCCGGATACCAGCACGTCGATCTTGCCGGCGGTGTCGCCCCAGATCTCCGGACCCGTGGTCTTCTCGTGAATGGCCGGGTTGGCGGGATTCTCGAATTGCTTCATGAGCACATATTTGGAGGGATCCTGCGCGGCCAGCTCTTCGGCCTTGGCTATCGCGCCTTTCATGCCCTTCGCGCCCGGTGTGAGCACCAGCTTGGCGCCGAACGCGATCAGAACCTTGCGCCGTTCCATGCTCATGGTCTCGGGCATCGTGAGCACGCACCCGTAGCCGCGTGAGGCGGCGGCGTAGGCGAGCGCGATGCCCGTGTTGCCGCTGGTGGCCTCCACGATGGACATGCCCGGCTTCAGAACGCCGCGCTCCTCCGCGTCCCACACCATCGCCGCGCCGATGCGGCACTTGACCGAGTAGGCGGGATTGCGGCCTTCGATCTTGGCCAGCACGATGGCGGAGCTCGACGCGTCGAGGCGGTTGATTCGGACCAAGGGCGTACGGCCGATGGACTTGGTGTTGTCTTCATAGATGGGCATGCGGCACCTCGAGTTTCATGTCCGGAACGGTTGAATTTTCCTCCTAAGCGCGGGGGAAATGCCATAGCAAGTTGTTATATGCGCCTGCCGGCACGTTATAAGGGATTGATTTGCTTGGGCGCCCGCGGGCGTCAGCCGGGCGCCGGGGTCATCGATAAGGGCTGTGGGCGCCCGAAGATGAACCCCTGCGCGAAATCGATTCCCATCTCGCGCACCGTGTCCAAGGACAGCTGGTCCTCGACGTGCTCCGCCACGACGCGGAAATTCAGGGTGCGCGACAGCTCGATCATCGCTCCGACCATGGCCTGATTCACCGAATCGACGGCGAGATTGGCGATGAACGAGCCGTCTATCTTGAGGTAGTCCATTGGCAGGGTCTTGAGCGTCGAAAGGGAGGAGAGCCCGCTGCCGAAATTATCCAGCGCGAATTCGCAGCCCATGCCGTGCAGCACCCCGATGAAGCGCCGCGCATGATCGAGGTTCGCCACGACCGCGCTCTCGGTGACTTCGAAGCAGATATCCTCGGGATTCGCTCCCGTGTGATCGAAGCATTCGACCACGAACTCGAGAAATTCCGAGTCGCCGAGCGTCTGGCCCGAAATGTTGATGGCGACGCTGCGTTCCGGCGGCAGTTTCATGCCCCCGCGCCCGAGCGCTGACAGCACGGCCTGCACCACCCACCGGTCCACGAGCGGCATCAACCGGTAGCGCTCCGCCGCCCGGATGAACTCCGCCGGCGGCGCGGCGGGTTCACCGTTCTCGCTCTCCATGCGAACGAACACCTCGAGCCCGGGCCCGTTCGAGACCGAACTGTGGGCATGCACGATGGGCTGGTAATACAGCTCGAATTTATTGTCGCGCAGCGCGCCCTGCAATTTCTGCAGCCAATGGATCTCGCCGGAGTGCCGGGCGTTCGCCTCCTCCCGCGCGGAGTACACGTGTACATGCACCCCGCCCTGTTTCTTCGCGACGTAGCAGGCGGAGTCGGCGGAATTCATGATGTCCTCGATGGATCCGCCGCCGCGGCCGATCTCCACCAGGCCGATGCTGACGCCGATGTTGAAGATCTTGTCCTTCCATACGAAACGGTAGTCGTCGACCGCCCGCACCACGTCATCGGCGATTTGCCTCGCCTTCTCCAACGGACATCCGACCAGGAGCAACGCGAACTCGTCTCCGCCGATGCGGCCCGCCGTGTCGGAGTCGCGCACCGCATCCTTGATGATGGTGGCCACCTCGCGCAGCATATTGTCGCCGGCCGTGTGCCCGCAGGTGTCGTTGACCACCTTGAATCGATCGAGATCGAGGTAGCAAAGTGCGTGGGCCGCATCCCCCGTCTGCGCGGCATCCATCGCTTCGCGCAGCCGGCGCTCGAATTCGCGCCGATTGACCAGCCCGGTGAGCGCGTCGTGGCTCGCCTGGTAGGTCATCTGCCGGGTCAGTCCGCGCAGCTCGCTGGTGTCGTGCATGACCACCACCAGCCCGAGCATGTCCTTGTCACCCGATTTGAGCGGGGTGACGCTGATCTCGACCGATCGCTCCGGCGAGGCGCTCGAGGGCACGAGCACCGCGCGCTTGCCCATGGTGACGCGGCCGCCGGTGGAGAGTGCCTTGCGAACGGGGTCACCGAGCGGGCGACGGTCGGTCTCGTCGACCAGCGATGCGACCTCCGAAAACGACTTGCCGACGATCTGATCGAAGGTTTGGCCGAGTATCGCCTCGGCCGATGTGTTGACGTAGTCGATCCGGCCCTCGGCGTCGACGGTGATGACGCTTTCGCCCATCGCATCGAGCGTCACCATGGCGCGCGGCCTCGTCGCTTCCCGGCTTGGGCTCTCCGTGCCCGGCAGCATCTCGATCGCGGTCAGCAGAAGCGCCGGCTCGCCCGCGCTGTCGACCAGCGTGCTCGACAATTCGACTCGTGTGACTTCCCCGTGCGCTCCCACGAGCTCGATCTCGTAGCGCTCGGCCGCGGCCTCGCCGGCCAGCCGCCTGCGCAGGTTGCTCTCCACCAGCTCGACGTATTCCGGGGCGACGAAATCGGCCAGCGGCTTGCCGATCACGTCGACCGCGCTCATTCCGAGCATGGATAGGAAACGTGCGTTGGCGAACAAGATGCTCTTCCGGTGCACCAGGACGGCATCGTGCACCGCCTCCACCAGGCGTTGGAACAGCTGCTCGCGGTCGTTGAGCTTGGAGCCGCGTTTCTCCAGGGTCTCGAGCAGCTGATTGACCGCGCCGCCCAGGTGTCCCAGCGATTGCGGCCGGCCCTCGGTGCCGAGGCGGCCCGCGGTGCCCTCTTCGCGTGTAAGCTTCTCGATCTGGCGGGAAAAGTCGTCGACGGCGCGCTCTTGGCGGCGCTTCAAGCCCAACAGCACGACGATGCCTGCGGCTAAGATAGCTGAGGTCAGGAACCACAAGGCGATGGGAGACGAAGGCAACTCTGACCTCATTGTTTATAGCCAAAGAATACCGCACAGGCATGGCATCCCCTGTGGAAATTGACCATAATCATCGGTTAATCACGAAGAGAGACTATGGATACGTTGGCCGCTCGGCAGCAGATGGTGGATCAGCAGATTCGCACCTGGGAAGTGCTCGACCCGCGTGTGCTCGATGCGCTCTCGGCGGTTCCGCGCGAAGCGTTCGCGCCGCCCAAGTACCGCGAGCTCGCTTTCGCGGATGCGCCGCTGCCGATCGGTTGTGGGCAGAGCATGCTGGCCCCCAAGATTCAGGGGCGGATCCTGCAGGCGCTGGGAATCAACCCGCGTGATCGCTCGCTCGAGATCGGCACGGGAACCGGCTATTTGAGTGCGGCCATGAGCCTTCTCGGCGGCGCCACCCATTCGATCGATATCCATGCGGAGCTGACGGCGCAGGCCGCCGCGAATCTCAAGGCGGTTCCCCAGGCGCGCGTGACACTCGAGACGCGGGACGCGTTCGATCGCGCGCCGTTGGGCGAATTCGACGTGATCGCCGTCACCGGATCGATGCCTGTGTACGATCCGCGCTTCGAGCGCGCGTTGCGCTCCGGCGGCCGGCTGTTCGCCGTGGTCGGCTCGGCACCGGTCATGGACGCCGTCCTGGTGCGCAGAATCGATGAGACCGAATGGATGCGGGAGAGCCTGTTCGAGACCGTCATAGACCCGTTGATCAATGCCGCGGCGGCGCCCGCGTTCGTGTTCTGATGGTCGGGGAGCTGACTCCGCAGCAGTTTCTCGACCGGCGTTCGGCCGGCGACGCCATGACTCTGGTCGACGTACGGGAGGATTGGGAGACGCAGCTTGCGCCGGTTCCCTCGCCCCACGTCCATATTCCGATGGGACAGATCGCCGATCGGCTGGCGGAGCTGGATCCGCAGCACGCGACCGTGGTGATCTGCCGCTCCGGGGGTCGCAGCCTCCAGGTGGCCCGGTTTCTAGCCGCGCGCGGCTTTGGGTCGGTGTTCAATCTGGCGGGCGGTATTCTGGCTTGGTCCCGGGATATCGACCCCGCGATCCCCCAGTACTGACCCAGGTGATATAGTCAGATATAACACCTTAATGAAGTCCTTCCTGATCGCCTTGAGCTTGAGCCTGGGCTGGAGCGCCGCGCCGGCGGCAGACCTGCTCGCCGTATATCAGCGGGCGCTGCAAAATGACCCCCAGCTCAAGGAGGCCGAAGCCACGCGCCTGGCCGCCCTGGAATCGAAGCCGCAGGCCCTCGCGGCGCTGCTTCCCCAGCTCTCGGGCTCAGGCACCTCCTCCAAGGAAAAAGACGCTGGAAATTCGAACCAGAGCGAAACCGTGCAAGTGACCGGCGGCCCCACCATCGTCGAGAGCTTCCCGTTCAACGGCCGGGTGACCACGATCACCCACAAATACGGCGTCGATCTGAAAGAGAGCCTGTTTCGCTGGCAGAACTGGGTGGCCCTCAAGACCGCTGATGCGCAGGTGGCGCAGGCGGAGGCGGACTATCAAGCCGCACAGCAGGATCTGATCGCGCGCGTGGCTCAGCGCTATTTCGACGTGCTCGCCGCACAGGATGACCTCGACGCTCAACGCAGCAACCTGGAATCCGTGAGCCGTCAGCTCGACCAGGCGGAGAAGCGCTACGAGGTCGGGCTGATTGCGGTCACCGATGTGCAGGAAGCTCGCGCCGCTCACGATAGCGGCGCAGCAGCGGTGATCGCCTCCAAGCGGCAGCTGGCCTCGGCGCAGGAAGCGCTGCGCGAAATCACGGGCGAAGGTTTCGACACGCTGGCCCGCCCGATCGAGCCCTTCGAGCTCATGACCCCGGAACCGAGCAGCGAGGACCGCTGGGTGGAAATGGCCTTGCAGCAGAATCTGTCGCTGGTATCGAGCCGCTTGGCGGCTGACATTGCCCGGGAGAACGTGAGTTCGGCCCGGGGCGGTCGCTTCCCGACGCTGGATCTGGTGGCGAGCCGCTACCGGTTGACCAGCGATGGGGATTACATAAACGCCAATAACACCCCCTACGGCACGACGAGCCTCGACCAATACCAGAACACCATCGGCATCCAGTTCAACATCCCGATCTATTCGGGCGGCATGGTCTCCTCGCAGGTGCGACAGGCGGTCTACCAGCACCGTGCGGCCAAGGAGCGCCTCGAGCGGGTCGCACGCCAGACCGAGCACGATGCGCGGGACGCCTACCTCGGGGTGTTATCGGAGATATCCCACGTGCAGGCATTGCGCCGCGCGGTGGAATCGAACGCCACCGCGCTGAACGCCACCGAGTCCGGATACGAAGCGGGGACCCGGACCGCCGTGGAGGTTCTCGATTCGCGCCGCCAGTGGATCCAAGCCCAAACGGACTATTCTCGCAGCCGCTACGACTACATGGTCAACGTGGTGAAGCTCCAGCAGGCGGCCGGCATTCTCTCGGAGCAGACGCTCACGGGCCTCAATCGCCTGCTGAAAGACTCTTCCCCGGCGTCGGATCCGGCGGCCGGATCAATGGATCGATGAGTTCGGTCAGCCGCTCGACCGCGCCGCGATGCGCGTCGACGAACTCTCGCGCCGCCCGCACGGCGCGCTCGCGCTCCGCCGCATCCTGAAGCAATCCATGCAGGGCGCCCGCCAAGGCGCGCGAATCGGCGACTTCGACGGCCCCGCCCTGCTCGATGAGCGACCGCGCGATGTCCTTGGCGTTGGCGTTATGCGGACCGGTGATCACGGGCACGCCCAGCACCGCCGGCTCCAAGAGGTTATGTCCGCCCACCGGCACGAGGCTCCCGCCGACGAAGGCGGCATCGGATGACGCATAGAGCGTCGTGAGTTCCCCCATCGTATCGACCAGCATCACCTGCGCGTCAGGCCTGACCGGCGCCGCGTCGCTGCGCCTGTCGAAAGGGATCCCGAGGCGCGTCAACAGCACGGCGACGCCATCGAACCGCTGCGGATGGCGCGGGACCAATAGGAGCAGCAGATCGGGATTCTCGAGGCGCAGTTCCGAGTGCGCGGCGAGAACCTGTTCCTCCTCGCCGGCGTGAGTGCTGCCGGCGATCCACACCGGTCTGTTGCCGAGGCAGGTGCGGCGCAGTTCGCGGCCCTGTTCGAGAACCGCAGGTCCGAGCCTCATGTCGAACTTGATGTTGCCGACCACGCGGGTCCTCGACCGGCTAGCTCCCACCGCGATGAAGCGCTCGGCATCCTGCGGAGTTTGGGCGGCGATCAGCGCGGCCGCCGCGAGCGTGTCCGAGAACAAGCGGCCGAGCCGGCGATATTGAGCCACCGATTTCGCGCTGAGCCGCGCGCTGGCGAATACCACGGGAACATCCCGGCGCATGCAATCTCGTATGAGATTGGGCCAAAGCTCCGTCTCCAGGATGATGGCGACCCGGGGCCTGACGCGGTCGAGAAAGCGCCGCACCGAGCCCGGCGTGTCGTAGGGCAGAAATCGAATGTCGACATCGTCGCCGAAAATTGCCCGCGCCCGCGCCCTGCCCGTGGGCGTGGAGGTGGTGAGCACGAAGGGGCAATCCGGGTGCCGAGCCCGCAGCGCGCGCACCAGTTCCACGGCCGCCGCAACTTCCCCCATGGAAACGGCGTGCAGCCACAGCGCAGGCGCGGTGAGGCGCCTGCCCCAACCGAAACGCTCGGCTGGGCGCTCCCAGTAGGCGCGATCGCGCACGCCGCGCAGGAGCACGATGGCAAAGGCGACCGGCGCCGCCAGCCACATCACCAAGCTGTAGATGGCGCGAATCATTCGTCGGTCGCGCGGCGCTCCGCATATCCGGCTATCAGACTTCGCCAACCATCGCTCGAGAATCGGCCCGGTGGGAGGCCGGAGGAAATCTTGGAGAGAGATCGGTGCAGCCGGCTCAAGTTTCGCCCGGCCCAAGCGCCGCCGCGGCGCACCCTCCCGCGGTCGAAATCGATGATGCTGACCGCACCCTGGCCGTCGACCAGAATGTTGTGCGCATTCAGATCCGCATGGTCGACTCCCGCGGCGTGGAGCTCTGCGATCGTCGACCCCACCCGTCTCCAGGTACTCTCGCCCAACGGTGCGGTGGCGAGCGCGCCGCTCATCGAGGCCGCGCCGGCGATGCGGCGCGTGATCAAATCGCAGCGATACCAGAGCCCGTGCCGGTCGTAGCGCGCTCCGACGGGCACCGGCACCGGCAACCCCCGCGCCGCCAAGTCGGCCAGCAGACGATATTCCGCAAAGGCGCGGACCCGGGCTTCCCCGGCCCACAAGTACCGGTCACCGGACAGCCGGGCGATGAGTCCGCCGCGGCGATAATGGCGCAGCACCCATTGTTCGCTTCCATGATCGATGAACCAGGCGGCGCCGCGCCCGCCGGCGACCGGCGTGATGCGCCCGTGGCTGACCCAGAACCGGGGATCGAAAAGCTCCTGCGCCGCACGCGCACCATCGACACCCGCACCATCGACACCCGCACCATCAACGCGAGCAGCGTCGAGAAGGGCGGCATCGGCAAGGATGGCGCCGCTCGCAGTAGCCACGCGTCGGCCGTTCATCATGTGTGCGGAGTTTATCACCATCGGCCGGCGTAGAATTTCGCTAAAATGCGCGCATGAGCGACATCAAGGTACCGATTTCCCCCGGCGAATTGCTCGACAAGATCACCATCTTGCGCATCAAGTCCCGACGCATGACCGATCCCAGGAAGCTCGCCAACGTGCGGGCCGAGCTCGAGGCGTTGGAAGCGACCTGGAAGTCCTCGGCCTATGCGCGCGTCGATGTGGATGCCGACGTGGGCGCGTTGCTCGCGGTCAATGAGCGGCTCTGGACCATCGAGGACGACATCCGCGACAAGGAGCGCGACAAGGCGTTCGACGAGGAATTCGTGCGCCTCGCCCGCGCGGTCTACATCGAGAACGACGAGCGTGCGGCCATCAAGCGCCGCCTCAACATCAAGCTCGGATCGACTTTGGTCGAAGAGAAGTCCTACGCCAGCTATCAGTAGCTGAATCTATGCCGTCGCCGCTCGGGGTGCGGGGGTCTCGGCGCGCACCAGCGTGTATTCCGCCCCGCAATACGAGCACTTCGCCCAGCCGGTCGTTTCGATGGCGAGATACACGCGGGGGTGGGAATTCCACAGGTACATGTCGGGCATCGGGCACGACAGCGGCAAGTCGGCCGCAGTCACGTTGTACTGATGCTGGGCATTGGGTTGAATCGGCATGATCGTCGCTCCGCTGATCAATTAACGGCGGTTTCGAAGGCTGCGCGCCAGATTTCCCGGACTTGGGCACGCGTCGCCGCATGCGGTCCGGCCTCCACCACCCGCTGTCCGCCTTCCAGCGACAGGTGGTGCAGGATTGTACGATAGTTCACATAGGTTTCCTCGAGCCACCGCGCCGTCGCCGAATCGACCATCCCCGCACGCGCCAGCCCCTCCAGTTGCCGGATGTTGTCCGAATGAGCGATGAGCTCGGGATGCTCGGCAGCAGCCGCCAGAACCCAATACTGGACGAGGAATTCGATATCGGCGATGCCGCCCGGATCCTGCTTGATGTCGAACCGAGCCGGATCCGTCTGGGCCAGCTCGCGGCTCATTCGCCGCCGCATGTCCAACACGTCCTTGCGCAAGCTGTCGCGACGTACGGCCTTGCAGAGAACCGCTTTGCGCACCCCCTCGAAGCGCCGGCACAACGCCTCGTCTCCTCCCACCGCCCGGGCGCGCAACAGCGCCTGATGCTCCCAGGTCCAAGCCTCATAGAGCTGATACTGTTCGAACGCGTCGATCCCCGTCATGAGAAACCCGCCCTTGCCGTTGGGCCGTAGTCGCATGTCGACCTCGTAGAGCCGGCCCGCCGCCGAATGCATGGTGAGAAGGTGCACGATGCGCTGTCCGAGCCTCAGGAAGAACACGCCATTGTCGACCGGCCGCGCACCGTCGGTCTGTTGATATTCGCCTGCTGAATCGTGCAGAAAGACCAGATCGAGATCCGACCCATAGCCGAGTTCCCACCCGCCGAGCTTGCCGTAACCGGCCACCGCCACCTTGACGGTGCGCGCGGCTTCGCGGTTCTCGCCGCACAACGGAACACCGTGAGTCTTGGTCATCTGCTGCCATGCCAGATCCATGCAGCACTTGACGATGAGCTCGGCAATGTCCGTGAGGCGGTCGCTCACGCGCATGAGCGGCAATCGGCCGGTGAGATCCGCGAGCGCCGTGGAAAACACCGCGACCTTCTGGAACGTGCGCAACGCCTCCACTTCGCGTTCGGGATCGTCGGCCGGCAAACGCTCGGTGCGCGCCTCGAGCTCGCGCACGAAGCCCTCGCGCGACGGCAACTCGCCGAAAGCATTTGCATCGATCAATTCATCGAGCAGCAGCGGAAATTCGGCGATCTGCCGCGCCAGGAAGCCCGAGATCGCGCAGACATCGATGAGCCGGTCGAGCGCCGACGGCTGCTCCTTCAGGAGCGCCAGGTAGGAGGAGCGCGCGCCGATCGCATCGAGCACCCGCAGGACGCGTTCTACGACGGTGGCCGGCGCTGCGTGCGAGGCCGCCCGGTCCAACAAGCGCTGCAGGATCACGCGTAAACGCCGGCGTCCCGCCTCGTCCAGCCGGCGATAGGGCGCCGCATGGCGGTACAGTTCCAGCTGCCTCGCGACGGCGGGTATCTCGGGGGCCGGAAATCCGCCTTGGGCCAGTTCCTGAGCCACATCGACTCCTTCCGACTCCAGCCATCCCAGCGCTTCCTCGCCGGCTTTTCGCTGAGCCTCCGGGCCGCCGAGCAGCAGCGATTCGAACTGTCGGGTGACGCAGCGGCGCGCGGCATCGATGCGGGCGCTCGCGGTGGTCCAGTCGGGCACGCCCAAATTCACGCAGAGACGCGCGCGATCGGACGGCTCCGACGGAATCGAATGCTGCTGCTCGTCCCGGATCATCTGCACCGCGTTCTCCGCCTTGCGCAGCAGCAGGTACGCATCCGTCAACTCGGTGACCGCCTCGGTCGACAATGACTTGGTTCCGTCGAGCATCGGCATCACGTCGAGCAGACTCGCGCATTGCAGCCGACGGTCGCTGCCACCGCGCACCAGCTGCATCGACTGCACGATGAACTCGATTTCGCGAATGCCGCCCATTCCGAGCTTGAGGTCATCCTCACGGTCGCGGCGCGCGACCTCGCGGGCGATCAAGGTCTTCATCTCGCGAAGGGATTCGAACACGCCGAAATCGAGGTAGCGCCGATACACGAAAGGCCGCACGAACTCCTGGTACGCCGTGGCGTAGGCCCGCTCCCCGACCACGGCGCGCGCCTTGATCCACGCATACCGCTCCCAATCTCGGCCATGCTGATGCAGATAGTCCTCGAGCGAGGCGAGACTCACCACCAGGGGCCCCGAGTCACCGAACGGGCGCAGACGCATATCGACCCGGAACACGAAGCCATCCTCCGTGCGCGCATCCAGCAAGCGGATGAGCTCGCGTCCCAACCGGGTGAAGTAATCCTGATTGTCTATGCATCGCGGGCCGTCGGTCTCGCCTGCGCCGTCGAACAGCAGCACGAGGTCCACGTCCGAGGAGAAATTCAGCTCGCGGCCGCCGAGCTTGCCCATCCCGACCACGACCAGTTGCGACTCCGCTCCTGCGCCGGTGCGCGGCACGCCAAAGGTGCCCGCAAGATGCGTACGCGCGGCCTGCGAGGCGGCCCGTATGCACGCATCCGCCAGGATGGATACGTCGCGCAGAGTGTCGCGCACGGACGCCGCGGCAACGATATCCCTCCAGGCGATGCGCAGCATTTCTCGGCGCCGCCAGCGGCGCAGGTGCTCCTGTGCATCGGCCGAGGTCGCCGCGCAAGCCGCCAGGCGCTCGTATTCGGCGTTCGCGGCGGAGGCGGCCTCCGGCATCCAATTCTCGTGCACCCAGGCCAGAGCGCCGGGATCCTGGATCAACGACGAAGCCGCAAATTCGCTCGCCGCGACGACTCGCACCATTTCCGCGCGGCGTCCATCCGGCAATGACTCGTAGCAGTCGCGCAAACTGCCGTTGACCTGCGCGCGCTCCCACCAGTGAAGCACCGGCTCGCGCAGGATCTCGGGAACGTTTGGCGGAAATTGCATGTGATCGAGGATTGAATCACATTCCGATCGGGTTTACCGTGGGCCCTGGCCGGAAGGATTCCGCGGAGAATCGAGGATGATCAGGCCCTCGCTGCTAAGATCGTCGATCGCGTTCGCGCTGATCTTCGCCGCCGGCTACTTGGGCTCCCGCGTTCCCAGCATGGGCGGCCGCCTGCCGCTGATGCTCTTGCCTTCGGGTCTCGCCGTAGCTGCCCTCTGTCGATGGGGTTTTAAACTATGGCCGGCAGTGCTGCTGGCCGGCACCGCCATCGATCTAGCCGGAAATTCGCCGCTTGTCGGCGCCCTTGGCGTAGGCGTGGGTCTCGCGGGCGGCGCGGCGTTGTCGTGCTGGATGTTGGAGCGGGGCGGTTTCGACCCGGGATTTCGGCGGGCGAAAGACGTTCCCTTGTTCGTGATCGCCGCCGCGGTCGGCATGCTCGTGGCTCCTGCATGCGCGTGCATCGGGTACCTGGTGATGGGCAAGCCAGAAGCCACGCAACCTGCGATGTTTTGGATACGATGGTGGGGAGACGTGACCGCCGGTGTGCTGTTGATCGCGCCCGCATTGATTGCGGCCGTGCCATCGAGCTTCAGGCCGCTGGCTGATCGCCCGGGCGAAACCATCTTGTGGCTTTCAGGCACGGCCGTATGCTGCATCGCAATATTCATCATGCCCGGCGAAATCGGCCGACCCCTCATCGCGCTCGCCGCGCTGATGCTCATGATCATCGGCACGATTCATTTCGGGCTGGTGATCTCGGCGGCAGGGGCATTCGTCATTTCGACCCTGACCGCCCTGAGCTTCGCATTCAATCGCGGTGCGTTCAGCGGCGTCGCCGAACTCCAAGGTCTCGTCATCACCTGGACCTTCGTGGCTGCGCTCAATTTCGTGTGTCTCAGCATCACCGCGCTGCTCGCCGAGCGCGATTCCGCCGCGCTCGCGAAACTGCAGGCCGAGCACCGCTATGCCGAGATCTTTGACGGCAGCCCTCAGCCCATCTGGGTCCATGACCGCCGAACGCTCAAATTCCTGATGATCAACGAGGCCGCGCAACGTCAATACGGCTGGAGCCGCGAGGAGATTCTCTCGATGAGCGTCGGCGCGCTAACCCCTCCCGGCGAGCCGCAATGGACGGGCGAGCCGCTCGCGGCGCAGCCGATCCCAACGGAGCCGCTCGAGACCCGTCATTTGACCCGGGACGGCCGTGTGCTCGAGGTCGAAGTATGGAGCCGCTCGATCGATTTCGCGGGTCAACCCGCCGAGCTGGTCTTCGCAGTCGACGTGACCGGGCGGCGCGCGTTCGGCCGCGCGCTCCTCGATGCAATTGCCGGCGAGCAGCTGCGCATCGGTCAGGAGATGCACGATGGGCTCGGCCAGGAGCTCACCGGCCTGGCGCTGTCGGTGCGGGCGCTCGCGAATCGAGCCGCGCGCGAGCGCGAAGCGATCGCCGAGGATCTCGATGAGCTCGCCGCGCTTGCCTCGAACTGTATCAAGGACGCGCGCCTGATCGTCCAAGGCCTGACGCCGCTCAGCGACGGCAATCTCGAGGCGGCCCTCGAGGGATTGGCGCAGCGGAGCTCGTTGAGCGGCACCGCGGTTCGGTTCCACTCCACTCACGACGCGCTGATCTGCGTCGATCTGAAGGCGCGCAACCACCTCTATCGCGTCGCGCAGGAGGCCGTGCAGAACGCCCTCAAGCACTCGGGCGCAAGCGAGATACGGATCGACTTGCAGGTCCGCAAGGATGCCATCCGAATGGAGATCTTCGACAACGGACGGTGGACTTCAACCGATCCCGCGGCGAGCGTCGGTCTCGGAATGCGCACGATGCGCTTTCGGGCCAGCGCAATCGGCGGCAAGCTCAGCATCAAACATCTCGACGAGGGCAACTCCGTGGTCTGCGACGTGGCGCAACCGCGCTCGCACGGTGAAGCTGAACGCACCGAATTCGGACGCGTCGCGAGCTAGCCGAATTTCCCCGCGAGGTTCGGCTAATGCCGGTTCGCGACGATGAAAAGTCGGGGAAACGGCAGCAGCACCGTGCCATCCGACGACGTGGGATACGCCCGCTCTATTGCACGGGTGTAGCGGACCAGGTAATCGGCACGCTCGACCGAATCGAGCGGCGCCAGGAAGGGAAGCAGACCGGTGCCTTTGAACCACTCGACGATCGCATCCGGTCCCGCGAGCGGGTGGTGATACGTCGTCCGCCACACATCGACACGGGAACAGCTGTCGCGCAGCAGACGGTAGTACCACGCCGCGGACTCGATTCGCACGCGCGATCCATCGGCGTTGGCGAGCTTTTGACGCCACGGCCCGTCGTCCGCAATCTCCCGCATCAGCTTCTGCGCCGGCTCGTCCAGGTTGTCGGGCACCTGAACCGCGAGCCATCCGCCTGGGCAAAGCCTGGAGGCGAGCGCCGGGAACAGCTCCGCGTGTCCGGGCACCCATTGAAGGACAGCGTTCGCGAAGACCAAATTCGCGGCTTGCGAGCCGGCTCCGGCATCGTCAGCCGACGCGCGAACTGCCCGGGCGCGAAGTGCCCACGCGCGAACGTCGGCGATCTCGAACCGGGCCGCCGGCAGCCGCGCACGGGCGGCCGCGACCATGTCCGCTGAGCTGTCGATTCCCGTGATTCGGGCCTCTGGGAAGCGCGCCGCAATCAGCTCGGTCGAATTTCCCGGCCCGCACCCCAAATCGATGGCGACCGCCACCTGCGCCCGCGGAATCGCGGCCAGAAGATCGCGCGCCGGACGGGTTCGCTCGTCCTCGAACGCGACGTACCGTTCGGCCGACCAGCTCACGAGCTCGCCCCCGACCAGCTCACAATCCGGCCCCCGACCGTCTCACGATCCGGCCGCGGCTGGCTCGCGATCCGGCTCTGCTCGCCCCGTCATGGAGATTCCGCGCTTTTCCGGCCCGAATAGCATCATCAGCGTGATGATCAACGCGACGCATCCAACGACGAGGGCCATCGCGAGTCCGTAATTATTGCCGAGAGCCTCGGCCATGAAGAGCTGCAGATTCAGATTGACCGCTGCCAGCAGATTGCCCAGCTGATAAACCACTCCCGGAAAGGTGGCACGAATCTCGGGCGGCGACAGTTCGTTCAAGTGCGCCGGTATCACGCCCCAGGCCCCCTGCACGGCGATTTGCATGAAGAACGCACCCGCGCCCAGGATCAGCGGCGTGGACCCAAATGCCCAGAACGGCAGCGCCGGCAGCGCGAGGAGTGCCGCGGCCACGATGGCGCGACGGCGCCCCACCTTCTGCGACAGCGCGCCGAAGAACAACCCACCAAGAACGGCGCCCACGTTGCCGATCTCGGTGAGGCGCGAAGTCAAATGCGTGTCGAAATGATGCTGCTCCTTCAAGAAGTTGGGATAGGAATCCTGCGAGCCATGGCTGAAGAAGTTGAACGCCGTCATCAGGATGATGGCGTAAACCGCGAGCTTCCACTCACGCGAGAGGACGGTCACGACGCTCGCGCGCGGCGTGCTTTGCTGGATCTTCCACGCCGGTGATTCGTCGATGGCCATCCGGATGAAGAACACGAGAACGGCGGGGACGGCGCCCAGCACGAACATGTAGCGCCAACCCAGCCGATCGTAGAAAAGATCCACTGCCAACGACGCGAGAAAGAAGCCGGAGGGATAGCCCACCTGCAGAAGACCCGACACCGCTCCCCGGGCCGAGGCCGGAATGCTTTCCATGGCCAAAGCCGATCCCAAGCCCCACTCGCCGCCCATCGCGATTCCGAACAACGCCCGAACGATGAGCAACGTGGACATGCTCGGCGCGAATCCCGAGGCGACCTCCAGCACCGAATACGCCAGGATATTCCACATCAGGGCCGGCTTTCGGCCGTAACGGTCGCCGAGGCGCCCGAACAAGAACGCACCGACCGGCCGCATGGCGAGCGTCAGAAAGATAGCGGTGACCACCACTTGCTTGCTGGAGTGCAGCTCGACCGAGATGTCCTTGAACATGAACACCATGAGGAAGAAATCGAACGCGTCCAGCGTCCAGCCGAGATACGCCGCGATCACGACGTTGCGTTGGGCTTTGGTCCAGGTCATGGCTATACTTTGGCACGAACTCCCTTGCAAGGCAGCATCCGATGCGGGGATTACTCAATGCCATGGGGGCCACGCTGTGGGGGGCGATCGCCATTACGCTGGCGGCCGCCATCGCAGTGTTGGGCTACCGTGGCTCCCTGCACTCGAGATTCCCGGATCCGAGTTCGGCGCTCAGTGCCCGTGAAACCGGCTCGAATGCCGCGCCCGCCGCAAACGTAGGGGCGGTCAAAGTTGCAATTCCGAGCGCGGCGATGCACCGCCATGGCCAGGTGGCAATCCAACGAGATGCCGCCGCGAATCCCGGGGTTACCACGCCGCAATCGGATTCGGGTTCGGCGCCGGTAGCGTCTCCGGAGGAGCCATTGTTAGTCGGACATTTTCTACCGCCGAGGGTGTCGGGTCCGAGGGCGCCGGATCCTAGGATGATCAGCCGAGTCATCGCCAAGGAGATGACTGCCGCGCAGAAAGCCTTGCAGGCGCAACAATGGCAGGAAGCGCTCAACTATCTCGAGGAAGCCGGGACGAAGTCGGGCCTGACCCCCTTCGACAAAGAAACCATTTATCACTTCAAGGGCTTCGCCGACCTCAAGCTCAACGACTTGAATGCAGCGCAGGGCGAATTCGAGAAGGCGATTGCAACCGGCGATTCGACTCCCGAAGAGACCGCCAGCATGACGCGCACACTGTTCGGCATATCGGCGGTCACTCAGCAATATCAGAAGACCATCGACTACGGCAAAGCCCTGGTCGATAACGGCACGGCGACCAACGAGAATCTCGCCATCATCGCGCAGAGCTACTATCTCATGAAGGACTGCAAGGATTCCGCCATCTGGGCCGACAAGGCCGTTGCGGCCGCACGCCATGCCGGAGAGACTCCGAAGGAGAATCTCTACCTGTTCAAGCTGCAATGCGCTTCGAATGCGGGCGATAGGGCGGCAATGGACGCGGTTTTGAGCGACCTGATCAAGCTGACCAACAAGACCACGTACTGGAACACGCTGCTGCGCCTCGAGCGTCAGGATGAGCGTGATGATCGCAACACGCTCATGATCTATCGAGTCATGTACAACACAAACTCGATGAACGCCGACACCGACTACATCGAGATGGCTCAGCTCCTTGGCGATGCCGCATTGCCGGGCGAAGCGGCCGCGGTGCTCGACAAGGCGATGTCGATGGGCGTCATCAATGACGAGCACAAAGAACGTACCAACCGCTTGCTTGCCGCCCTGCAGACGCGCTCCGATTCGGACCAAAAGAGCCTTCCGCAGGAGGAGGCGGAGGCGAACCAGAGCTCTGCCGGCGCGCTCCTCGTGAAGCTCGGCGAGGTGTACTACGGCTTCGGCGAGTATCAAAAAACCATCGATGCCATCAACCAAGGTCTCCAGAAGGGATCTGTCACGCGGATGGACGAAGCTCTCGTCTACCTGGGTCTTGCACAGCTGCAGTTGAACCTTTATGCCCAGGCGAAGGCCACCTTTGCCAGCATGCCGGGCACCTCCCACCTGAGTCCCCGTGTCGCGCGATTGTGGCGGCTATACGGGGGCAGCCTTCCCGCCGGCTAGGTTTTTGGCCGGCTAGTCGTCCATCCGATTTACTGTTGTTTTTCGCCGTTTATTCCGGCCGCAATCCCTTGTTTTAGATCCATATTTTAGCTTATACTGTATATATTAACAGTTATGGAGTTCCTCATGGACGGAACCTCGTTGAACACCGAAGAACTGCCGATCGATGAGCTCGAGGCGCAGATCACCGAACTCGCCGGCCACCTAAACGCCGCCCACTACCGATGGCTGTTGCTGATCCGCGAGTTCGACCGGCGCCTGGGATGGGGGGACGGAAAGTTGGCCTCCTGCGCGCATTGGTTGAACTTCAAATGCGGGCTGAATTTGGGCGCGGCTCGCGAGAAGGTGCGCGTAGCCCACGCCTTATCGGAACTCCCTCTGATTTCGGCCTCCATGGCCTGCGGAGAGTTGAGCTACTCCAAAGTGCGAGCCTTGACGCGAGTTGCATCTCCGGCGACGGAAAAGGATCTCTTGAACATTGCGCTGCATGGCACCGCCCACCATGTCGAGAAGACAGTGCGGCTGTTCAGGCGGGCGATGCAGGCCGAAGAGCTCTCGAATGAGGCGAGCCAGCAGGCCAGCCGCGCTCTCTCCTATCATTACGACGAAGATGGAAGCTTGGTGCTCAAGGCGCGCATTCCTGCCTTGGGTGGAGCGCTCGTGGTGAAGGCGATCGAGGCCGCAATGGCACAGATTCCCGATACCGAAGTCGACGTAGACACTACCGAGACATGGCCATTGGACCATGCGGCCCGCAGGGCTGATGCGTTGGTCTGGGTCGCGGAAAGCTCGCTGGGGCGCCGTAGCGCGGATTCAAAGACCGCGGATCATTACGAGGTGGTCGTGCACGTGGATGCCGAGACTCTTTGTGCTGATGCCCCGGGACGAAGTCACATCGAGCACGGCCCCACCCTTCCCGCCGAGACGATCCGTCGCATCGGATGCGATGCAAGCTTGGTGACAGTGCTCGAGGATCGTGAGGGTCAAGTGCTCAATGTCGGTAGAAAGACTCGAAGCATACCGCCCGCCATTCGCAGAGCACTCGCCGCGCGCGATTCGGGCTGTCAATTTCCAGGGTGCACATTCACGAGGTTCCTGGATGCTCATCATGTGAAGCACTGGGCGCACGGCGGCGAAACCAAGATTGGCAATCTCGTCACGCTCTGCCGGTGGCATCACCGATTGGTGCATGAGGGTCAGATTGAAGTTGCATCCGCCTCCGGGGGCGCCTGGCGATTCTCGAAGCCGGACGGGCAGGAATTCCATCCGATGCATCCCGATGCGCCAATCGAGTATGACGGGGGCGAGCTCGAGGCGGCTCATCGCGCACAAGGCCTGTCGATTACCGCGGATACCGCGGCGACGCGCTGGCGTGGGGAACAGATGGACTACGACCTCGCGGTATTCCTCTTGTGCCACAAAGCGGAGCGGGATACAGATGCCCAAGCGGACGCTATCGTGCTCCCGGACGTTTCAGCGGAAACGCGTGAGCGGCGGCCGGCAACGAGCGACGCGATTCGCCGCCACAAACACGGGCGCTCACTGACGGGCGCTCACTGACGGGCGCTCACTGACGGGCGCTCACTAACCCGTCACGCCCAAAGTCATCACGGCGAGTCGAAAGCTTCGGCGCGCTGCCAAGCGGGCCGCGCCTTGCATCTGGCGACGTACGCGGCGATCGCATCGTCACCCGAATGTAGGCCGAATTTGATAAGCCACGCCGCGCTCGTGCCGAGCAGGACATCGGCAGCGGAAAAGCGCGCGCCCAGTATCCATTCCTTTTTTGACAGCTCGCCCTGCAAGGTCGAGATCATGAGGTCATAACTTCCCCATCCATAGGACGCCGGCCTCGGCTCGAGTTTCGCAAACTTCTCCGCCAACGAAGGCTCGATGACGGAATTCGTGTACGTCACCCACTGCAGGAAGCTCGCCCGATCGGGATGCCCGACAGCCGGCCCAAGTTGGGTCTGCGGGTATTGGTCCGCGACGTAAATGCAGATCGCTCCGGAGTCGGACAAGCGGGCCGGACCGTCCTCGAGCGCCGGCACCTTGCCCAGCGGAGAAACGGCTCGGAAGGCGGGATCGCTCTTTGATTTCTCGTTACGGATATCCACGGCGACGCGCTCGTATTTCAAGCCGGCTTCTTCGAGCAGCCATGCGATGCGGAACGCTCGCGTGTTCTGACTCCAGTATAGTTTCATCCCAGCTCCCAGCTCCCAAATTCCGACATGGCGTCCTTTTTATCGCAAGGAGAACACTGTGGCCATAAAATCCTTCGAAATTGTTTCCGTGCCGGTCTCCGACCAACAGCGGTCAAAGCAATTCTACCGGGACGTCCTCGGGTTCGATTTGCTGCGCGAGATGCCGATGGGTCACGGACAAAGCTGGATTCAGCTCGCGCCGCCCGGGTGCTCCACGACTATCGCGCTGGTCACTTGGTTCGACGGCATGAAGCCGGGGGGCCTGCAGGGCGTGATGTTGAACGTCAGCGATATCGATGCTGATCACAAAGAGCTCGCCGCGCGCGGCTTGAACCTCACCGCAATCAAGCAGGAGCCCTGGGGACGCTACGCGACGTTCGCGGATCCGGATGGCAACGGCTGGATCTTGCGGCAGCCGCCGGGCTGAGTCCGCATAAAAGAAAAGGCCCCGCCGATCATTGAAATCGGCGAGGCCCGTATCGTCTACCGCCTGCGCGGCTCGTCCACCGCTTTCGCGGCGGCGGCGGAATTACATATCCATTCCGCCCATGCCACCCATGCCGCCGCCCGGTGCACCGTGCGCATGCTCCTCATCCTTCGGAGCCTCGGCAATCATGACTTCCGTCGTGAGCAACAAGCCCGCCACCGAAGCGGCGTTCTGCAGCGCGAGACGCGTGACCTTGGTCGGATCCAGGATGCCGAGCTCGATCATGTCGCCGTACTCGCTGGTCGCGGCGTTGTAACCGAACGTGCCCTTGCCCTCGCGGACTCGGTTCAACACGACGGCCGCATCTTCACCCGCATTGGTGACGATCTGCCGCAGCGGCTCCTCGATCGAGCGGGCCAGGATCTTGATGCCGGTGGTCTGGTCCTCGTTGGCTCCCGTGAGCTTCTCGATGGCTTTGAGCGCACGCACCAGCGCCACGCCGCCGCCCGGAACCACGCCCTCTTCGACCGCCGCACGGGTCGCGTGCAGAGCGTCTTCGACGCGCGCCTTCTTTTCCTTCATCTCGATCTCGGTGGCCGCACCGACCTTGATCACGGCGACGCCGCCGGAGAGCTTCGCAACGCGCTCCTGCAACTTCTCCTTGTCGTAATCGGAGGTGGCTTCCTCGATCTGCTGACGGATGCTCTCGACGCGGCCCTTGATGTCCGCAGCCTTGCCGGCACCGTCGATGATGGTGGTGTTCTCTTTCTCGACCAACACCTTCTTCGCCTCGCCGAGGTCGTTCAGCGTCGCCTTCTCGAGCGACAGACCGACTTCATCGGAGATGACCGTTCCGCCGGTGAGGATCGCAATGTCCTGCAGCATGGCTTTGCGGCGATCGCCGAAGCCCGGCGCCTTGACGGCGGCAACCTTGACGATTCCGCGGATCGTGTTGACGACGAGCGTGGCCAACGCCTCGCCCTCGACGTCCTCGGCGACGATGAGCAGCTGACGGCCGCCCTTCGCGATGCCCTCGAGCAGCGGGAGCAGCTCACGGATGTTGGAGATCTTCTTGTCCACCAACAGGATCAGCGGCTTGTCGAGCTCTGCGCTCTGGCTCTGCTGGTTGTTGATGAAATACGGTGAGAGATAGCCGCGGTCGAACTGCATGCCTTCGACGACTTCGAGCTCGTTCTCGAGAGCGGAGCCCTCTTCGACCGTGATCACGCCTTCCTTGCCGACCTTCGCCATCGCATCCGCAATCGTCTTGCCGATGCTCTCGTCGGAGTTCGCGGAAATCGTGCCGACCTGCGCAATCGCCTTCGGGTCCTTGCAGGGCTTGGAGAGCTTCTTG
>Ga0182012_10000285_pt1 | contig 58466 bp, 52 predicted proteins | sample 612S2SmetaG_FD_120486 | JGI IMG/M metagenome (GOLD analysis project Ga0182012, IMG submission 120486) | Permafrost microbial communities from Stordalen Mire, Sweden - 612S2S metaG | ecosystem: Environmental > Terrestrial > Soil > Wetlands > Permafrost | place: Sweden: Stordalen | collected... | reverse complement strand
GAAATCAAACAGGCATTTGAAACAGGTAAGACAGTTGTCGTATTTATGCCTCCTGTGCAGGAGTTTTTATAGCAACTGGGGAACGACAGTTTTCAGGTGCCGGAAGAAATCGACAAACAACAATAGTTGTTAAAATTTATAGTAATTTCAACGCCATTCCTCCCTCGCTGGCACCGGTAAACGCTACGGGAACCGGTATAAAACTCGTCGGGATCAATACTGAAGTGCTAACTACATACTGGTCGCAGTTTGGTAACGTTTCCGAATACAAGGTTTTACTCACGCTTGATCGAAGACATGTTTGCTTAACAACGAAACACGGAGACAGGCCGGTCGGAGCCATCTACCGAAGTGAAAGTTCCTCAGGCGCGCTTGTGCTCCTCCCCGATATCGATTTCCATCCGAAGGATTTTTACAAAAAAAATAGAGAATAAACTTGCCTGGGCAAAAGAGGCAAAGCAATTCGCGGCCCGCATTATCAGTTCAGTCGTCGCGCTCGATAAGGCGCTGCACTCCTCGGGAGAGGTCACCCCGGAACCGCAATGGGCGGCGGATCCCGCATTCGAACTCGCTGTCGAAGACGGATTGCGGTCCGAGCTTCTGGATGCTGAACGTCAAGTTGAAGAGGCGCAAAAGCGAAAAGAAGACGTCCAGGCACTGCTAAAGGCTGCAGGCCGGATGCGGGCTCTATTGTATGAGAAGGGTAGGCCACTCGAAAGTGCTATAATTGATGCGCTTCGACTTTTCGGATTTAGCGCTAAGCAATACAAACAGGGGGGCTCAGAATTTGATGTCGTTTTTGAGTCCGCCGAAGGGCGTTTGCTTGGAGAAGCCGAAGGTAAAGACTCGAAAGCTATCAACGTCGATAAACTTCGCCAATTAACAATGAACATTCAAGAGGATCTTCAGCGGGAAGAAGTTAATGCCCCCGCGAAGGGGGTGCTTTTCGGAAACGGTTACCGCCTGTCCCCGCCGCGTGAGCGAGAAGTCCAGTTCACAGAGAAATGCGTCACCGCCTCTCGATCGTTCTCCGCCGCGCTGCTGGCAACATCTGAAATGTACACGGCAGCGCAGTACCTTTCAAACCACCCCGAAGATGACGCCTATGCAAAAGCCTGCAGAGAGGCAATTTTGGCTAGCGAAGGGCTCGCGACGTTGCCCGCTCCTCCGGCCACAAAACCTGAATGCGATGCGATCACCTCAGCCCCGCAGCAAAAAGCCTCCGAGCAAGACTGACTCCGACGGACTTGCCAACTCCGTATCACAGCCTCCAAATTCAGGTGACGCTAGGGAGTTTTTTTTGTCAAATTTCAATAAGCCCAAGTTTTCCCGTTGCCCGCCCTTGATGAACAGCCCTTTCGATCTAGTTAATTGATCGAGTTCAAGCGAGGCGTCAAACGCCAATATATCGTCGGTCATCGGCGCGTTCGCGGGTTTGAGGAGGTCGGTATGCGTAATTTGATTAACTCCGTCGCCGCGACGGCGATATGCGCGATGGTCGCCGCGTCGCTCGCGCCGAGCCAGGCCGCCGCCGGCGTCGTCGGCATCGGCGAGCAGACTGCCATCCGCTCCGCATCGCCGGTGGAGCAAATTTACTACCGCCGCTATTATCATCGGCATTATTATCATCCCTATTATCGTCGGCATTATTATCATCGCCGCTATTATGGTTATAATCCGTATTACTATAACCCCGCCGCAGCGGTGGTCGGAACGGCGGCGGCCGTGGCGACAATACCTTTCTGGGGGTGGGGATACCCTTATTGAGCCGATTCCTGGCGATGTGAAACTAGCGTCGGGCGCCAAGGCGCGGGAAGCACCACGCCGTTTCGCCAGCCGCCTTGCAAGATGACAAACGCCAATTGCCCACGCGCCTTCGCTGTGCCACAAGTTTCGAAACCACTTTGGCGAGGGCGATGAATGGCGGCGGACGTGACATTTCCGGCGGCGGCGGCGGCGGGGCTGCTGTCGTTTCTCTCGCCTTGCGTCCTGCCGCTGGTGCCCCCGTACCTCACCTTCATCGCCGGCGTCACGCTCGAAGACCTCTCCAGCGAGAGCCGATCCAAGGCGCGGCGCGATATATTCCTGGCCTCGCTGTTTTTCGTATTCGGCTTCGGCACGGTGTTCACCGCGCTTGGCGCGACGGCGAGCTTTTTTGGCCAGGCGCTGCGCGCCAACATGGAGATTCTATCCTACGCCGCCGGCGCGATCATCATCGCGATGGGCGTCCACTTCCTCGGTTTCCTCAAGATACCGCTGCTCTATCGCGAGAAGCGCGCCACGGTCGAAAAGCCCATGGGGCTGCTCGGCGCCTATGTGATGGGCCTTGCCTTCGCGTTCGGCTGGACGCCCTGCATCGGCCCGATCCTCGCGGCGATCCTCGCAATCGCCAGCACGGAAGAGACGGTCTGGCGCGGCGCCCAATTGCTGACGGCCTATTCGCTGGGACTAGGCGTGCCGTTTCTCGGCGCGGCGCTGGCGATGGAGCCGTTCCTGGGATTTATCTCGCGCTTCAAGCGCCACTTCGCCAAGGTCGAGAAAATTGTCGGGGCGCTGCTGGTGCTGACCGGAATAGCCTTTCTGACAGGCGGCGTTCAAAGCATGTCGTTCTGGCTGTTGCAGACTTTCCCCGGCCTTGCTAATTTTGGCTGAGGCGCGAAAAAAGTCATTTCATAGTCATGTTTTAACACTATTTAAACAATCGCACCCCCGAAGCGAGCCGAATCGCGACGGGGGATGCGAAACGCCGGGCCGGATGTACGCCCGGCGTTTTCTTTTCGCGGTCCGCCTCAAATGCCGTCGCCGGCCTCCTTGAACTCGCTGTCGCTGATCGGGTCCGACGGGAAAATCCGCGCGTTCGAGAAAGACAGCGGAATCCTGCCGCCGAGCTTCGCGCCGCTCGACAGCGCGGAGTCGATTTCCAGCGTCTGGTCGTAGCCGTCGATGGCGATGGTCGCGCGCACGCCGCCAGCCGTGCGGCGCAGACTCTCGACCCGCCCTTCGAGGTCGCCCACGCCCTGCCCGCCGATGGCGATGTCCGCCGGACGAAAGAACACCCGCGCCGCGCCGTCCCGCAGGCCATGGGTGTCGACATGCAGCTCGCGCCCGCCAAACTCCACATGGCCGTCGACCACCTTCACCGGCAGCGCCACGGCCTCGCCGACAAACGAAATCACGAAGGGCGAGGCCGGATGGTCGTAAAGCTCCTCTGGCGGTCCGACCTGCTCGATGCGGCCCTGGTTCAGCACGACGACGCGGTCGGCGAGTTCCATCGCCTCGTCCTGGTCGTGCGTGACGAAGACCGTGGTGAGGCCGGTCTTTTTGTGAATTTCGCGCAGCCAGCGGCGCAGATCCTTGCGCACACGGGCGTCCAGCGCGCCAAAAGGCTCGTCGAGCAGCAGCACGCGCGGCTCGATGGCGAGCGCGCGCGCGAGCGCCACGCGCTGGCGCTGGCCCCCCGAAAGCTGCGCCGGATAGCGCTCGCCAAGCCCCTCGAGCTGCACCAGTTCCAGCAGTTCGGTGACGCGCTGGTAGATCGCGACGCGAGAAGGCCGCGAGCGGCGCGGGCGCGCCTTGAGGCCGAAAGCGATGTTGTCGGCGACCGTCATATGTTTGAACAGCGCGTAATTCTGGAAAACGAAACCGACGCGCCGCTCCTGCACCGAGAGATTGGTCGCGTGTTCGTCGCCAAAATAAACCGCGCCGCGGTCGGGCGTGTTGAGCCCCGCGATGACGCGCAGCAGCGTCGTCTTGCCGGAGCCGGAGGGGCCAAGCAGCGCGACGAGTTCGCCGGGAGCTATATCGAGCGAGACGTCGCGCAACGCCGGATAGGAGCCGAAATCCTGCTCGACCCCCTCGATCCTGATGCCGAAACCATGAGCGCTGTCAGTGGCGGCGGCGAGCGCGTCCCGTGAGAGCGTCGGCATGACGCCATTCAAGAAAGGTCTTGAGACCAAGAGTGACGAGAGCCAGGCTGGCCAGAAGCGCCGCGAGAGCGAAGGCCGCGACAGAATTGTACTCATTGTACAGGATCTCCACCTGTAGAGGGATCGTATTGGTAAGACCGCGAATGTGTCCGGAAACAACGGAAACGGCGCCGAACTCGCCCATCGCGCGGGCGTTGCACAGCAGCAGGCCGTAAAGCAGGCCCCATTTGATGTTCGGCAGCGTCACCGCGACGAAGGTGTGAAAGCCCGAGGCGCCAAGCGTCAGCGCCGCCTCCTCCTCCACCGTTCCCTGCTCTTGCATCAAGGGAATTAGCTCGCGCGCGATGAACGGGAAGGTCACGAATATCGTCGCCAGAACGATGCCGGGAACGGCGAAGATGATCTCGATGTCATGCGCGGCGAGCCAATCGCCGAAGACGCCCTGCGAGCCAAACACCAGCACATAAACGAGGCCGGAGACCACCGGCGACACCGAGAAAGGCAGATCGATCAGCGTGATCAGCAGGCTCTTGCCGGGGAAAGAAAATTTGGCGATCGACCAGGATGCGGCGAGACCGAACAGCAAATTGACCGGCACGGCGATCGCGGCGACAAGCAAGGTCAGCTTGATCGCCGCCACGGCGTCGTCGTCGGCGAGCGCCTTCGCGAAAGCGCCGAAGCCCTTTTGCAGCGCCTGCGTGAACACGACGCCAAGCGGCGCGAGCAGGAACAGCGCCAAAAAGACCACGGCGACGAGGATCAACGTCAGGCGCGTCGCGGGCGCTTCCGTCCGCACATTTGTATGCGATCTCGCCGGCGTCGCCTCAGACATGTCCGAACCTCCGGCGGCTCCATGCCTGAATGAGATTGATCGCCAGCAGCGCGCCGAAGGAGATCGCCAGCATGATCGTCGCGATGCCGGTCGCGCCGGCGTAATCATATTGCTCCAGCTTAACGACGATCAGCAGCGGCGCGATTTCCGAGACATAGGCGATATTGCCGGCAATGAAGATCACCGAGCCATATTCGCCGACCGCGCGAGCGAAAGCCATGGCGAAGCCGGTCAAAAGAGCCGGCGCCAGCGGCGGCAGCAGCACGCGCCAGACGGTCTGCGCGCGCGTCGCGCCCAGCGTCGCCGAAGCCTCCTCCAACTCGACCTCGAGTTCCCCGATGATCGGCTGCACCGTGCGCACGATGAAAGGCAGACCAACGAAGATCAGCGCCACCAGAATTCCAAGGCGCGTGAACGCCACCTTGATCCCGAGCGCCGCCAGCGGCGCGCCGAACAGGCCGTTGGGCGCATAGAGCGAGGCGAGCGAAATGCCGGCGACCGCCGTCGGCAAAGCAAAGGGCAGATCGACCACGGCGTCGAGGAAGCGGCGGCCCGGAAACTCGTATCGAGTCAACACCCAGGCGACGATGAGGCCGAACACCACGTCGATCGCCGCCGCCGCTAGCGAGATCGAGAAGGTGGTGCGCAGGCCGGCGGCGACGCGCGGCTCGGTCGCGACGGCGTAAAGGCCGCCAAAGCCGAGGCCGGAGGCGCGCCACACCAACACCGACAGTGGAAACAGCACGATCAGGCTAAGATAGACCAGCGTGTAGCCGAAGGTCAGCGAAAAGCCCGGAAGCACGGTCGGCGCCGTGAAGCGCCAAGGCTTTTTGAGGCCCAGCGTTCCCGGGCCGGGACCTGTCCGCTCGATGGGCGCTATGTGGCTCACTGGGTCGGCTCTTGCTTTTGGATCTCGTCGAAAACGCCGCCGTCGGCGAAGTGTTTTTTCTGCGTCTTCGCCCAGCCCCCGAGCAGCTTGTCGACCGTGAACAGTTCGATTTTCGGCAGACGCGCCAGGTCCTCCTTGGCGGCGAACTCGGGATGCGCCGGACGGTAGAAATTCTTGGCGATGATCGCCTGCGCCGCAGGCGTGTAGAGAAATTCGACATAGGCCTGCGCCAGTTTGCGCGTCCCCTTGGCGTCGACGACGCCATCGACGACGGCGACCGGCGGTTCGGCGAGAATCGACCGAGGCGGCGCCACTATGTCGAAGTTGTCGGCCCCAAATTCCTGCAAGGCCAGAAACGCCTCGTTCTCCCAGGCGATCAGCACGTCGCCAAGGCCGCGCTGGGCGAAGGTGATGGTCGCGCCGCGCGCGCCCGTGTCGAGCACCGGGGCGTTTTGGTAGATCGCCTTGACGAACGCCTTGGTCTTGGTCTCGTCATTGTCGAATTTGGCCAGGCCATACCCCCAGGCCGCGAGATAATTCCAGCGCGCGCCGCCCGAGGTCTTGGGGTTTGGGGTCACCACGTTGACGCCGGGCTTGGCGAGATCGTCCCAATCCTTGATCCCCTTGGGATTGCCCTTGCGCACGAGGAAGATGATGGTCGAGCCGTAGGGCGTGGAATTGTTCGGCAGGCGTTGCTGCCAGTCCGCCGGAATCTTGCCGGTCTTGGCGGCGATGGCGTCAATGTCGGCGGCGAGCCCCAGCGTCACGACGTCGGCCTTGAGCCCGTCGATCACCGCGCGCGCCTGGGCGCCCGAACCATTATGCGAGGTTTGAATCTGGACGGTTTCGCCGGTCTTGGCCTTCCAATCGGCGATAAAGGCGGGGTTGATCGCCTTATATAATTCGCGCGTGGGGTCATAGGAGACGTTAAGCAGGGATTGGCCCGCGCGCGCCGAGCCGGCGACGAGCGCCACGCCCAGCAAGGTTGCGGCCAAAGCCATCCCGAAGCGCGCCAATACGTTGGAATGCGACATCAATTTTGCTCCACAAGCCCGAAGCGCGGCGGATTGATGCGCCATCAAGTCCCGCCGCTACCCGCTCACTTAGTCTAGTAGTTTAGTGTCTTAATAGATCAATCGCCTAAAGCAAGATTTTTTTTGTCTCATCCATTGCTTCCGCTGGCCCGATGCGGGCCGCGAGATAGAATATTCTTGCCGGGCTCGCTTTCAGGGAATATTCGCCGCGCGGGACGTAAACGCCACGAGCGAGCAAACCAATGCGCCAAGCCGCCACGACGCTGCAAATCGAGACACGCGGCCGGGGCTTTTATTCAATTGGCCCGGCGGTGGAGTCCTTCGCGCAAGGCCAGTCCATGCGGACCGGCCTGCTCACGCTGTTCTGCCGCCACACCTCGGCGTCGCTGCTGATCCAGGAAAACGCCGATCCTTCCGTCCTGAGCGATCTGGAAAACTTCCTCGGGCGCGTCGCCCCGGAAGACCCGTCGCTTTATGCGCACGACACCGAAGGCCCCGACGACATGCCCGCGCATATTCGCGCGGCGCTGACGCAGACGCATCTCTCGATACCGATCATCGGCGGCGCGCTCATGCTCGGCGTCTGGCAGGGCGTGTTTCTCGTCGAGCACCGGCGCCGGCCGCATCGCCGCGAGATCGCGCTGCATGTGATCGGCGCCTGAGGACGCCAGCCCCTGCGCCATTCTGGAACGCGCCGGCGCCGCGGCAGGTAACAGACCGGCAAGCCTAATGCGCAATAAACAAAATGTGTCCGTTCCCCGGCTTGACCGCGTCTCGCGCGGAACGCCCGGAGCGTGTCGTGGCGTCAAAGTCAGGCTGTGCCATGCGTCGTCGGTCGAATACGGTTTGGGCGGTTGGCGTTATCGCGCCCTGGTGTCTTAGCGTGGGCGTTCTCGTTTCCTTCACCGCCTCGGCTGGACAAGACGCGGTCGGAGGCTGGAACGAGGCGCCATTGACGACCCGCGCCTCTTTCGCGCTCGACGAGCCTTCGCTCGCCTCGGCCCTGTCCGGCAATCTCCATGGCCAGGACCGCCCGCCAGTGCAATTGGCGCGGCTGACCGAGGGCGGCCCGTTCGATCTGCACACGCCGCCGGACGAGAACGAGCCGCATGTCGATCTAAAGCCCAACGCAAGCCAGTTCCCGGAGATCGACCGCTCGCATAAGGGCGACCCGGTGGTGGCGATGCGTCCTTCTTTCGACAGCCGCCTGCAAGGCGGCGCGAGCGCGACCAATGGCGTCGCGCCGGCCGATCTCGCGTTCCGCGTCTTCGGCGCTTCGACTCAAGTGATGCTCGCGCCGCGCGCCGCCTTGCCCGGCGACGAGGAATCGCAGGAGTTCGCCGCGCCGGGCGCGGCCATGCAGACGACGACGCAAAGAGGCGCCGCGGCCGCCCTGCCCGCGCAAGCCGGCTCGATCTCGACCCCCGCCTCGCTCGAAGCCGCGCGGGAACGCGTCGCCCATGGCGCGACCCCTCAGGTTCCGCGCGCCGTCGCGCTCGGCTCCTCGACGCCGGCGCAGCCCGACGCCGTGCCGATCGAGGTCGCCTCCTTCCCGCGCGCGACGCTGGCGCTGTCGAACTCGGCCGGCTCGAACAATTCGAGGAACGCGGCTCGCCCGGATTACGCTTCGATGATCGACCAGGACAAGATGGACAGCGAGAAGCGCTGCCTCGCCGAAGCGGTCTATTTCGAGGCGCGCAGCGAGCCCGAGGCGGGCCAGGCCGCCGTCGCGCAGGTCGTGCTAAACCGCGTCTCCAGCGGACTTTACCCGAATAATGTCTGCGGCGTCGTCTATCAGAACCGCCACCATTACAAGGGCTGCCAGTTCTCCTTCGCCTGCGAGGGCAAATCGCTGCGCATCACCGAGCGCGACGCCTGGGCCAACGCCGTGCGCGTCGCCGACGAGGTCATGGCCGGCCGCACCTATATTTCGGACGTGGGCCGCTCGACTCACTATCACGCCAATTACGTCAAGCCGCGCTGGGCGCGCGCCCTGACCAAGATGGACGTCATCGGCCACCATATTTTTTATCGGCTCAAGCCGGGTCAGACGTAAAACGGGCGCGACGCTAATTCTTTAACTTGACGTAAACGACAAGCAGGCACATTTATAGCCGCAGTTGATTATTTCTCGCGGGAGATGCCGGCCTTATTGGTCGGAGCCGAAGGCGCAACCGCCCCGGAAACGCTCAGGCAAACGAACCGCGCGAAATATCTAAAACTCTGGAAAGCGGCGCGGCGAGCGATTCGTTCGCGCCCACCGAAGGGCGAAACTCGCGGCCTCGACACAGGAGGCATCAGCGAGGAATCTCTCAGGTATCCCGGACAGAGGGGGCGCGCGGACGGTTAGATCCGTTTACGCGCGGCCGTGTCCTCGTTCCGGAGCGCCCCTTGAGCAATCTCGCAGTAACCGAAGCCCCTCCCGGGAGGGTTCCGCTCGATGCGCTGCACCGGCGTCTCGGCGCGCGCATTGTCCCGTTCGCCGGCTACGACATGCCGCTGCATTACCCCGCCGGCATCGTCGCGGAACATCTTCACACGCGCGAAAAGGCTGGGCTGTTCGATGTTTCGCACATGGGCCAGGCCATTCTCGCCGGCGCCGGCGCCGCGCGGCTGTTGGAGACGCTGGCTCCAGCCGATCTCATCGAACTCGCGCCCGAGCGCACGCGCTATACTCAATTGCTGGACGATTCGGGCGGCATTCTCGACGATCTGATGGCGACGCGGCTGCCGGGACGCGACGAACGCCTGTTCCTCGTCGTCAACGCCGCCACCAAAGTGCAAGACTTCGCGCTGATCGCGCGCAAACTCCCCCAACTCGCGCTGCATGTCCAGCAAACGCGCGCGATGTTGGCGTTGCAGGGACCGCGCGCGGTCGATGCCCTCAAGGGGCTGCTTCCCGGCGTCGAGGAGCTGAGTTTCATGGAGTGGCGCGCCCTCGATTACGAGGGCGCCGGAATTTATGTCACGCGCTCCGGCTACACCGGCGAGGATGGCTTCGAAATCTCGCTGCCCGCGGCCATCGCCGAAGGCTTCGCGCTGCGTCTGCTCGATCATCCCGATGTCGGACCTGTTGGCCTCGGCGCGCGCGACTCGCTGCGCCTGGAGGCTGGCCTCTGCCTATACGGCCATGATATTGACGCGACCACCGATCCGGTCGACGCCGGACTTGTTTTTTCGATCGGCAAACGGCGGCGCGATGAGGGCGGTTTTCCAGGATTCGCGCGGATTCGCGCGGCGCTGGATCAGGGGCCGGCTCGGCTGCGCGTCGGCCTCGCGCCGCAAGGCAAGGCGCCCGTGCGCGAGGGCGCGCCGATCCTCGCCAGCGACGGTCGACAAATCGGGCGCGTCACCTCGGGCGGCTTTTCTCCAAGCCTCGCCCGGCCCATCGCCATCGGCTACGTCGAACGCGCGCTCGCCGAGCCCGGAACATCGCTAACCACCGAACTGCGGGGGAGGCCGATCGAACTCGTCGTCACGAAACTCCCATTCGTCCCGCATCGCTATGTCCATCTTCGAAAGGATCGCACATGACCGCAACGCGTTTTACCACGGACCATGAATATGTCCGCGTCGACGGCGACATCGGCGTCGTCGGCGTCACCGATTACGCGCAGTCGCAGCTTGGCGACATCGTGTTTATCGAACTGCCGTCGGTCGGCAAGAAAATCGCCAAGGGCGAGCAACTCGCCACCATCGAAAGCGTGAAGGCGGCGAGCGAGCTGTTTTCGCCCGTATCTGGCGAAGTCGTCGAAGTGAATGGCGAACTCGACACGTCGCCGGCGCTCGTCAACGAAGACCCGCTCGGCGCGGGCTGGTTCGTGAAGCTGCGTCTTTCCGAGCCTGACGAACTCGCCGACCTGCTCGACGAGGACGCCTACCAAACCCATGTGAATACCCTTTAATCCAACGGCCCGGCCGAGGAGATCGAGATGCGCTACCATCCCCTGAGCAACGCGGATCGCGACGAAATGCGCCGCGCGATCGGCGTCGCCGACATAGCGGAGCTTTTCGCGGACATGCCGGGCGGCGTCGTTGAAAAGTTCGATCTGCCGCGCGGAAAATCCGAGATCGAGGTCGAGCGCCATCTCGCAAGGCTCGCGGCCAAGAATATCGCCGCGAGCCAGGCGCCGTTTTTCGTCGGCGCCGGCGCGTACAGGCATCACGTGCCGGCCAGCGTCGATCATCTGATACAGCGCTCGGAATTCCTCACCAGCTACACGCCCTATCAGCCGGAAATCTCACAGGGCACGCTGCAATATTTGTTCGAGTTCCAGACGCAGGTGGCGACCCTCGCCGGCATGGAGATCGCCAACGCGTCGATGTACGACGGCTCCACCGGCTGCGCCGAAGCGATGCTGATGGCGCATCGCATCACCAAGCGGCGCAAGGCGCTGCTCTCGGGCGGGCTGCATCCGCAATACGCCGAGGTCGCGCGCACCGTGGCGCGGCTCGCGGGCGACGAGATCATGACGCTCGCGCCGGACGTGACCGCGGCCGAGGATTTGATCGCCCAAATCGACGACAGCCTCTCCTGCGTGATCGTGCAGACGCCGGATTTCTTCGGCAATCTTCGCGATCTTCGCGCCGTCGCCGACGCCTGCCATCGCCATGGCGCACTGCTGATCGCGGCATTCACCGAGGCGGTCTCGCTGGGTCTGCTGACCTCGCCCGGCGCGATGGGCGCCGATATTGTCGTCGGCGAAGGCCAGTCGATCGGCAATGCGCTCAATTTCGGCGGCCCCTATGTCGGGCTGTTCGCGACGCGGCAAGAATTCCTGCGGCAAATGCCCGGCCGCCTCTGCGGCGAGACGGTCGACGCCGAAGGACGGCGCGGCTATGTGCTGACGCTTTCGACGCGCGAACAGCATATCCGCCGCGACAAGGCGACCTCCAACATCTGCACAAACTCGGGCCTGTGCGCGCTGGCGTTCAGCATCCACATGACGCTGCTTGGCGGCGCGGGCCTCGCCCGCCTCGCCCGCGTAAACCACGCCAACGCCGTAGCGCTGAGGGACATGCTGACTCAAGTCGAAGGCGTCGAAGTGCTCAATAAGAGCTTCTTCAATGAATTCACGGTGCGCGTGAGGGGCGACGCGGCGGCGCTGGTCGAGCGGCTCGCGGCGCGCGGCGTGCTCGCCGGCGTTCCCGTGTCGCGGCTGCTGCCGGGCGCCGGCCTCGACGATCTGCTGCTGCTCGCCAGCACGGAAATGAACACTGACGAAGATCGCGCGACCCTCGTCGCGGAACTGAAGGGAGCGCTGTGATGCTCGACCAACTCAAGACAACGGAAGCGCCCGCGACCTTCACCGGCAATCGCGGGCTCGAACTCGAAGAACCCTTGCTGTTCGACATCGGGCGCGATGACGCGACCGGCGTCGATATCGAGGAGCCCGCGCCCTTCGCCTCCTGCCTCGGCGGATTGGAGCGCGAGGCGCCGGTCGCCCTGCCCGGTCTCTCGGAGCCGGAGACGCTGCGTCATTATGTTCGGCTCTCGCGCAAGAACTATTCGATCGACGGCGGCATCTATCCGCTGGGGTCCTGCACGATGAAACATAATCCGCGCCTCAACGAGAAGATGGCGCGGCTCGCCGGCTTCGCCGACATTCATCCGCTGCAGCCGCAATCCACCGTGCAGGGCGCGCTGGAGGTGATGGAGCAGCTCACGCATTGGCTGCTGACGCTGACCAACATGGAGGCGCTGGCGCTCTCGCCCAAGGCCGGCGCGCATGGCGAAAGCTGCGGCCTGATGGCGATCAAATCGGCGATCGCCGCGCGCGGCGAATCCGCGACGCGCAAGACCGTTCTGGTCCCGCAATCCGCGCATGGCACCAATCCGGCCAGCGCCGCGCTGCTCGGCTTCGAACTGCGCGCGATCCCGACCGGCGCCGATGGAATCCTGCACGCCGAAGCGGTCGAGCCGCTGCTCGGGCCGGATGTCGCGGCGATCATGCTGACGAACCCCAACACCTGCGGCCTATTCGAGCGCGACATCGCCAAGATCGCCAAGATGGTACGCGACGCCGGCGGCTATTTTTATTGCGACGGCGCCAATTTCAACGCGATCGCCGGCTTGGCGCGTCCGGGCGATTTCGGCGTCGACGCGATGCACATTAATCTGCACAAGACCTTCTCCACCCCGCACGGCGGCGGCGGTCCGGGCGCCGGCCCCGTCGTTCTGTCGGCGCGCCTCGCGCCCTTCGCGCCCGCGCCTTTGCTCATACGCGAGGACGGCGGATTGCGCCTCAAGGAGGATGTCCGGGGAACGCAGGGCTTTGGCCGCATCACGGCTTTTCATGGCCAAATGGGCATGTTCACGCGCGCGCTCGCCTATATGTTGGCGCATGGCGCGGACGGGCTGGCGCAAGCCTCGCGCGACGCGGTGCTCTCGGCCAATTATGTGCGCGCGAAGCTGCGCGACATGATGACGGCGCCCTTTGGCGACCGGCCCTGCATGCATGAGGTTCTGTTCGACGACGCATGGCTCGCGGGAACCGGGGTGACCACGCTGGACTTCGCCAAGGCGATGATCGACGAGGGTTTCCACCCAATGACGGTCTATTTTCCGCTCGTCGCGCATGGCGCCATGCTGATCGAGCCCACGGAGTCCGAGTCGAAGGCCTCGCTCGATCTGTTCATCGCGACGCTGCGGCGCCTTGGCGAGAGGGCTCTGCGGGGCGACGAAGCGGCGTTCCGCGCCGCGCCGCTGCATGCGCCTCGCCGGCGGCTCGACGAAACGCTGGCCGCGCGCAAACCCGTGTTGCGCCGCACCCAAGGCGCCGCCTAGCGGGAAGCTCGACAAGCGTCTAATATGACAGTTCAAAATCAACGCGCTCGCGGATTCGCGGGCGCTTACTCAAGCTGTTCGAGCACGCCGCATGAAAGTCACCCTGGTCCAGATGAATTCGATCAACGACAAGGCCGCCAATCTGGCGAGCGCGAAAGCGCTCATCGAACAGGCGGTCGCGCAGGAGAAGCCCGATTGGATTTGTCTGCCCGAATGTTTCGACTTCATCGGCGGCACGCGCGCCGAGAAAATGGAGGCCGCCGAGGATTTGCCGGGCGGCCCGGCCTATACGCTCTGCCAAAATCTCGCGCGCGAGCATCGGATGTTCATTCATGCCGGCTCGATCCTGGAGAAAATCCCCGGCGACGAGCGCATCCACAACACCAGCGTGGCGTTCAACCGCGAGGGCCAGGAAGTCGCGCGTTATCGCAAGATTCATATGTTCGACATCACCGCGCCGGACGGCGCCAAATATCACGAAAGCGCCGCCTTCAAGCCGGGCGCCGACGTGGTGACGTATGATTGCGAGGGCGTCACGGTCGGCTGCGCGATTTGCTATGACTTGCGTTTTTCATATCTCTTCCAGGCGCTCGCCGAAAAGGGCGCGGATATGATCGCCCTGCCCTCGGCCTTCACGCTGGTCACCGGCAAGGATCACTGGGAAGTGCTGTGCCGGGCCCGCGCCATCGAAGTGCAGGCCTATATTTGCGCCCCGGCTCAAACGGGCGCGCACAAGGCCGGTCACGAGACGCGCTTCACCTACGGCAATTCCTTGATCGCCGACCCCTGGGGCCATGTGGTCGCCAAGGCCTCGGAGGGACCTGGACTTGTTTCGACCCATATCGACATCGAACGCATCCGCAAGATACGGTCGATGATCCCCGTATCCAAACACAGGGTTAAACTTTCCACCTGAAGGGACAACCTCAACCGCCCGAAGCCGTTCGCGGGAGAAGCAATCTGGCGACGCGGGCGCGGTCCATGGTTTCGACGTGTATTATCGGAACCCGCGCTCCGGCGAGCGCGGGCTTATGGGCGAGGCGAGGGAAGGCTTGCATTTTTCTGATTTATTATTAGGCTAAGTCGTCGCAAAGCTTGCGTGACGGTATCGAGTGTCGGTAGTGCTCAGTTTATCGTCAGCGGCGCGAAGGGGTCGGGGGACTATCGTGTCGGACACATCTTACGAACCAATTTTCATCGTGCTCCCGCCAGAAATCTTCACATGGCGATAAAGGACGGAAGTTCAGGCGCGGCCTTGACGCGGGCCGCGTTGCGGGAGGCTGTCTACGGCTGTTGCACCGCTCTATCTCGAGCGGACGCGCGCAAGATCCTGGACGCGACCTTCGATGAAATTTGCGACGCGCTGACGCGTGGTGAGCAGGTGAAGTTGCGGTCATTTGGCACCTTCAACATACGGGAAAAGCGCGGGCGCGTCGGACGCAACCCCAAGACAGGGGTCGAAGCCCCTATTTGCCCGCGCAAGGTATTGACATTCAAGGCGTCACCGGTCTTGGTGGCGCGCATTAACGGCGACATTGTTCCGGACGAAGCGGAATAGCCTTCGTCTCGCGGCGCTGATTCTTGCTGGAAGCGTCAACGCGGCGGAAATCCGGTTTTTGACGAAAGACGAGCTCCCGCCAAGTTGGGGCTCGCCGCGATTTAATTAGCGGCGTCTTCGCGGGCTCGCCGGCATGAAGCCTCGTCGAGGCTTCAATCGCGCGAATGCGGCGAAGCTCGCCCCAATCGCCCAAGCTTGAATGGGAGCGGCCGGAAATCAATGAACTCGGCGCGCTCCGACCTTACATTAGCCTATCCCCCGTTTTAAGAAGCTGCTTTAGAGAGAGGCGCGCAACCCGGCTTCGCGGCGACGGTCGACGCTTTGCGCGGCCTTGGTGAAATTGGAGATAAACATGCGAAAATTGGCCGTGGCGGTCGCGGTTCTCGCGTTTCTCGCGGTTATCGCGGGAGCGCATAAAGATGACACGGAGACTCTTCTGCTGGCGGCGGGAGCGCTGCTCTGCGCTTACACCACCTGGCGCTCGTCCGAAATATCGAGCTTTCTGAAGATTTTCGTCGGCATCTTCACGACCGAAACAATTGTGTTCGGAGTCCTTAATCTTATCGAGGTCGAGGGTCATTGGCCCGCGGCCCTGCAAGATTATTCGCTGCCCGAAACAATGGCCCTGACGGTCGCGGTGTTTTCGATCCTCGTGTATCTCGTCTCGCGCAGCCCCATCGTCCGGGAGATGACGCGGATCGCCGATTTGTATTTCGACAGCGACGCCGCGAGCGAAATGCGCATCTGGCCGTTTCCAGCCTTCAGGGCGTCCGAACCTCTGATCGCCGTCATCACGATCGTCGTCCTCGTGTTGTTCAATCAGGGAATAGTCGGCATTTCCGTCGCGATCACCTTCGTCCGCCGCGACTATTACAACGCGCTGCAGGAGATGAACGCCAGCGTGTTTTGGGCCAAGCTTCTATTCGGCTTCACGCCCTTGGCGTTCATCTACATCGCCACGGCGGTCACTGAATATGTCATTAAGTCATACCTCATTCTGCGCTGGCGCCGTTGGCTAACGAAGCACTATGTCGACCGCTGGCTTGGCGGGCATCGGCATTATGCGATGGCGCTCACGGGAACGGCCGCGGACAACCCCGACCAGCGCATCGCCGAGGACGTGAACCGCTTCATCGACGGGGGCGAGGAAGGTTACGGCATTTATTCCTTCACCATTCTGCTGATCTCCACGCTGAGTTCCGTCGTTTCCTATTCCATTCTCCTGTGGAGTATTTCCGCGCAGCTCGCATTCCCTATCGCCAAGGGCGTCGTGCTGCCGGGATGGTTGTTCTGGGTGGCGCTGATTTACGCGTTGGGCGGTACGCTCGCGACGCATTGGATCGGCCGCCCGCTGACCGGGCTGATGTTCAAGCGCCAGCGCCGCGAGGCCGATTTCCGCTTTTCGCTGGCGCGCATGCGCGAATATGGAGAACAGGTCGCGTTGCTGTCCGGCGAGACCACCGAACGCGCCTCGCTTGGAAAGCGGTTCGGCGCGATTGTCACGAACTATCTCGACATCATCGGCTTGCGCAAGAGGCTCGTCACCTTCACCGCGACATATCATCAACTGTCAGGGATATTTCCGCTCGCCGTGGTCGCGCCCTTCATGTTGATCGGCCAGATCAAGTTCGGCGTGGTGCGGCAGACGTTGGACGCCTTCGCGGAGGTCGAGGGCGCGCTGAACTTCATCGTCAACTATTACACCTATCTCGCCGATTACCGCTCCGTGCTGGATCGTCTCGCCACCTTCGACGCCGCCACGGAGCGCGCCGACGAGCTTATGTCGCGGCCCGCGGCGCAACCGACCGAGAAAGCGGATATCGCGCTGGACCTCGCGCTGATGCTGCCGGATGGGCAGCGCATCGTCGACGCCAGGGGGATCAGACTCGCCAAGGGCGAATCCGTGTTGCTGTCCGGGCCGTCGGGCTCCGGCAAGTCCACGCTGTTTCGCGCCATCGCGGGCATATGGCCCTATTTCGAAGGGGCCATCGGAACGCCGAAGGGCGCCTCCCTGATGCTGCTCCCGCAACGGCCTTATATACCGATCGGCTCGCTTCGCGCCGCGCTCACCTATCCCAACGAGGCCAGCGCCTATTCAAGCGATGAGATCAAATCGGCCCTGAGCGCCGCGAAGCTGTCCCAGTTCCAAGGCCAACTCGACGAGCAAAGCAATTGGGCTCAACGCCTCTCGGGCGGCGAGCAGCAGCGCGTCGCTATCGCGCGGGCGCTGCTCGCGAAGCCCAACTGGCTCTTCCTCGACGAAGCCACTTCCGCGCTCGACGAAACGCTCGAAGCCGACATCTACGGGGCGCTCAAACAGCGCCTGCCGAACACAAGCATCGTCTCGATCGGCCATCGCGACACGCTCTCGGCCTATCACAAACGGCGATTTGCGATGGAGCCCGGCGCGGACGGCCTGTTCACCCCGCGCGAAAGGGTCTCGGCATGACGAAGACCGGCGAGGGCGGCGACGGCCGCGCGGGCGGACGCTCGCTCAAGGTAAGGGTGAAAACCGCGCGAAAGCGCTCACTGTCGTCGACGCTGTGGTTGCAGCGCCAGCTCAACGATCCTTATGTCGCGCGCGCCAAGCGCGATGGATATCGCTCCCGCGCGGCCTATAAGCTGCTGGAGATGGACGAGCGCTATCATCTCCTGAAGCCGGGAATGCGCATCGTCGATCTTGGCGCCGCGCCCGGCGGCTGGTCGCAGATCGCGGCCGAACGGGTGAAAGTCGCCGAGGGAAAGGGCAAGGTCGTCGGGGTCGATTTGCTCGACATGGAGCCGATCTCCGGCGTCTCGTTCGCGGTCAAGGATTTCAACGACGAGGACGCGCCCGAGTTCATCAAGACGATGCTCGGCGGCGGGGCCGATGGCGTCATGTCCGACATGGCCGCCAACGCGACGGGTCACAAGGCGACCGATCACCTCAAGATCATCGCCTTGGCGGATCTGGCGGCGGATTTCGCGTGCGAGGTGCTCTCGCCCGGCGGCTTTTTCGTCGCCAAGGTGTTGCAGGGCGGCACCGAGGGGCAGCTGCTGGCGCGGCTCAAACGCGATTTCGCCGTGGTGCGCCATGTGAAGCCGGCGGCGAGCCGAGCCGGGTCCGCCGAGCTTTATGTACTGGCGACGGGATTTCGGGGGGCGCCGCGCGAAGTGTGACTCCGAATTCACGCCGCGCTTTCCACCTCCACGCGTCCCGCCAGTTCGTCGCCCGCGCTGGGCGCGAGCCGCCAGAAGGAAAACACCGACGCCGCCGACACCGCCGCCACCACGAAAAACGCAGGCGTGAAATCCGCCGTCAGCAGCGCGCCGCCGCCATGCGCGGCGCGGGCGATCTCCAGCGCGGCGGCGCCGATCGCGACGCCGGCAGATTGCGATAATTGCTGACCCACCGCGGAAAAACTGGTCGCCCGGCTCATCGCGCGCTGATCGATCTCGGCGTAGCCTATGGCGTTGAGCGCGGTGAATTCGAGCGAACGGAAGAAGCCGCCGACCAGCAGCACGGCCATGACGATCCAATGCGGCGTCGCCGCGGTGAACCAGGCGTTGACAACCAGAAACGCCGACGACGCGAGAGCGTTGACGATCAGCACGCGGCGAAAGCTGAAGGCGCGCAGGATCGGCTGCGCCGCCGTCTTCATCGCCATCGCTCCCGCCGCCGCGACGAAGGTGAGCGACCCCGATTGAAAGGCCGTCAAATGGAAGCCCGCCTGCAACAGCAGCGGCAACAGAAACGGAATGGCCCCAATGCCGATGCGGAAGAGAAAGCCGCCAACGATCGCGGCGCGAAAGGTCGGTATGGCGAGCAGGCCCAGATCGAGGATCGGCGCGGGCGCCCCTCGCGCATGTCGCACATAGGCGAAAATCGCGCCGGCGCCGACGATGATCAGGCCCGCGACCACGAGCGGTGGCGCGAATCCGCGTCCGACGGTGCTGGGACCGAACACCAGACAGGAGAGCCCCAGACCCGAGAGCATCGCGCCGCGCACATCGAGCGGCCCCACGTCCTCCTCGCGCAGATCGGGGATGTAGCGGCTGGTCAGCAACACGCCAAGCGCGCCGATCGGCACGTTGATCCAGAAAATATAGCGCCAGTGAAAATAGGTCGCGATGAAGCCCCCGAGCGGCGCCCCGATCAAAGGGCCGACGAGCGCGGGTATCGTGAGCCAGGCCAGGGCGCGCACAAGCTCCGCGCGCGGCGCCGTGCGCAAAATCACCAGGCGCCCCACGGGCACCATCATGGCGCCGCCCATGCCCTGCGCGACGCGCGACAGCACGACATCAAGCAGCGTGGTGGAGAGACCGCACAGGATCGAACCCAGAGTGAAGACCAGAATCGCGGCGCGAAAAACCTTGCGGGAGCCGAACTTATCCGCCGCCCAGCCCGACAGCGGTATGAAAACCGCCAGGGCGAGAAGGTAGGACGTCAGCGCGAGTTTGAGCGCGACAGGATCCTCCCTCAAATCCACGGCCATCGCCGGCAAGGCCGTCGCCAATACGGTGCCGTCGAGATTCTCCATGAACAAGGCCGTGGCGACGATGAGCGGCGTCAGAATCGAGAAGGGCAAGGGCGGGCGCTCTTTTGAGGTCGAGGAAAAGACGCGGCTGGCGCGGGCTGGCGGATGAGATATAACGCAAACGACTTGAAAGCGCGGCCAAAGTCGCCAGCTCTGGCTTCTGGAGCGAAGTTGGCGCTGGAGTTGTGGCCGCGAAGCGGGAGTTTCAATGAGCAAGGACGGCGAGGCGGCGAAAGAAAAACGGGGCGTTTTCGCGCGGCTCTTTGGTCGCGGCGCGAGCGCTCCCACAAGCGAATCGCCGCCCGACGGCGCGGCGGCGCCAGACGAACCGCCGAAGCGCTCGTGGCGCGAGCGGCTGTTTGGCGGCCTATTCCGCTCCTCGCAGGCGATCTCCAAGGGCATCGCCGAAATTTTCACCAAGCGCAAGCTCGACGCGCTCACGCTCGACGAACTCGAGGACGTGCTGCTGCGCGCCGACCTCGGCGTCGCCGCTTCCGCGCGCATCACACAGGCCGTTGGCGCCGCGCGCTACGAAAAGAACATCGAGCCCGAGGAAGTGCGCGCGATTCTCGCCCGCGAGGTCGAACGCATCCTGAATTCGGTGGCTCTGCCCTTCGAGATCGACGCCTCGAAGCGCCCCTTCGTGGTGCTGGTCGTGGGCGTCAACGGATCGGGCAAGACGACCACCATCGCCAAGCTCGCCTCCAAATGGCGTGGCGAGGGTAAAAGAGTGGTTCTCGGCGCCGGCGACACTTTTCGCGCCGCGGCCGTGGAACAGCTGCGCATTTGGGGCGAGCGGCTTGACGCCACCGTCGTCGCCGGCAAGGAGGGGGCGGACGCCGCCGGTCTCGCCTTCGACGCCATCCAGACCGCGCGCGGGCAGAACGCCGATATCTTGCTGATGGACACCGCCGGACGCCTGCAAAACCGCGTGGAGCTCATGGCCGAACTCGAAAAAATCGTTCGCGTCATGAAAAAGGCCGACTTGGAGGCGCCTCATGCGGTGCTGCTGGTGCTCGACGCCACCGTCGGCCAGAACGCCCTCACGCAAGTCGACGTTTTCGGCAAGACCGCCGGCGTCACCGGCCTCGTCATGACGAAGCTGGACGGCACCGCGCGTGGCGGCATCCTCGTCGCCATCGCCGAAAAATACGGGCTGCCCATCCACTTCGTCGGAGTTGGCGAAAGCGCCGACGATCTCGAACCATTCGCCGCGCGCGACTTCGCTCGCGCCATCGCGGGGCTGGACCCCGAGGAGTCCGATCCCGCGAAAAACGCGGTGGAGACAACGATATGACGCAGGACAGCGCGCTGAACGAAGAAAACAAGAATACAAACGCCGCCAAACCCGCCCCCGAAAGACCAAAGCGCGTAAACACCGGCCTCAAGCTCGTTTTGGAGTTTGGCCCGCTGGCGCTGTTCTTCGTCGCCAACCAAAAATTCGGGATTTACGCCGCGACCGGGGCGCTGATGGTCGGCGTGCTCGCCGCGCTCGGCGTCGCCTGGAGCATCACTCGCCGGCTGCCGATGATGCCGGTCGTGACCGCCGTTCTGCTGCTCATTTTCGGCGGGCTAACCTTTTTGTTGCAGGACGAAACCTTCATCAAAATGAAGGTCACCATTCTTTACACGCTGTTCGGCGGAGCGCTGCTCGGCGCGCTGTGGTTCGACCGGCTGCTGCTGCCGATCGTATTCGATTCGGCCTTCCATCTCGACGACGCCGGCTGGCGCAAGCTCACCTGGCGCTGGAGTTTCTTCTTCTTCTTTCTCGCCGTCCTGAACGAAGTCGTGCGCCGCTTCGTCACGACAGATGTTTGGGTGAACTTCAAGGTCTTCGGCATATTGCCGCTGACCCTGCTGTTCGCGATGACGCAATTGCCGCTGATGATGCGCCATGAAATCAAACCCGAGGAAGATACTTCGGAGACGCATTTTTGAGTGGGAGCGCCAAGGCATTGGCGAGAGAGAAAAGCGCGACGGTCAAGCCCTCGCGCGTTAACCGATCCTTCACCTAAAACATTCGCAAAAGACTCACCAAGCAAACTAACCATTTTTCGAATCGATAACCAAGACAAATGCTTTAGATTTACGATAAAAATTTACGGGCTATCGTCGTGGACGCCTACAAAGCGCGACGCCGGGCCAGTCCTCACGGCGCGCCATGCCAACGGTATGCCGTCCATGTTGTACAACCCTTTCGCGTCTTCCCTCGCATTCGCCGCCGCCGTCGCGTCACTCTCCATGACCCTGGCCGGCGCCGCGCTGGCCGGTCCTCAGGTCGTCAACGGGATTTATTTCAATGGGCCGCCCGAGCCGGCCGAGAACCAATATCGACAGGTCGGCATGGATCAGTCGGGGCAGCGCGCGCTTGGCGGCGGCCTCATCGAAATGCTGGTGACGGGCACCGATCCTTCCCGGCGCGGCTATGCGGCCCAACGCTCTTATGAGCCACCCCGCCAGCGCGTGGCGTCCGCGCAGCCGGGTCAGACGAACCCGCGCAGTCAGGTCGACCCCATGTATCTGCGCACCGAGGTCGATTACTCCGGCGGGGCGCCCGGCTCCATCGTCATCGATACGAACAATAAATTCCTCTATTACGTGAAGAGCCCCGGCCGCGCGATCCGCTATGGCATCGGCGTCGGGCGCCCAGGATTCGAATGGTCCGGCGTCAAGACCATCAGCCGCAAGGCAGAATGGCCCGCCTGGACGCCGCCCTCGGAAATGCTCGCCCGTCGCCCCGATCTGCCGCGCTACATGCCCGGCGGCCCGGAAAATCCGCTTGGCGCGCGGGCGCTTTACCTTGGTTCGTCGCTCTACCGCATTCACGGCACCAACGAGCCCTACACCATCGGCCAGAATGTCTCCTCGGGCTGCATACGAATGATGAACGCGGACGTGACGGATCTGTATGAGCGCGTGAGCGTTGGCGCCCGCGTCGTCGTGCGCTGAAGCGGCGTCGCCATCGACGTGGTTGCAATCGCCGTCGCTTCGCGCGATAGCAGTCGCGAGGCTCCCATTTCGCAAAAGGCCGATTCCGTGCCCAGTCTGATTCGATTTCTGGTCATCGTGGGTGTTCTGGTCGCGCTCGGCTATGCCGGGATGTTCGCGCTGGTGAATTTCGTGACGCCGCAGCCGCGCGAGATGACGCAGACCATTCCGCCGACGCGGCTCAACAAATAGGCGGGAGATGACCGCCCCGCCTCGCGCCCTGCGCCAGCTCGATTGCTTCCTCGACATGCTGGTCGCCGAGCGCGGCGCCGCGAAGAACACGCAAGAGGCCTATCGGCGCGATCTTACCGACTATATCGATTATCTCGCGCGCGCCCAAAGCGAGCCTGCTCTAGCCTCGACCGACAGTCTGCGCGACTATCTCTCCGCGCTCCAGACGCGCGGCATGTCGAGCGCCACGCTGGCCCGGCGCGTTTCGGCGCTGCGTCAGTTCCATAAATTTCTCTACGTCGACCGCCACCGCGCCGACGATCCCGCCGCCGCCCTCGAAGGGCCGCGCCGAGTGAGGAACGCACCCGGCGTGTTGTCGATCGCCGAGGTCGACGGACTGCTGCGCGTCTCTCGGGAAGGGCTGGACGACGAGACGCGTCCGCTGGGCGAGCGCATGCGCGCCGCGCGCATGTGTGCGCTGCTGGAGACGCTCTACGCCACCGGGCTGCGCGTCAGCGAACTGGTGTCGCTGCCGAAAAGCGCGGCGCGGGCGCGCGATCCCTTCATCGCCGTGAAAGGCAAGGGCGGACGCGAACGAATCGTGCCGCTGACGACGCACGCGAAAAAAGCCATTTGCGCCTATCGCGCGCTGCTGGAAGCCAAATCTCCGACGCTCGCGGCCTCGCCCTTTCTGTTTCCGTCAGACGGCGATAGCGGCCATCTGACCCGCCAAGCGTTTGCGCGCGATCTGAAAACAGTCGCGGTCGCGGCGGGAATAGCCGCGAGCGACATCCATCCCCATGCGTTGCGCCACGCCTTCGCCAGCCATTTGCTGCAAAACGGCGCCGATCTGCGTGTCGTGCAAGAACTGCTCGGTCACGCCGATATTTCAACGACGCAGATTTACACTCATGTGCTCGACGAGCGGATGCGCGCGATGGTGCGCGATCTGCATCCGCTTTCAGACGAGTCGGCTTCTTGAAGGTTCATGCGACGCGCCGGATGAACTCCACCACGCGGCCAATCGTCGGCGCGTCCAGCAGCAAAGGGGCGTGGCCCTGCCCCGTCACGATATAATGCTCCATGCCGGGCGCGCTCCGCGCCATTTTGGCGAGAATTTCGGGCGTCAAGAGGTCGGAGTTTTCGCCGCGTAGCGTCAAGACGGGCCCGCGCGCCAAGGCCTCGAACGCCTCCCAGAAATCATAGGGAGCCATGTCCGGCGTCACCTCGTCGAGCGTGCGCGCGAGCTCGGGATCGTAGCGCAGCTCGATCCGGCCGTCCTTGAGAACGAAAGTATGTCGCGCATAAATCTCCCATTCCTCCGGGCTCACCGAAGAAAAGGTCGCGCCGGCGGTGAGGCGCATCAATCCAACGGCGTCGGCCATCGAACCGAGCGGGGGCAACTTGCCGACATAGCGCTTAATGCCGAGCAAGCCGGAAAGGTTGATCGACGGGCCGATGTCGTTGAGCACGGCCGCGCGCACGACGCCGGGCTGACTTTGCGCGAAGCGCATCGTGTGCAATCCGCCGCGCGACGTGCCGACGAACACCGCGGTTTCAACGCCGGCGTCGGCGAGCGCGCGTAAAATATCGTCTTGCTCGACATCGAGCGTGTAATGAGTCCAATCCGCGTCCCATTGCGACTCGCCGCGTCCGCGATAATCCAGCGCCAGCACGCGCCGCCCATCACTGGCGAGCGCCGCCGCGAGGCGTGCGAAATCGTCGGCGGCACGCGTGAGGCCCGGAAGGCACACGACCGGAGCGCCGGCGCTCCGGCCGGGATAGTCGAGATAGCGCAGGCGCAGTCCGTCGGCGGAGGTGACGAAACGGTTGGAAGGCTCGCAAATGGGTTGGGTCATTTAGGGCGCCTCACGGTTTAGGATTTTCCGACGAGGCTTGTAGCTCGCCGAACGATGATCGCGAAACCCAAAGTCTTTCCCAACCCGGCGGCAGCGGGCATGACGAATCGTCTTCCTCGCATTTCAGATGGTTTCGCGACCGCGACCGTTCGCGGCGCGACCAACTAGGTCTCCCCCGGCAGCGGACCGGATGGGCGCTCGCGGGCGGGCGCCGCCATTCGCCGCTCCTTGACTTCCCTGTTTGATACGGCCAGTTTCCGCGCGCCGCGGCGAGGCCTGGTCCAATTCGAGGAAAATGAAACTCCCCATGCGCTCATATCTCGATTTCGAAAAGCCGGTCGCCGAATTGGAAACAAAAGTCGAGGAGCTGCGCCAACTCGCCAGCCAGGGCGACGCGGTCTCCATCGCCGACGAATTGAACAAGCTGGAGGCGAAAGCCGCCAAGGCGCTCGCCGATCTTTACGCGACGTTGACGCCCGCGCAGAAGATCTTGGTCGCGCGGCATCCAGAGCGCCCGCATTTTTCCGAATACGCGCGCCAGCTCCTGACCGATTTCACGCCGTTGGCCGGCGACCGCGCCTTCGGCGAGGACGAGGCCATCGTCGCCGGCTTTGGCCGGTTCAAGGGTCAGCCGATCTGCGTCATGGGGCAGGAGAAGGGCTCCGACACGCAAAGCCGCATGCGTCACAACTGGGGCATGGCGCGCCCCGAAGGCTACCGCAAGGCGGCGCGGTTGATGGAACTCGCCGACCGCTTCGGCCTGCCGGTGGTTTCGCTGGTCGACACCGCCGGGGCCTTTCCCGGCATAGACGCCGAGGAACGCGGCCAGGCCGAGGCGATCGCCCGCTCCACGGACATTTCGCTTTCGCTCGGCGTGCCCAATGTCGCGGTGATCGTCGGCGAGGGAGGCTCCGGCGGCGCGATCGCCATCGCCGCTTGCAACAAGGTGTTGATGCTGGAGCACGCGGTCTACACCGTGGCGTCCCCCGAGGCCTCCGCCTCGATCCTGTGGCGCGACGCGAGCAAGGCGCAGGAAGCGGCGACGAGCATGAAGATCACCGCCCAGGATTTGCTGAAATTTGGGATCATCGACGCAATCGTGGCGGAGCCCGCTGGCGGCGCGCATCGCGATCCCAAGGCCGCCATCGCGGCGGTCGGCGAGGCGATTCGCTACGAATTGTCGATCCTCGGCACCCTTTCGCGCGAGCAGATCATTAACCTTCGCGCGGATAAATTTATCGGCATCGGCCGGAAGACCTAGCGCCCTCGGCGGCGCCGCGGATCGAGAACCTCATTTGAATTCAATGAACCGCGCGCGAGTTTCCACCGCGCGCGGCTGTGCGCCGCGACCACCCGTCGCCAGCGTCGGCCACGGTCTGGTCTCAATCTTTTGGTTACTGTTGTATGAGCAATTTGAGGCGGACGCCATGGTTTATCGCGCCTTCACCTTCCAAAACCGGACGTTGCGGGCGCGGTTGTCGCGCTGAGAGCGGGGTCTTCATGTTTTCGAGTCGCTCCTTCAAGATCCTCGCTCGCTTTGGCGTTCTGGCGACGGCGTTCGGGCTCGCCGCCTGCGACGACGATGGCTCGCTCGCGCATCGTTCGCTCGCGCCGATCCCCTCCGAGACGCTGGCGCTAATGGAACAAGCCGGCACGACGAAGGAAGCGCCGACTCTCATCCGCGCCTATAAGAAGGAAGCGGAGCTGGAAGTCTGGAAGATGCGCCCCGACGGGCGTTACGTTCACCTGAAAACCTTTCCGATGTGCCGCTGGTCGGGCCAGCTCGGCCCCAAGACGCGCGAGGGCGACCGCCAGGTTCCCGAGGGTTTCTATACGGTCAATCCGAGCCAGCTGAACCCCAATTCGAGCTATTATCTTGCTTTCAACGTCGGCTACCCCAACGCCTATGACCGCGCCCTGGGCCACACCGGCGGCACCATCATGGTGCATGGCGTCTGCTCCTCGATGGGCTGTTTCTCGATGACCGATCGGCAGATCGGAGAGATTTACGCGATCGTCCGCACCTCGCTCAACGCCGGGCAGAACGCCGTCCAGATGCAATCCTATCCATTCCACATGACGGCGGAGAATCTGGTCAAGCACCGGCTCGATCCGAATATCGCCTTTTGGAAGCAGCTTAAGGAAGGCAATGACCACTTCGAGGTCACAAAGCAAGAGCCGACCGTCGGCGTTTGCGGCAAGCGTTACGTGTTCAACGCGACGCCCGCCAACGGCCAGCATCTCGATCCCGCCGCGGCCTGTCCGCCGCTAAAGCAGGATCCGCAAATCGCCGCGCTCGTCGCGGAGAAGCAGGCCAAGGACGACGCCAAAATCGCCGAACTCGCCGCGAGCGGCGTCAAGCCGATCCGACTCGTCTATCAGGACGGCGGCCAGCATCCCGCGTTCGCGGGCCGGGTCGCGGAGGTCAGTCGGCCGGAAGCGCTGGCGCCGCCGACGGAGATCGTGCTCGAAGACCGCGCGCCGAGCGCCAAGGGCAAGGCCGCGTCGAGACTTGCAGCGGCCAAGATTCCCGCGACCAAAATCGCCGCGCAACAGCCGGGCGGCGAAACGGCCGTGGCGGCGGACGGCAAGGGCTCCGCGCCCGAGGAGACGATCAAGGTCTCCGCTCTGGCGAACGTGCCCGCGCCCGAGGGCAAGGGGTCCATCAGCGGCTGGCTTGGCCTGCACAAGGAGCCCGAACCCGCGCCCGCCCCGGCGGCGGCCGAGGCGCCCGCCGCTCCAGAGGCCGCCAAGACGGGGAACAAGTCGACCGCCAAGACTTCCTTCGACAGGTCAGCCAAGACTTCCTCCGACAAGGCGGGCAAAACTTCCTCGGGCGCCGCGGCGAAGGACGGGGCCAAAAAAGTGACGATCGGTCCGCTGGTTAAGGCATTGCGCGCCGCCGACGCTCAAAAGTAGCGCCGCCCCGGGCGAGCCCTTAATCCAACGCGCGAGAATTACTCCGGGGCACATCCGATTTCGGGATCGCGGATTTAAACGAACGCGCCTTTGCGAATCGTAACCTTGTATTGCGTAAAACGCCGCAAGCCCTTGGATGGGCGCGGTAGCGATTGTATAAGAACTTTACGCAGCGGCCGTGACGGGAGAAATCAGCTCGCCAAAATTGCGCTGCGGCGGTTGGGGAAAAGCTTGATGCTTGAAAAATTGGTGGGGTTTTGTCTGCGCTGGCCGTGGCTGGTCGTGTTGTCGACCTTGGCGCTGACTGGCGGCGGAGCATATTTCACCGCGACGCGATTTGCGATAGACACCGACACGGCCCATTTGTTTTCTTCCAACATTCCTTGGCGCAAGAATGAAGCCGCGCTTTACAAGGCCTTTCCTCAACTCAGCGACCTCATTGTCGCGGTGATCGACGGCGCGACGCCGGAAAAAGCCGAAGACGCGGCCAAACGGCTCAATGCGGCGTTGCAGGGCGCGCCGATGATCTCGCGCTCCTGGCGCCCCGACGACAATGAATTCTTTCGCACCAACGGCTTGCTGTTTCTGACCACGCCGGAGCTCCGGCGCATCGTGGGAACGCTGATCGCCGAGCGCGACGTTTTGCAGTCGGTCGCGGAGGATCCCAGTCTGCGCGGCCTCACCGGCGTTGTCCTGAGCAATCAGCGGCAGGTCGGCGGCAGCCCACGCGGCCTCGCGATGTTCGCCGCCGGACTCGACGAAATGTCGGACGCCTTCGAACTGGTGCTGGCGGGAGAACCAGCCCGCGTCTCCTGGGAGAAACTGCTCTCCGCCGGCTCGGCGAAGCCGGTGGAGCCCTCTTCGGTGACGACCGATTCGCGGCGCATCATTCTGATCAAGCCGGTCATCAACTATTCGGCGCTGCAACCGGGAGCCGACGCGATCAGCATGGTGCGCAAGACCGCCGCGGATCTGAAGCTCACCAAGGACCAAGGCGTCACGCTGCGGCTGACTGGACAAGTCCCGCTCGAGGATGAGGAATTCGGCACGATTTCCGAGAATATGGGGGTCAATCTCTCAGGTACATTGGGAATCATCGGGTTGATCCTGTTCGCGGCCCTGCGCTCTCCCAAGCTTATCCTCGCCGTGCTGGCGACTTTGATCGCCGGCCTCGCGCTCACGGCGGGTCTCGGCATCATTCTGATCGGGCGCTTCAATCTGATCTCGGTCGCCTTCGCCGCGTTATTCATCGGCCTCGGGGTCGATTTCGGCATTCAATTCGCGACCCGCTATCGCGAGGAACGATACAAAACCCTTGCGAACGGGGATCATCTCGACGAGGCGCTGCTCGCCGCGACGCGCGGCATCGGCGGCTCGCTGACGCTGGCGGCGGTGTCCCTGCTGGCCGGTTTTTTCTGCTTTTTGCCGACCGATTTTCGCGGCGTGTCGGAACTCGGGCTGATCGCCGGCTTCGGAATGATCATCGCCTATCTGACCACGCTGACCTTTTTGCCGGCGGCGATCAAACTGCTCCATCCGCGCGCGGAAAAGCTTCCGGTCCAGACCGCCGTGCTGGCGCATGTCGATCGCTGGATCCTTGGTCATCGCGCGCTGGTGATCATCGGCGCCGTGGGCATTACCGTTTTGGGGTCGCCCTATCTGCGCCATTTGAGCTTCGACTCAAACCCGATGGACCTGCGCAATCAAAAGGTCGAGTCGGTCGCCACTTTCCTCGACCTGGCGAAAAATCCGCGCACGGCGCCCAACACGATCGAGATCCTCGCGCCTTCGCTCGACGCCACGCGCGACATCGCCAAGAGGGTCGCCGCCTTGCCGGAAGTCGATCACGTCGTGACGGTGGACACGCTGATACCCGCCGATCAGGACGAAAAACTGCCGCTGATCGAAAACGCCGCCAATCAACTGCGCGACGTGCTCGCTCCCAAGGTGAAGCCGAAGCCCAGCTTCGCCGAGACGATCAAGTCGCTTGACCACGCCGCGAAGACGTTGCTTGAGCGAGCCGGCGGCCGTAACGCGCCGCCATCGGTGAGCCGCTTCGCCGAGGTTCTGGACGCGCTCGCTCGTTCCGACGCAAAAACACTGGAGGCGGCGCGCTTCACCGCCTTCACGGATTTTGACAGGCTTATCGGCGAAATGCGGCAAGCGCTGTCGGCCAAACGCGTAACCATCGACACTCTTCCGCCCGATCTAGCAAGCGACTGGATTTCGCCGTCCGGCCAATATCGCGTCGAGGCGTTCCCCAAGGGCGACAGCAACAACCGCGAAATCATGACCGCTTTCGCGCGGCAAGCGAAAACAATTGCTCCCGACGCCAGCGGTCCGCCGATCGTCGTCGCCGAGGCGGGCGATACGGTGGTGCACGCCTTCGAGCTCGCGGGGCTCTATTCGTTCATCGCCATCTTCGGAATTTTGGCGGTCGCCTTGCGCAACGCGACCCATGTCGCCCTGACGCTGGGCCCATTGTTGCTGGCGGGCGTGCTGAGCCTCGAAGCCGCCGATCTCCTGGGCATGTCGCTGAATTTCGCCAACATCATCGCGCTGCCGCTGATGTTCGCGGTTGGCGTCGCGTTTCACATTTATTATGTGGTCGCCTGGCGCAAGGGCATCGTGGACGTGTTGTCGTCGAGCCTCACACGGGCGATCTTCTTTAGCTCGCTCACCACCGGCACGGCGTTCGGTAGCCTTATTCTGTCGAGTCATCCCGGCACCGCGAGCATGGGCGCGCTGCTCGCGATCTCGCTTTTCTTCACGTTGCTCGCCGCCTTTATCGTCGTTCCGGCCTTTCTCGGGCCGCCGCCGTCGCGCGATGGAGAAGAACGCGGCGGCGGCGCCTTGACGCCAATCTTCGCTTTTCTCCGACCTCGTGTTAGGATTGTATTATGATGACGAGAACGCTTAGCAAAGTCGCGCTTGTGCTGCTGTTGGCGTCACCGGCCTACGCGGTCGAAGCCATCTACGGCGTTTGGGTTCGCGGCGGCCATGAAGATGAAAAGCTGGAATTCTATGATTGCGACGGTCAGCTTTGCGCCAAGGAAACCGTGCTTCCCAAAGACGGCTCGCCAGCGATCGTGATTTTGCGCCATGCGGCGAAGGTCGCGCCCAACGAGTGGAAGGGTCCAATATTCAACCCGGAGAACAGCAAGCTTTACTCTAGCACGATCACGCTCGACAAACCCAATCAACTCACATTGAAAGGCTGCCTGATAGCGTTCTTGTGCCAGAGCGAAACGTGGACGCGCGAGATCGCCGCCGCACCTGACAAAACTCCCGCGCCCAGCCCAGACAAAGCCGCGCCCAACTCCGCGAAGACCGCGCCAAGCCCGGGCGCAAAATCCGCGCCCACCCCGGCCAAGACCGCGCCGAGCACCAGCAAAACCGCGCCGAGCACAGGCAAGACCGCGCCGGGCGCCGCCAAGCCCACGCCCAGCGCGGACAAAAAGACGCCCGACGCCGGCCCGGCGCAATAACCGTCTTCTTCGACAAAGCGGACTTCGGAGTTTTCAGTCTGCGCGCGGAGAGCTCCCGCTTGGCGTGCTCATCAATGCGATTGATCCGCCAAAGGGTTCGGCGTTTCGAAGAAAAAGCGCAAAACCCCGGCGTCGCCGCTGTCCTCGATGGGAACATGCCAAAACTTCGAATCCATGTCGGGAAAACGTTCGAACGGCAATTGGATTTTGGTGAGTTGCGCGTGGTTGCGCAACCCACGCATCAGCGCGCGTTCGAGTAATCCAAGCAATTCCTGCTCGTGTTCCGGGGCTTGAGTCACCGTCAGCATTGTGTGGTTGGCGAGCTTTGACGCTCTGTCGAAAACCTGCTCGAAATTCGCCGCCGCCATGTGTTTCTCCAGAAGTCCAAACCAACCTTCGAGACAGACGTTTACGCATTACTTCCCGGCGAGCGACTCGAATGGCCGCGAAAGCTTAAACGCGCTAGCTCCAACATTTAACTTTTTCGCCTCGCCAGCCAGGATGTCTTAGCATCCACGTATCGTGGCTAAAATGCTTTTTTATTTCGTTTAGCCGGATGTTTAACAGGAAGATATACCTTTGCGGCGGCGCCATGGGGCGCCAACGCGGTTAACATATTCGCCTAAAGCGTGGGAGAAGTCGAGCGCGCTCCCCAGCGGTCGTCGAAGACGAGGTCATCCAAGGCCAGCCGCCGCGCCCATCGCTTCGCTTCGAGTTCGGGACGGGAATAGGCCCGTTCGATGTAACCGACGCACAGATAGGCGACTACGGCGATTTCCTCTGGAATCCCAAGAATGGCGCGCAACTCGGCCTCGCGCATGATGCTCACCCAACCGACGCCAATCCCCTCGACCCGCGCGGCGAGCCACAAATTTTGCACCGCGCAGGCCGTGCTAAGCAAGTCCGTATTGGGCTGCAAGGATCGCCCCAGCCCAGTCGTCCCATGGCGAGCGCGGTCGCAAGTGACGCATATATTGAGCGGCGCCTTGAGAATGCCCTGTAATTTCAGGTCGCGATAAAGCTCGCGCCGCTCCGGCGCGATCACCTGCTCTTCTGCGCGCACGCCTTGCGCGAAGGCCGCGGCCACGTTCTCCCTGACCGCGCGGTCGCGCACCAGGATAAAATTCCAGGGCTGCATGAAACCGACCGACGGCGCGTGATGCGCCGCGTCGAGGATTCGCATGACCGTTTCGCGCGGCACTTCGGCGTCGAGAAACTCGTCGCGAACATCCCGGCGTTCGTAAATCGCGCGATAGACCGCGTCGCGCTCGGCCTGCGAGAACGTCCCGGCCGGCCCCAGGGACGCCTCCCAATCAGGTCGCTTATCTTTCGACATCAGGCTGTAACCTTAAGGCCAACGCCAGTCGCTCCCAGTCTCGAGGCGCGGCGGGCAGACCAAAACGCAACCATTTTGGGCGCTCCACGAAGCGACGCGTCAAAATCCCGGCCTGGCAGAGCCGTTCGAACCAGTCCACTGCGTCATCATGTTGGGCGAGCCGGAACAGGCCCGCGCCGCCGATAATGGCGAAGCCGGCCACCCCCAGCAAGGCGTCGAGACGGCGCGCCGAACATTCGAGCGACGCCGCGTTTCCTTCGAGCCAGGCGGAGTCGGCCAGCGCGGCGGCGCCGACGGCGAGCGCGGGACCGCTGACGCTCCAGGGCCCGAGCGCCGCGCGCAGCCGCGCGGCGACCGTCGGTTCGCACAGGGCGAAGCCCAGTCGCACGCCCGGCAGGCCATAGGCCTTGCCAAAAGAACGCAGCACGATGAGATTGCCGCCCGCCGCCGGCGCGACGCTGGCCTCCGGGGTGAAATCGACAAAGGCCTCGTCGACGATAAGCACGCCGCCGCGCGGGGCCATGCGGCGCGCCATCTCGACCAAGCATTCCGGCGGGACGAGCCGGCCGTCGGGATTGTTGGGATTGACGACGATCGCCACGTCGACGTCCGCGAGTTCGTCCAGCGTCGCCGCGACGCTCGCGCGGGCGCCGCTCGCGCGCCAACTCATCGCGTGTTCGGCGTAAGTGAAGCCCAGGGTCGCGACGCGGCGCGCCGGAAGAAGCCGCGGCAAACACTGAATAAAGGCCTGCGTGCCCGCGCCGGCGACGATTTCGATCCGCGCCGGAGCGCGATAAGCCTTGGCGGCCGCGGTTTCGAGAACCGCCAGCGCATTCTCGTCGGGGAGCCTGGTCCAGGCTTCCGGCGCGATGGCGGGAAGCGGATAGGCGCGCGGGCTGACGCCCGTAGAAAGATCGATCCAGGGCTCGGGCGCCGAAGGAAAACGCCGCCGCGCCGCGTCAAGCCCGCCGCCGTGGCGGATAGGCGCGTCATGCGGCAGCGCGGCGTCGCGACCGACGATGCTCAGCCCCGGATTCATCGGGCGAGCTCCAGCAATTGGTCGAGGTCGACATGATCAGCGATATGCTCCGCCAGCGCGTCCAGCGTCTCGTCGATTTGCGCCTCGTAGCGCAGCGACGAGGGCTCGACTTCGAGCCGGCGCAGCCAGACGGCGCGTTGCTGCTCCCGGGTGAACAGCCCATGCACGTAAACGCCGCTAACGAGTCCGTCACGCGAGACGGCTCCGTCGAGCCTGCCGTCATCGAAGCGCAGCGCGGGCCGCGCGCAATCGGGTCCAGTGGTCTCGCCCATGTGCATTTCATAGCCGTCGAACGGTGCGCCTTCGGCGACGCACTCGCCCCTCGTCTGGCTCAGCTTTTTTTGCGCCCCGAGCACTGTCGCGACATCGAGCAATCCCAGCCCCTCTGTGTGGCCCCGCCGACCTTCGACGCCGAAGGGGTCGGCGATGCTTCGTCCCAACATTTGATAACCTCCGCACACGCCTAGCACACGCCCGCCGCGACGCAGATGGGCGGCGAGGTCGATATGCCAGCCCTCGGCGCGAAAGGCCATAAGGTCGGCGATCGTCGCCTTCGACCCCGGCAGAATGACGAGCCGCGCGTCCCCCGGCAAGGGCGCGCCGGGCGGAATGAAAATCACGCTGACGCCAGGTTCGGCCTTCAGTGGATCGAGATCGTCGAAATTGGCGATGTTGGGCAATAGCGGCACCGCGATCTTGACGCCCCCCTGCCCGCTTGCGTTCTGGCCGCGCAGGCCGAAGGCGTCTTCGGCCGGAAGCCTCGCGGCGTCCGCGAAAAAGGGCAGAAGCCCGAGCGCCCGCCAGCCGGTGCGGCGCGCGACAAAGGCCATTCCATCCTCGAACAGCGACGGGTCGCCGCGAAATTTATTGACTATGAAGCCTTTGATCAGCGCAGCGTCGGACGGCTCGATCACCGCCTGACAGCCGACAAGCTGGGCGATCACCCCGCCCCGGTCGATGTCGCCAACAAGCACGACCGGCGCGTCCACGGCGCGCGCGAACCCCATATTGGCGATGTCGCCCGCGCGCAAATTGACTTCCGCCGCGCTGCCGGCGCCTTCGATCAAGACGAGATCGGCGCGAGAGCGAAGACGCGCGAAACTCTTCAAAACGCGGGGCATGAGGCGCGGCTTCCAACTCTGATAGTCGCGCGCCAGCGCCTGGCCGATCACCTCGCCCTGAACGATCACCTGCGAGCCGGCGGCGCCCTGCGGCTTGAGCAGCACCGGATTCATATCGACACTGGGCGAGAGCCGCGCCGCGCGCGCCTGAAGCGCCTGGGCGCGGCCGATCTCGCCGCCCTCCGCCGTCACGGCGGCGTTGTTCGACATATTTTGCGGCTTGAACGGCGCGACCTTGAGGCCCCGATTCGCGAAGGCGCGGGCCAGGGCGGCGACGACCAGCGATTTGCCGACGTCCGAGCCCGTCCCCTGAATCATCAGGATTTTACTCATGGCGCGGCGCTTGCGCCAAGAAAGGCCATCGCTGCGTCGAGATCGGTGAGTTGCAAGATGTCGCCATAAGCCGGCGGCGCGATCACGACGACCTCGAGATTTAGCGCGCGCGCCGCCTCGATCTTGGCGTAGGTCGAAGCGCCACCGCTGTTCTTCGTTACGACGACCTCGATTCGCCGTTCGCGCATCAACGCGATTTCATCCTCGCGTTCGAACGGCCCGCGCGACAGAATCGACGTGGAAAGCGGCGGCAATTCATGGGCGTCCGGCGGCTCGATCGAACGGATCAGATATTCGTGCCGCGGACTGGCGCGAAAAGCGGCCACGCCGAGGCGCCCGACGGTTAGAAACACCCGGCGCTTCGCATCGCCCAACGCCCGCGCCGCGCTCTCATTGTCGGCGACCTCGATCCAGCGGTCGCCATCGCGCGCGCGCCAGGGCGGACGCGAAAATACCGCGAGCGGCACGCCGACCGCGGCGCAAGCCGCCCGCGCATTTGCCGAAATGCGCGCGGCGAACGGATGCGTCGCGTCGATCACGCGATCGATTCGGGCTTCGGTCAGATAGCGAATCAGTCCGTCGACGCCACCGAAACCGCCGACGCGCATGGGAAGTCCAACGTCCAACGGCGCTTTAGTGCGCCCCGCGAGCGACATCACCGCATAAATCTCGGACTCCCCCGCGAGGCGTCCGGCGAGCCGGCGTCCTTCGCTCGTCCCGCCCAGAATAAGCGCGCGTAATTGCTTGAACTTAGCTGGAGAAAGACTTGTTTCGAGCGGCGCGATTATCGGCATGCGATCCTTCTAGTCCTTCGCAAGCGCGAATCTTGCACGCGCGAACGTTTCCTCCGAGCGGGATTCATGTTCTATACTCCCCAGCCCACGGATTCGAAATGGAGACTCACGAATGAGGGGATCGTCGCGCGTTGCATTAATCATAGCCCTGACGCTTTTGCCGCCTGTCGCCGCTTTCGCCGGTCCGGCCGGCAAATGGCGCGTCGGCGACGGAAAGGCTATTATCAACATTCACAACTGCGGCGCCGGCCTCTGCGGTTCGATCGACTCAATACCCGATCGCAACGCCAAGGATGAAAATAATCCCAACCCCGCTCAACGCTCCCGCGCCCTGCTCGGCCTGCCGATCCTGAGCCTCCAGAAGAGCGGCGACAACTTGTGGTCCGGCACGATCTATAACGCAGATGATGGACAGAATTACTCGGCGCGACTGACGCAGAAGAGCGACACCGTCGTCACGCTTGAAGGCTGCGTGCCAAGCACCAATGTTTGCGGCGAAGACCAATGGACTCGGCAACGCTGAAACCCGTCCCGGAAGGAGGCTTCGCCCGGGCGCAAGATTTCCTCTCGCGCTATTCCGCCGGGGCCATGGCCGGCGCCTCGGTCGCGCGGAACTCTATGAGCAAGCGCGCTTCCTCGGCTTGAGCGAGATCGATGTGCCGCGCCTTGATATGGCCGAAGCCGCGGATTTTTTCCGGTATCCGCGCGAGCGAGACCGCCGTCGCGTGATTTCGCGGGGTGAGGCGCGTGACGATTTCATCGATCAACGCCTCGTAATCCGCCAATATCTTTCGCTCGACGACGCGGTCGTTGTTAAAGCGCGTGATATCGAACCAAGAACCGCGCAGCCGTTTAAGCCGCGCCAGGATTTTCATCACCGAGAACATCCAGGGACCGAATGTCATTTTACGCGAGCCGCCGAAATCGTTCTTGGGCTGCAGGAACGGGATCGGCGGCGCGAGATGCAGTTCAAGCCGCAAATCGCCTTCGAAATTTTCGTCGAGCTGGCGCTGAAACGCACCGTTCGTATAAAGCCGCGCGACTTCGTATTCATCCTTGGCGGACATGACCTTGAAGAGATAGCGCGCGACCGCGTCCGTCAATTCTCGCGTTTCTCCCATGCACGCCGTTTCGGCTTGGCGGACGCGCTCGACGCGCGCTTGGTAGCGCCGCGCGTATGCCGCGTTCTGATAATCGACAAGAAAAGCCGCTCGGCGCTCGATCACTTCCTCCAAAGTCTTCGACTTCTCGCGCGTCTCGTTCTTCGCGCGGAGCGAACGAGCCACGGCTTGGACGCTGCCGAGATCATGCGCAGCCTGTCGTCCCCATTTAAACGCCTGATGATTCATCGGCACCGATTCGCCGTTCAATTCGATGGCCCGCAAGATTGATTTGTCGGAAAGCGGCAAATAACCCCTCTGCCAAGCGAAACCGAGCATGAAAATATTGGCGGCGATAGAGTCGCCAAGAAGCGCCAGCGCCAGCGCGGTCACATCCAAAAAGTCGATGCGCGGGCCGCTGACGCCCCGAATGGCCTGTTTGATTTCCTCGGCCGGCAAGATGAAGTCGGGATTACGCTCGATGTCGCCCGGGAAGACCTCCGCGCTGTTGACGACGACCGCCGTGCGATTGGAATCGATGGCGGAAAGCACCAGCTTCGCGCCCGCGACGACGAGATCGCAGCCCAGCATCAGATCGGCTTCGCCAGCCGCGATGCGAATGGCGTGGACGTCGGCGGGCGCGCGTCCGATCTTCACATGGCAATAGACCGCGCCGCCCTTTTGCGCGAGACCGGCCATGTCGATGACGCCCACTCCCTTGCCCTCGAGATGGGCGGCGAGCCCCAGCAGAGCGGAGATCGTCACGACTCCGGTGCCGCCAAGCCCCGCGATCAGCACGCCGTAAGGCGTGGGGCCAATTTGGGCCAGCATGGGCTCTGGCAACGACGGCTGGCTGGCCGTGTCCGCGGCGCTCGGAAGCGGAGCCTTTTTCATGCGCGCGCCATGCACGGTGACAAAGCTCGGACAAAAGCCTTCGAGACAGGAAAAGTCCTTGTTGCAGGCGGATTGATCTATGCGGCGCTTGCGTCCAAATTCGGTCTCGAGCGGTTGCACCGCGACGCAATTCGACGCCGTGCCGCAGTCGCCGCAGCCTTCGCATATGAGTTCGTTGATGATGATGCGCGCGTCCGGGTCGGGATATTGCCCGCGCTTGCGCCCGCGACGCTTTTCGGCGGCGCAAGTCTGATCGTAGATCAGAACCGTGACGCCTTCCGTTTGCGCCAGATCGCGCTGCACCTCGTTGAGGATGTTGCGGTGGTGGATTTTCAGACCCGGCGGCCAGTCGATCGTCGCGGGATATTTATCCGGCTCGTCGGTGACGAGAGCGATTTTCTTCACGCCCTCGGCGGCGACCTGACGCGCGATCGCCTCGACGGTGAGTTCGCCTTCATGCTTCTGGCCGCCGGTCATCGCGACGACGCCGTTGAACAAAATCTTGAAGGTGATGTGCGTCTTGGTCGCCACCGCGAAACGTATGGCGAGCGAGCCCGAATGATTATAGGTGCCGTCGCCGAGATTTTGGAAGACATGGCCGCGCGTCGAGAAAGGCGCCTCGCCGATCCAATTGGCGCCCTCTCCGCCCATGTGGGTGTAGCCCTCGGTCGAGCGCCCCATCCATTGCGCCATGTAATGGCAACCGATGCCGGTATAGGCGCGCGCGCCCTGCGGAACATGGGTCGAGGTGCTATGCGGACAGCCCGCGCAAAAATGCGGAACGCGCACCGTCACCTCGGTGATGTCAGCGCGCTTTTGTTGCAAAGCTTCGAGCCGCGCGACGCGCCGCTCCAGTTCCTCGCCTCGGTGATGTTTCAGCAATCGGCGGCCGATGGCGATGGCGACGTCATTGGCGTCGAGCGCGCCCTTGACCGGAAACAGCCATTGGTTGTTCTCGTCCTTCTTGCCGATGCACAGCGGCTGATCGGGCGCGCCGTAAAGCTGCTCGCGCAACTGCGTTTCGATCAGCGAGCGCTTTTCCTCGACAACAATGATAAGGTCGAGCCCACGCGCGAAGTTGCGCAAGCCTTGCGGCTCCAGCGGCCAGGGACAAGCGATCTTATAGAGCCGGAGTCCGAGGTCATTGGCCTTGACCTCATCGATTCCGAGATCATCCAACGCCTGACGCACGTCGAGATAGGATTTGCCGACCGTGATCACGCCAATCTTTGCGTTGGGGCCGCCGGAGGTGATGATCTTATTGAGGCGATTGGCGCGGATGAAGGCGAGCGTCGCGTCGAGCTTGCTCTCCTGAAGCCGCGCCTCCTGCGCCAGCACGGGATCGGCCGCCCGGATGTTCAACCCGCCCAGCGGCATGAGAAAATCGGCGGGAGTCACGATCGTCACGCGGCCAAGCGAAGCATCGACGGAAGCCGTGGATTCGACCGTGTCCTTCAGACATTTGAGCCCGACCCAAACGCCCGCGTAACGCGACAGCGCATAGCCCTGGAGCCCATAATCCAATATCTCTTGCACGCCGGCGGGAGAAAGTATGGGCATCATCACGTCGACGAAGTGAAAGTCGGACTGATGCGCCGTGGTGGACGACTCCGCCGTGTGATCGTCGCCCATCAACGCCAGCGCGCCGCCAAAGCGCGAAGAGCCCGCGAGATTGACGTGGCGGAGCACGTCGCCGCTGCGATCGACGCCCGGGCCCTTGCCGTACCAAAGCGAGAACACCCCGTCGTATTTGCCTTCGCCGCGAATCTCCGCCTGCTGCGCGCCCCAGATCGCGGTCGCGGCCAGATCCTCATTGAGGCCCGGCATGAACAAGATATCATTGTTGTCGAAATAGGGCTTCGCGCGGTGCATTTGCGCGTCGACGCCGCCGAGCGGCGAGCCGCGATAACCCGTGACCAGACCGGCTGTGTTAAGGCCGGCGCGGCGATCGATCTCCTTTTGCATCAGCAGAAGACGCACGACCGCTTGCGTTCCGGTCATCAACGCGCGTTGCTTGCCAAGATCGTATTTGTCCGCGAGCGTCGACTCGCTAAGGGCGACTTCGTTGTTCGAGGCGCCCGCGAGACTGTCCGCCATTCCTGATCTCTCCTGCGATTGAGCGCATCGTCGCCTAAAGCCGCCGGCGCCAGCGGTTCGCTCCGCAATAAGACGCGGCGACCGTCGGCGCGATCCCGCGCGGGTTCCGTCTCGCCGTTTCGTTTGACGGGCCGCCACCTCTCGGTCGGCCTTCATCGCGTCAGTCGGCCCGCGCGCCCAAGGCGCGGCAATTACGCCGTCATATTGTATGTCGGTCGCGCTAACCCTTTCAAGGACGCTTATGCTACTATAGCGGCCCGGGGTAAAGGGCGTCGTCAGCGCCCTTATTTCGCCCCTTTCGCCGCATAGCGGTCCGGAGTCGATGACCTTCAGATTCAGACATAAATCCAGTCTCTTCGCGCGCGGCGTGTTTTGGCCCGCGCTGACGCTCGCGCTGTTGGCGGCGAGCGGCGCGGCCAACGCGCATCCGCATGTCTGGGTCGCCGTGCGCAGCGAGGTGGTGTTCGCCCCCAACGGGAAAATCATCGGTCTGCGCCACGCCTGGGAATTCGACGAAATGTATTCGGCCTTCGCTGTGCAGGGTCTCGGCAAGGACGGCAAGCCGCCGACGCGCGAGGAACTGGCGCCGCTCGCCAAGACCAATGTCGAGTCGCTGGCGGAATTTGAGTTCTTCACTTTCGCGAAACAAGGCGGCGCCAAACTCAAGTTTTTGGAGCCGACCGAGGTCACGCTGGAGTCGGACGAGAAAAAAATCGTCACTTTGCGCTTTCTGCTGCCGCTGGAAACCCCCGTTCCCGCGCAAAAGCCCTTTTCGTTCCAGGTCTATGACCCGACCTATTTCGTCTCTTTCAACTTCGAGAAACAAAATCCGGTCACATTAGCGCGGGCGCCGGACGGTTGTTCGGTCAGCGCCGTCGAGCCAAAGCCCCTCGTCGCCGACGAAAATAAGAAGCTAAGCGAGGCGTTTTTCCAGAATTTTTCGCCCGGCGCGGATTTCGGGATAAAGCTCGCGACCCGCGTCATCGTGGCCTGCCCGTGATGACGGCGAAAGGACGCTTTGTCGCCGCGCTGCTGCTGGCGCTCGTGGCGTTTGGTTGCGCGGACCGTCTGGCGACCGCCCAAACGGGCCGCAATCCCTTCGCTATGGCCGGAGGCGAGGCCGCGGGCGCGGCGACAGGCTTGGCGGGAACGATTCTCGCTTGGCAGAACAAATTTCACATCGAACTGCAATCCGCCGCCAAAGCCCTCAAAACCAGCGGGTCCGCCTTCTGGACGCTGGCAGGGGCGAGCTTCGCCTACGGCGTGTTTCACGCCGCGGGTCCGGGCCACGGCAAGGCCGTGCTGGCGTCCTATATGATCGCCAGCGAAACCGCGCTGCGGCGCGGCATGATCCTCGCGGCGTTGGCCGCCCTACTCCAGGGCTGCGTCGCGATAGGCTTGGTCGGAGCGGCGGCGGCGCTGCTGGGCGCCACCGCGATGCAAATGAAAAGCGCGGCGAATACGATTGAACTCGCGAGCTACGGCGCCATCGCGCTGCTCGGAGCCGGCCTCGTTTGGAAAAAAGGCCGGGCTTTTTTTGCGGCGTTGCGGGCGCCGCCAGACATCGTCGCGAGCCGCGGCGGCTTTTATTGCGAGGCCGTGGACGATCCCTCGCATGTGCATTCGGCGAGTTGCGGTCACCTCCACGCTGTCGACCCGACGACATTGGAGCGCGATTTCTCCTGGTCCGGCGCGCTCGGCGCGGTGGTCGCCGCCGGGTTGCGCCCTTGTTCCGGCGCCATTCTGATTCTTGTCTTCACTCTCGCGCAGGGCAGTTTCTGGGCCGGCGCGAGCGCCGTTTTACTGATGTCGGCCGGCACGGCCATCACGACAGGATTTTTGGCCGCCTGCGCGGTGTTCGCGCGGCAAACGGCGCGGCGATGGAGCGGTCCCGGTCGGCGCTGGGCCTCGCTCGCCGGGCGCGGAGCCGAATTGCTGGCGGCGGCGCTCGTCATGGGACTGGGCCTGGCGCTTCTCGTCGGCGCGCGCCTTAACGCCGCCTGACCCGCCCATTCTTGCCGCGGCGCGGCGCCAAAGTCTTTCACGCCTCGGCTGTTTGTTGCGATGCATATGCTATCATTCACAATTGATGATTCACGATCGGCCGAAGCGTTAGACGGCGAAAGGCGATACTCCCATGACTGGCCCAAAAATCGCGGACGATCCATATGCCTCGCGTCCCTGGCTGGCGTGCTATCCGCCTTACGCGCCCGCCGACATCGATGAAGCGAGTTACTCGACGCTCAATGCGATGTTCCGTGACTCCGTGGCGGTTTATGGCGATAGACCGGCCGTCGAGAGTTTTGGCGCTATTCTGACCTACGCGGAACTCTCCCGCGCCGCGGAGGCCGTCGCTTCCTGGCTGCAGGCGCGCGGGCTGGAAAAGGGCCAGCGCGTCGCGATCATGTCGCCCAATCTAGCAACCTATCCGGCTCTGGTTTTCGGGATTTTGCTGGCTGGCGGCGTCGTCGTTAATGTCAATCCGCTCTATACGCCGCACGAACTCGAGCACCAGATCAACGACGCCGGCGCTCGTTTCATCTTCGTCCTGGAGAATTTCGCGCACGTGGTCGCGCACGCTTGGCCAAATATGCATGTCGAACAGGCCATCGTCACCACGCCGGGCGATCTCCTCGGCTTCAAGGGCATGCTCATCAACGCTGTGTCGCGCTGGGTCAAGCGCGCGGTGCGCCCCTATGCCTTGCCGGCTTCGACGCGCTTCGCCGACCTGTTCCGGGAGGGACGGAAGCGCCCGTTTCAGCCGGTCGACGTATCGCGCGACGACATCGCCTTTCTGCAGTACACCGGGGGAACGACCGGCGTCGCCAAGGGCGCCGTGCTGTTGCATCGCAACATCGCCGCCAATGTCGCGCAAGCGATCGCCTGGGTCCGGCCGCTCGTCGCGGGCAAGCACGTCATGGTCACCGCCCTGCCGCTCTATCATATTTTCGGCCTCACCGCCTGCTGCCTGCTGGTGACGCGGATCGGGGGCTGCTGTCTGATGATCGCCAATCCGCGCGACATCGCGGGCTTCGTCAAGACCTTGCGCAAATCGCGTTTCACAATGTTTTCCGGAGTGAACACGCTTTACGCGGCGCTCGCCGACAACAAGGATTTCGCGAGCGTCGATTTTTCACATCTGGTCTTTTGCATCTCCGGCGGCATGGCCACTCAGGGCGCGGTGGCGCGCCGCTGGAAAGAGGTCACCGGCAAAGCCATCGTCGAGGGCTACGGACTTTCCGAAACTTCTCCAATCGTCACATCGAATCTCATAACTCTCGACGAATTTTCGGGCTCCATCGGCTATCCCTATCCTTCCACGCAAATATCCATCCGCCTTGAAGACGGCTCCCCCGCGCCCTTCGGCGAGCGCGGCGAGCTATGCGTCAAGGGGCCGCAGGTGATGCCCGGCTATTGGATGAAGCCGAAGGAAACCCAGGAATGCCTCACCGAGGACGGTTTTTTCCGCACCGGCGACGTGGCGATCATGCTGCCCGATGGCCAGATCAAAATAGTCGATCGTTTGAAAGAGATGATCCTCGTCTCGGGATTCAATGTCTATCCAAACGAGGTCGAGGACGTTCTCGCGCATCATCCCAAGGTCAAGGAGGTCGCGGTCATCGGCGCGCCGGACCGCCATTCGGGCGAAACGCCGATCGCCTTCATCGTCCCCCGCGACAATAGCCTTACCGTCGGCGAGCTCTCCGCCTTCGTGCATGAAAATCTGACCGGTTATAAGAGGCCGAGACATTATGAATTCCGCGAGAACCTGCCGAAGAGCGCGGTCGGAAAAATCCTGCGCCGCGTGCTGCGCGACGAATATGTAGCGCGTCCGGTGAACGAACCCGACGCCGGGTGAGAGCGGCGCCTCGCCGCCCTCACCCCCGAAATTCCGCCGCCGCCTCGTCGATCGCAGCATAAAGGAGATCAAGCTCCTCCGGCTCGATACAATAGGGCGGCAGCACGTAAATCGTTTGTCCGAGCGGTCGCAGCAGCAGGCCGCGCGCGTTGAAAAAGCGCAGCAGATCGAGCCCGATCGAAGCGAGATAGCCGCGCCCGGGCGTCGCGAGATCGAGCGCCGTGATCGTCCCGAGGCGCCGAACATTAATAAAGCGCGAATCGCTCTCGAAGCGCGCGATGCGCTCGGCCTGCATTGCGCACAGTTTCGCGACCGCCTCGCGCGCGCCGCCGTGTTCCCAAATGTCGAGATTGGCCAGCGCCGCGGCGCACGCTATCGGGTTCGCGGTGTAGGAGCTCGAATGAAAAAATGCGCGCGCGCGATCATCCGAAAGATGCGCGTCGAAAATCTCCTTGCCGCACATCGTCACCGCGAGCGGCAGCACGCCGCCCGTGAGGCCCTTGGCGTAGCAGGCGATATCGGGGGTAATTCCCGCCTGTTCGCAGGCGAAAAGCGTTCCGGTTCGGCCAAAGCCGGTCATCACCTCGTCGGCGACGAACAGCACGCCATTGCGCGCGCAAATATTTTTCATTTCGCGCAGATTCGACGCCGAATAAACCAGCATGCCGCCCGCGCCCAGAATCAACGGCTCGGCGACAAAGGCAGCCGCGCCAGCCTTACAGGCCGCCTCCAGCGCGTCGAAACATTCCTGCTCGCGCCCTTCGTCCGGAAAGGGAATGCGCGCGACATCGAACAGCAGCGGCTCATAGCTGGCGTTGAATGGCGAGCGCGCGCCCGTCGACATCGTGCCGATCGTGTCGCCGTGATAGCCATGCTCGAGCGCGACAATGCGCGCGCGCGTCTCGCCGCGATTGCGCCAATAGCCGAGCGCCATTTTGATCGCGACCTCGACGCAGGTGGAGCCGCTGTCGGAATAAAACACATAGTCGAGACCTTCGGGCGTGATCTCGACGAGGCGCCGCGCCAGACTTTCCGCAGGCTCATGGGTGAAGCCAGCGAAGATAATCTGATCGAGCAGCTCTGCCTGGTCCTTGATCGCCCGCGTGATCTCCGGGCGGCGATGGCCATGGGTGATAACCCACCAGGACGAGATGGCGTCGAGAAAGCGCCCGCCGTCTTCCGCCTCCAGCCAGCAGCCCTCGGCGCGAGCGATTTTTATCGCGCCGGGTTGCAGGGCGTGCTGCGTGTAAGGGCGCCAGACGGGCGAATTCGTGACGAGAGTCATGGCTTAGTTCTAAACGAAATCCGCGACGGCGAAAGCCTCCGCGAAGGCGCGCCGCAAAGTCTCGGCATTCAGCGGGGTTAGGTTCGGCAAGCGGCCGAGCATGGCGACGCGCCCCATGCGCGCGATCGTGTCTTGCGTGTCTTCGTTCGCCTCGCCGATAAAGGCGACCCCGCGCAGCGGAATGTCGCGACGCCGCAGCGCCTCCATGGTCAGCAGGCTGTGATTTATCGTTCCAAGCGCGGTGCGCGCGACCACAATCACGGGAAGGCGCCAGCGCGTCAAAAGATCGATCGTCGGCGTCTCGATCGTCAGCGGCGTCATCACACCGCCCGCCGTCTCGATGACGAGCGGACCGGCCGTGTCCGGCGGATCGAGTCGCGATGGATCAATGGCGAGTCCGTCGAGCCGCGCCGCGAGATGCGGTGAAGCGGGAGTCTCGAGGCGATAAGCCTCCGGCAAAATGCGCTCGGGCGGGAGGCCGGAGAGGCGCAGGACGCATTGCGAGTCCGTCTCTTCCTTCAGGCCGGCCTGCACCGGCTTCCAGTAAAAGGCGCCCAGCGCGCCGATGAGCGCGGCGGAGAAAACAGTTTTCCCGACCCCGGTGTCGGTTCCGACAATCACGAAGCGCGCATTCATGACGGCGCTTCCGCCAACTCTTGCGCGAGCAGCGCGATCATCGCGTCCGTTTGGACATCGCTCACGTTCAGCGTCAGCGAAATTCGCAACCGCGCCGTGCCCTCCGGCACCGTCGGCGGGCGTATCGCGCGAATGTCGTGGCCATGCGCCTGCATCCGCTCCGCGAGGGCCAGCGCGCTTTTGTCGGAGCCGACAATCACCGGCTGGATATGCGTCCCCGAAGGCTGGGCGACCGCCAGGCGCCGCAGGGCTTCGCCCACGCGCCTCACCCGCTCGGCCAGCGCGGCGCGGCGGTCGTCCGCACGCTCGATGACGCCGAGCGCGGCGCGGATCGTGGCGGCGAGCAAGGGCGACGGCGCCGTCGCGAAGATGAAGTTTCGGCAGCGGTTGATCAAGAACTCGCGGAGCACGCGCGGCAGACAGACCAGTGCGCCGGAAAGACCGAGCGCTTTGCCGCAAGTGTGGAGGGTGAGGACATTGTCCCGCCCCTCCAGCCCATGCGCCAGCCCACGCCCGCCCGGCCCCAGGACGCCGGTCGCATGGGCCTCGTCGATCAGCAGAAACGCGCCATGACGCCCGGCCATCCCGGCCAGGGTTTCGAGCGGCGCGATGTCGCCGTCCATGCTGTAGAGGCTTTCGACGACGATCCAAACGCGGCCGGTCCCGCCGGCGGCGCGGACCGCCTCCTCGAAGGCGCCGACGTCGTTATGCGCTACGGCGCGGCTTTCGGCGCGGGAGAGGCGCATCCCCTCATGCGCGCTGGCGTGGATCAGTTCGTCGTAAAGAATGATATCGCCGCGTTGTGGCAGAGTCGCCAGCAGCGCCTCGTTGGCCGAAAATCCCGCGCCGAAAAACAGCGCGCATTCCGCCCCGAAAAACCGCGCCGCCTCTACCTCCAGCGCCTCATGCTCGGCATGATTTCCGCGCAATAGCCGGGAACCTCCGGCCCCCAGCGGAACGCCGCGCGCCAGCGCCGCGCGCGCGGCCTCGCGGTATTCCTCGGATTCGGCGAGGCCGAGATAATCGTTGGAGGCGAAATCGAGCCCGCCCCGTTTGCTCAGCGCGCGAAACCGATCCCGACCACGCAGGCCGTCGAGATCGGCCTGGTATGGAGCGAGAAAATCTGGGTGCGGCGAGGGCATTGTGACTTGTTGGCTCAACAGGGACGCACCGAGTCCTAACCGGGCGCGGCGCGCAGGTCAAAGCCGGGCGGATGGACGCCGTCAGTCAGCTCTGGCTCCGCCCTCTTGCAATCGCGCCTCCAAAAGCCGATCTAATTCCCGCAAGGAGCCCCGCGTGACCCTATCGACCAATGGCGAACGTCCACCCTCCCATATACCTTGGCCGCCACTGCTGTTCATCGTCGTCATTGTCGGCGGGCGCATTCTCGATAACTGGCTGCCCGCGCCGTGGATCCCGCCCGGACCCGCGCATCTCGCCGGAGCCTTGCTGGTCGCGCTGGGGCTCGCCAACGACGTCTGGTGCGCGCTGACGCTGCGGCGGCACGACACGACGATCTTGCCGCATCGCGCGGTCGCGACGCTCGTCACCAGCGGCCCCTATCGCTATTCGCGCAACCCGATTTACATTTCGGAACTCGCGCTGACGCTTGGCGCTGGCCTGCTGCTGCGCTCGCCCGCCATAGTCTTGCTGATTCCGGTGCTGTTTTTCGCGCTCACAAAGCTGGCGATCGAGCCGGAAGAGCGGCATTTGCGCGAGAAATTCGGGGAGGCGTTCGAGCGTTTTCGCGCGCGAACGCCGCGCTGGCTGTGACGGCGCCGCGGGAGTAGAGTTGATCCATGCTGGAATCTGCGGAAAAGCCCCCTGTGACAACGCCCCTCGCCTTCGAGGTGCGCGGCATGAGCTGCGCCTCCTGCGTGACGCATGTTGAAAAAGCACTGCTGGCGACCGAAGGCGTCTGCTCCGCGAACGTCAATCTCGCGGCCGAGCGCGTCGATGTGGCGCTATCGCCGGATGCGCGGGTGGAGAAAATCGCGCAGGCGGTGACCGCCGCCGGCTATGAGCCCGTCGTTGAGACGCTGGAGCTGGGCGTGCGTGGCATGACCTGCGCGTCCTGCGTCGCCCATGTCGAAAAAGCGCTGCTGGCGACCCCCGGCGTGCTGTCGGCGAGCGTCAATCTCGCGACCGAACGCGCCAGCGTGCGCGTGCTCAAGGGTCCTGCGACCATTGAGAATCTCCGCCACGCCATCACCTCGGCCGGCTATGAGCCCGCCGAGGTCGCGGGCGCCAGCGAGCGGGACTCGCGCGCGGATGAATCCCGAGCATTGACGCGCCGGCTGATCGCCGCCGCCGTGTTGACCGCGCCGGTGGTCGTGCTGGAAATGGGCGGTCATATGATCCCCGCCATGCACCAATGGATCATGGCGCACATCGGCCATGACGCCGTGCAATATATTTCGTTCGTTCTGACGAGTCTGCTGCTCGCCGGCCCCGGCCGCGCCTTCTACACCAAGGGATTCGCCGCTCTGGCGCGCGCAACGCCGGACATGAATTCGCTGGTCGCGACTGGCACGAGCAGCGCCTACCTCTACTCGGTCGTAGCCACCTTCGCGCCGGCGCTGCTGCCTTCCGGCGCGACGAACGTCTATTACGAATCCGCCTGCGTCATCGTCACGCTAATCCTGTTCGGGCGGTTTCTCGAAGCGCGCGCCAGGGGCCGCGCCTCGGACGCTATTCGAACGCTGGCGAAGTTGCAGCCGCGCGTCGCCCATGTCGAACGCGATGGGGCGGCGCTCGACATAGCGACCGAGGAAGTCCACGTCGGCGACATCGTGCTGGTGCGGCCCGGCGAAAAAATCCCGACCGACGGCGTGGTCACGCGCGGCGAATCATACGTCGATGAATCGATGATCACGGGCGAGCCGGCCCCGGTCAAGAAATCCGAGGGCGCGACCGTCACCGGCGCGACCGTGAATACGACCGGCGCCTTCGCCTTTCGCGCGACCCGCGTCGGCGCCGACACTTTTTTGGCCGGCGTGATCCGCATGGTCGAGCAGGCGCAAGGCGCCAAACTGCCAATTCAGGCGCTGGTCGATCGCGTCACGGGCGTCTTCGTGCCGGTCGTGCTGGGCGTCGCCATGCTGACCTTCGCGGTGTGGATGCTGATCGGACCCGAGCCGCGCCTCACCTTCGCGCTGGTCAATGCCGTGAGCGTGCTCATCATCGCCTGCCCCTGCGCTATGGGACTCGCGACGCCCGCCGCGATCATGGCCGGCACGGGCCGCGCGGCGGAACTTGGAGTGCTGTTTCGCAAGGGCGAGGCGCTGCAGACGCTGCGCGACGTGACCTTGATCGCCTTCGACAAGACCGGCACGCTTACAGTCGGCAAGCCGAGGCTGACCGATCTTGTCGCCGCGCCCGGCTTCGACGCGAACGACGCACTGCGGCTCGCCGCGAGCGTCGAGGCGCTGTCCGAGCACCCGGTCGCGCGCGCGCTGGTCGAAGGCGCGCGCGCGCGCGGATTGGCCCCTGCCCCATGCGCGGACTTCGCCTCGCTTCCTGGCATGGGCGCGACCGGGCTGGTGGCGGGAAAAAAAGTCGCCGTCGGCGCGCAGCGTTATATGGTCTCGCTCGGCCTCGACGTGAGCGCCTTCGCGCAAGAGTCGGCGCGGCTCGCGGGCGAGGGCAAGACGCCGCTGTTCGCCGCTGTCGACGGTCGGCTGGCGGCGGCGCTGAGCGTCGCCGACGCGATCAAGCCGACAAGCGCCGCCGCGATCAAAGCGTTGCATGGCATGGGCGTCAAGACCGCGATGATCACTGGCGATACGGAATCCTCCGCGCGCGCCATCGCCGCGCAAGCGGGCGTCGACGAGGTGATCGCCGGCGTATTGCCGGGCGGAAAGGTCAAGGCGTTGGAGCGACTCAAAGGCGCGCGAAAAATCGCTTTCGTCGGAGACGGCGTCAATGACGCGCCCGCGCTGGCCGCCGCCGACGCCGGAATCGCCATCGGCACAGGGACCGATGTCGCCATCGAGGCGGCGGATGTGGTGCTGATGTCGGGCGACCTCGCGAAGGTTCCGGCGGCGCTGGCGCTCTCGCGCGCCACGATGCGCAACATCGCGCAAAATCTCTTTTGGGCGTTCGCCTATAATGTGGTGTTGATCCCGGTCGCCGCTGGCGCGCTTTATCCCGTTAATGGAACGCTGCTGTCGCCGATGCTTGGCGCCGGCGCCATGGCGCTGTCGAGCGTTTTCGTATTGACCAATGCACTGCGGCTGCGCCGATTCGAGCCGCCGAATGTTTTGGCCGCGGCGGCGCGGCCCATCCCCATGCCGCCGCCAGAGGAGAGCAAGATGAGCACTGTTTTCGACGTGAAGGAAATGACCTGCGGCAATTGCGTGAAGCATGTCACCAAGGCCGTGCAGGGCGCGCAGCCGGGGGCCGAGGTTAACGCTGATCTCGCCAGCGGCAAGGTCACCGTGACGCCCGCCCCAAAAGACCCCGCCGCCATCGCCAAGGCGATCACCGACGCGGGCTATCCGGCGCAACTCGCGCAATAGCGGCGAACCGCGAAACAGCGGCTTGTCATTGTGGAGCCGATTTGTTAGACGCTGAGCCGCCGGCGCTTCGCGAAGCGCCCCTGCGGTCGTGGCGGAATTGGTAGACGCGCTAGCTTGAGGTGCTAGTTGGGCAACCAGTGGAGGTTCGAGTCCTCTCGACCGCACCAGTTTCAAGCCAGAGTTGGCGCCCTCACCGGAAACGGCGGAAGAAGTCGCAAGCAGGGCGCGAACGATCTTCCAATGACTTACGCTTTACAAAATACATTCGTGAAAACAAGCCGTTCCGCCCTATTGGCGTGCCCTCCGTTGGATCACCCTAGACGCAATGGCGAAATGGGTTTTCGAATTTTCGCCGAACCACATAATGTGATGGATCAACAGCGGTCGCGGCTTTTCTGGAGCGCCCATGCACACCATCAAATATCGAATGATCGAGGAGAGGCTGCGTCCGCGCCGAACCAAACTCCAAATCCCCGGATGGGCTGGAAAGCCCGAGCCTCGCGCCGACGGTTCCCACGAATATGCGTGGCATTGCGTGCCATTTTCAGAGGCCGCGCAATATGGCGTCGAGATATTTTATCCCTATGACAACGAACTGCGCGTCAGCACGAGGGACGGTAGTCTTGTATTCGAGGGCGATTTTGGACCGGCTCCCGAGGATGATCGGTTGTGGCCGCCGTTCAGGACGTTCGGCGAGCAGTTCTATACATATCAGTTGCTTTTCGACTTGAAGGTGGAGGCGGGTCTGGCGATCAAGATCGAACCTCATCCGCGCTTCTACACCGACCCGACCGACACCGTTCCGATCGCCGTGCCGGCGCTTTTGAGGAACTGGTGGCCAATGATGTCCTTCATGGTCTTCAAGTCGCCGGCGGAAGGCCGCACGCATATCTTCAGACTTGGAGAGCCGATGGCGCAGTTCATTGCGATTCCGGCGGATTCCGACTTCGAACTCGTTGAAATGGGTGAGGAGGAGGCAGCCGAGCGAGAATTGCAGTCTCTGCGCATCCACGAGAGCAGAGACAATCTGGGCGCGGACAGCCGATGGACCTCGGCGACGAACACGGTATTCGACGCTACTTACCGCCGCCTTCATGGCGCGGCGAAGAAACTTCCCTAGCGCCCAACGCCGACCCCAGCGCTTACAAAAGCGCTAGGCCTTTTGCGAATCGAGCGACCGTCGGCGCATCAACCGCAGATTTGCGAACTCGCCGTCATCAACGGAAGTTCTACCAGTAATGATGGTGGTGATGGTGGTGGTGGTGGTGATACCGATGATGATGATGGTGGTGATACCACCGGTGATGATGGTGATGGTGATGGTGATGCCACGCCAGCTGCGCGCTTTGGTCCTGCCCGGTCTCCGTTTTCGCGCGCTCGGCATCCGCGGCCCGAGCAGCCTGCAATAGGGCGACCGCGTTTGGGATTGGTTGCAGCAACTCCGCGTAAGACCGCGCGGTCGAGATTTCGGTCGCGTCCGGCGAGGGCGCCGCTTGCACGGCGGTCATCGCTGCAACCGAGGAGATTGCGCCCAATAGGCCTACGATCTTCTTGTCCATGTCAACTTCCCCAGTCCAAAAAATCAGTTTCTTTGGAGCTAGCGCGCGGACCACGGAGAGCAAGATGCCGTTTTGGATTCGCGAACATGGAACCGCGAGGCGGGCGGTCGCGAACTAAGTGACGAGCGCCACCTTCTGTTGATCCGCCCGCAAATCGAATCTCGCCCTTCACCGCGCCTCCGGCCCGCCGTCTCCATGCTCGCTCGCCGGCCCCTTCCCGCCCAGCGTTTTGGCGATGATCGGCTCGGTGGTGGATTTCCAATCCGGCCCCGCCTTCTCCACCGGCGTCGGGCCGGCGCCGGCGACCATGTGCACGACCTTAAACCCCTTGGCTTTCAGCGCGCGCAGGAAATCGGGAAGCATTTTGGCGGTGCTGGCCTTGGAGTCATGGAACAGGATGATTCCCTTGCCGGCCTGTTCCAGCCGGCCCATCACCAAATCGAGTTCGGCTTGGGGCGTCATCGTCCGCCAGTCCGACGCCCAGAGATCCGAGCCGAACACCGTCATGCCGCGCCCCCGCAGATAGTCGAGCAGCGCGGGCGAATCGGCGAAGCCGGGAAAGCGGAAAAACGGCGTGCGGGGCTTTCCCGAAGCGTCGCCATAGGCGGCTTTGTCGACGGCGGCGATCCCCGCCTCTATGTCGGCCTTGGCCGCGTCCACCGACATCAGTCGCAGCGTTCGCGCCGGGTGGCTGTTGGAGTGATAGCCGACGCTATGCCCCTCCTCCATCTCGCGTTTCACCAAGGCTGGATCGGCGCTCGCGTTATTGCCGATGATGAAAAAAGTGGCTCGGACGCATTGCTCCTTGAGCGCGCTCAACACGAGCGGCGTCGTCGGCGGCACCGGGCCGTCGTCGAAGGTCAGCACCACCTCGTGATCGGCAAGCGCCAGCGTGCGCGGATAGCTTTGCAGCCCAAGCGCCAAGCCTTCGCCGCCATCAACGGCGATTTCCCGCGACGTGCCCAGTTTCTCGGGGCCGCACGAGGCAAGCGGCGCGGCGGCGCCGGGCATGGCGACGAGAGCGGCGAGGATCGAGAGAAAACAAATCCGATTGGACGACATCAGGGCGCTTTACTGTTTTGAGTTCGGGCTGGAGCGGGTTATGCACCCCTGCGGACGGCAGACGGATTCCGATATGGCCCTCGATCGTGAAGAATTGGAGACCGGACCCGAGATTTTTCGCGACGAGGCCGGCGAGCCTCGCACGGATTTCGTGGCGAGCGTCGAAACGGCCGTCGCCGGTGGCGACGCCGCGCGCGCGCACGACCTCGTAGGCGCGCTGCACGAAGCCGATGTCGGCGCGCTGCTGGAGCTGCTCGATCACGAAACGCGGCCCAAGCTGATCGAACTGATGGGCGCGGACTTCGATTTCGCCGCGCTCACGGAGGTCGGCGAAACGACCCGCGAGGATATTCTGGAGGAACTTCCGGTCGAGACGCTCGTCGAGGGCGTGCGCGATCTGGAGAGCGACGACGCCGTAGCCATTCTGGAGACCCTCGAGCCCGACGAGCAAGCCGAGGTTTTGGAGGCGCTGCCGGCGCATGAGCGCGTGGTCCTGCGCCGCTCGCTGAATTACCCCGAGGACAGCGCCGGCCGGCTGATGCAGACGACGCTGATCGCCATCCCGACCTTCTGGACGGCGGGTCAAGTGCTCGATTTCTTTCTGGAAACCGATCCCGATATTCTGCCCGACAGTTTTTTCGAGGTCTTTGTCGTCGATCCCGGCTATCGCCTACTCGGCACGGTGTTTCTCGACGCGCTGGTGCGCGCCCGGCCAAACCGACGCGTCGACGAAATCATGCAGGCGGATCGCCGCCGCGTGACCGCGACGGAGGAAAGCGCCGAAGTCGCGCGGATTTTCGAGCGCTACAATCTCGTTTCGGTTCCGGTCGTCGACGAGGCGGAAAGGCTTGTCGGCGTCATCACCATCGATGATATCGTCGACGTGCTGCAGGAAGCGGCCTCCGAGGAGATCAAGGCGCTCGGCGGCGTCAATCCGGAGGAAGAGCTTTCCGACGACTTCTGGCAGACTGCCAAAAGCCGCTTTCTCTGGCTCCTGATCAATCTGGGAACCGCGATCGTCGCTTCCTCGGTGTTGTGGCTGTTCGAAAGCCAATTGCAGCAGATGGTGGCGCTCGCCGTGCTGGCGCCCATCGTCGCCAGCCAAGGCGGCAATTCGGCGACTCAAACCATGACCGTGGCGGTCCGCGCGCTGGCGACCCGCGAATTGTCGCGCTCCAACGCGACGCGCGTGATCCTGCGCGAACTGGCGGCGGGAGCGGTGAACGGCTTGGGGTTTGGCCTCATCACCGGCGTCGTGGCCGCGAACTGGTTTCAAAACATTGGCATAGCGCCGGTGATGGCGCTCGCCATGTTCACCAATCTTATTGCCGGGGCGCTCGGCGGCATTCTCGTGCCGCTTACGCTCGACCGCTGGAAGATCGACCCGGCGGTCTCCTCCTCGGCCTTTGTCACGACCGTAACGGATGTTGTAGGCTATGGCGCGTTTCTTTCTATCGCCACTTTGTGGTTCCATCTTTCTTGAGCCAAGGTGGCCCGCGCCCGCGCATTAACGTTCCGTTACCGCTTAGGAGGTAATTTGATGCAATGTACGCTTTAGCTTTCCCCGCACGCATTCGCGCCGTGACGGCCGCGTTGCTTCTCCTCTTCTCCTTTCTGGCCGGTTGCGGCGGGGGGCTCGACCCCTCCTACAGCCAGCGCTCGGCGAGATTCTCGACCAGCGCGCCGCTGACGCACGCGAAAAAAGACCCGGATTTCCTGGCCTATGCGGTGCCGGAGTCCGATCTGCATCACTATCCCGCGACCCGCAGCGCCGAGTATGACGTTCATGGCGTGGATGTTTCCAAATATCAGGGCAATATCGATTGGGAGGCGGTCAAGGACGCGGGCGTCGCCTTCGCCTTTATCAAGGCGACCGAGGGCGGCGACGCCGCGGACTCGAAGTTCCTGCGCAATTGGGCCGCCGCCAAGGCCGCCGGGATCCCGCGCGGCGCCTATCATTTCGTCTATTGGTGCCGCCAGCCGCATGAGGAAATCGGCAATTTCGAGAGCGTCGTGCCGGTGGAGGCGGACGCGCTGCCGCCCGTTCTGGACGTCGAGGCGACGCCAACCTCCAGAACCTGCAAGCGCACGCTATACCGCGAGGAAGTGCTCGCCGACATGCGCAAGATGCTCGAGGAAATGGAGCGTCATTACGGCAAGAAGCCGATCATCTATTCCTCGGTCGATTTCTATCAGTCGATCCTGCACTCGAACGCGCTGGCGGAATATCCGATCTGGGTGCGCTCGACAAAATATCACCCGACCGTGCGCTACGGCGACCGCAAATGGACTTTTTGGCAATATCGTTCCGACGGCAGCGTGCCGGGCATCCCTGGTTCCGTCGACCAGAACACCTTTCACGGCACGCAGGAGCAGTGGCAAGCTTGGCTGAAGGAGCAGACGCGGGGATGAGCGGAACGCTCAAAAGCCGTAAGCCACTTGCAAGAGGAGCTGGTGACGCTCGTAGTTCGCAAGATTCATCCGGCCGGTGAACAATTCGGGGACTTGCGCGGACCACGCCGCCTTGACGGTCAGGTTCTCTTGGAGCTTTACGTAGAGACTTGGACCGATATAGAAGGCGCGATCGCCGAACGGCGCGGTTAGGTTTTGCGCGGCCCAACGAACTTCGCCGCCAAGAAAAATCCGATCGCCCAGCGCCCCTGCGAGCGCCGCCGAGAGTTCGAGCGGCTGTGTGCTTTGCCACAGTCCCGCGACAGAGCTGAACGTTGGGGCGACAGTGACATTGACGGCGGCGTAAAGCTGGTTTCGGATAAACACGTGATCGGCCAGCAAACTAACCGGCAGCGTAAAGGACTGCCTCTGTCCCGGCGTCGGATCGTTGACGCTCCGCCAGGTCGGGGCAAGCGACAGGGTTAGCCCAATCGGGGCGCTGTCGTGCTCGGAGAATTGCCACCGGAATTCGCTGGTCACTCCGCTTTGTCGCAATCCCGTCCGGTTCAGATACCCCGGCGTGTCGTGGACGCTGTAGTAATCAGTCAGTATTCCCACCGACGCCCGGAAAGATTGCTCGACGCCGTAGCGGTACGAAGTCTCGTTGGTTAGAATCGCGAAATCGCCCTGCTTGCCCAAACGTCCGATGGTGATGCTTTCCAGCTCGCTTTCGCCTTTGTCGCCGATATCGGCCCCCTCCGTGAAGCCGAAGATGTGCTCGGAATCCACGGTGGCGCCGGCTTGCTGCTCCTGAGCCAGCGCGAGACTCGACACGACCGCAACTCCGACAGCCAGCAATCCGGGAGCCTTTGCAACCATAACCCGACTCAACTCCCGGAAGCGCCACCGCTCGCACATCCTAATCACCTTCCCTGAGGGTAGCCAAGGCTAGCCACGCCGCCAAATATGTTGTATGCGCCCAGCATGAGTTTTCGCTGCTTCCGCCCTCAAGGGTGAAGCGCCTCCCGGAGAATGAGATAAATGGCCGTTCCGAAAAGAAAAACCTCGCCAATGAAGCGCGGGTTCCGCCGTTCCGCCGACGCGCTCAAGGCGCCGACCTATGTCGAGGACAAGGATTCCGGCGAGCTGCGCCGTCCGCATCACGTTGACCTCAAGACCGGCATGTATCGCGGCCGCCAGGTGCTGAAGGTCAAGTCAGCGGAAGTTTAAAGCCGGCTCAAGCCCCGAATCGAAAAAGCGGCGCCGCGAGAGGCGCCGCTTTTTTTGCGCCTCGTCAGCGGCCCGCTTGCGCATAGGCGAGCATTGGCATCAGCAGCGCGCGCGGCGTCAGGCGCACGAAGATCAGCATGATCTTGTTCATCACTCCGGGCACGACGACGCCCCGCCCGGCCATCAGCCCCTCGTAGCCCTGCCGCGCGACCTCGGAAGCCGGAACAAGCGCCGGCTTCATCGACGACATCGCTCCCGTAAATCCGAATCCCGCGCGCGCCTGGAAACCCGTCTCCACCGGTCCGGGACAAAGGCACGAGACCTTCACGCCCAGCGGCGCCATCTCCTGAGCAAGCGCCTCGCTGAACGAGCGCACATAGGCCTTGGTGGCGTAATAGACCGCGAAATTCGGCCCCGGCATGAAGGCGGCGATCGACGCGACGTTGAGGACAGCTCCCCGCGCCGCCGCGATATCTCTCTGAAAACGCAGCGTCAGCTCGGTCAGCGCCCGCACATTGAGATCGACCATCGCCAGTTGCTCGGCGGCGTCCAGCCTCATGGCGGGGCCGATGAGCCCGAAGCCCGCGTTATTGACCAGAATCTCCACTGTGAGCCCCGCGTCGCGCAACGCCTGCTCCAAAGCGTCGGCGGCGCCCGAGTCGCAAAGGTCCAGCGCGACCACGAGTGGCTTTCGCGCGCCACTCGCGGCGATTTCCGCGCTTAAGGCTTCCAGCCGGTCGCGCCGGCGCGCCACCAGCACGACCTCGTGCCCCTTGGCCGCGAAGACGCGGGCAAGTTCCGCGCCGATGCCCTCGGACGCGCCGGTGACGATCGTCGCCTTGCGCGGGTTCGTGGATGAACTCATTAACGGCTCCTGTAAATCGCCTCGGTTTAGAGTTTCGACCAGGGTCCCGGGGGCGGCGACTCCGGCGACGGCTTCTCGTTGGCCACTTCCTCGGCCTCCGCGCGAGCGTCCTGCTTCAGGTTCACGCGCTCTCGCGACGAAACGCCGAGCAGTTCGGCGACTCGCCAGACGACATTTTCCTCGAACTCATGGATCGTCCCGTCGGCATAGGCCATGTCCCAGAGCATGGCGACGACTTGACGACGGCCATCTTCGTCCAGCATGCGCTTCAACACGCTGGTGAAGCGGAAAAGGTCCACCGAGTCGCGCTCGCTCTCCGCCGCATGGGCGATGAGTTCGCGCGCCTGCGCCTTGTCCAAGCCAAAGCGCGTCTCGACGATGCCTTGCAGGCGCGCGCGTTCCTTGTCGTCGAACTCGCCGTCGACGGAGGCGAGATGAACCAGCAGGGCGGCGGCGGCGAGTTGATAGTCGGCGGCCTCGAAATGCGTCTCGCGCGGCGCGGCGCGCGAGAGGTCGCCGAGAAAGGTTTTGAGGGAGTCGAACATCGGCGCGGCCTTTGGGGTTCGCGAGTTTGCTCTCCTATAGAACAGCGCGTCGCGAATGTGTAGCGCCGCACTCCCGCGACCGTGAGCGGCGCTAACCGTTTCCTTGTGATTCGGCCAACCGTGATCGAGTAGTCGCCGAGAAGAGCGGCAAAAAGCAGCGGCCGCCGGAAACTTGATCGGCGCGCGCGATTGGTTGCCGGGCGCGAGAAGGTCATCTCGCGCCCCGAGCGCGCCAACTCAGCCGCCGTGCGAAATGATCGGCGCGAAGTGAATAGCCGTAAAGACCAGCGCGATCGCCGCGACGGCCCAGGCGACTTGCTTCAATAAAGCGCCCGTATCTCTTTTAGCTGCCACTTTTATTCTCCTAACGCATCCCTCTTATTGCTGTCATAGGCGGACCGCAGGGACAGATGATCGCTTCGCCTAATTGGGGTCTCGCTACAATGGTCCGCGCAAAAACGTTATGACGCAGGCGAGCGCGACGAGAAGGTAGAGATCCGACGCATTGACGTGCATGGCCTGGTTCCTGCCTCGGCCCCGACTTTTGAAGACTTACGTCAGCCGCGGCCACCAACATTTCCCGCTTATTCTCCACCGGTCGACGCCGTCGGCGCGGCTCAGTAGATATTCCCATCCTGCCCCTTCCAGCCTTTGTCGGCCTGGTCGAAGCGCGTTTCGTCCTTGAATTCGATCACCTTGCCGGGTTCGATATATTGGCCAGGGCTGTTCAGTTCTTAATATTTGGCGATGATATCGAGCAGAAAGTCGAGATCGAGCGCGGCGCGCCATCGGGCATTTTTGATGTTTTCGCTTCCGTGCGCGCGGAGCAGAT
>Ga0182012_10000283_pt1 | contig 58582 bp, 53 predicted proteins | sample 612S2SmetaG_FD_120486 | JGI IMG/M metagenome (GOLD analysis project Ga0182012, IMG submission 120486) | Permafrost microbial communities from Stordalen Mire, Sweden - 612S2S metaG | ecosystem: Environmental > Terrestrial > Soil > Wetlands > Permafrost | place: Sweden: Stordalen | collected... | reverse complement strand
TTCACCGACTTCGGCATCGAAAACCTGATCGATCTGATCAAAATCCACAAAGACGATCCGACAATATTGGCTAGGAGATCGCGCTAAATCCGGCCGCCTGCGTGCTACGCCGGATGGATACTCGCGAAGGTCCCATAAGGGTCATTCTTTCGCCTTCGCCATCGGCAGGAATGCCCGGACAGCAGACTTTGTATCAGACCACCAGGTTGTCCAGTGTCGTAGACTGCCCCTTTCGTCGCTTTTCGCTTTTAGGGCGGCGACTTACGCCCGTCGGCTGCGGCCGCGACCGCGTGCCTTGCGATGATAACCAGACGGAAGCGTCCGTAGTGTTTCTTGCGATTTCAGAGGCTTGCCGCCCATGGTGTGGTTCCAGGAACTTGGTTCTTCCCGCGAGCGACTTCGGCATAATTCCTGGAGCATTTCGACTGATGCGGGCCGTTGATTGGGACGGCGCGAATTTCTGAGTATTTTTTTGATGCGCCACCAATTTGCTGTCCGTCTCCAGCTGGTCAAGCAGTTCGACAAACCGATCCGCAATCGGCTCGTCGAGGACCTCATCATAGATGGCCCGCAGCTGGTCGCCGATTGCGCCCGCGATTTCATTCCGGCGTGACGATCTCGAACTCATTTCTACACTCCTTACGCGTCAATACTCTGCGGGCCGCAGGCTGGGTCAGGCGTTAGGCCAGAATGTGAATTGTTCATGATGGAATATTGGCGGATATCGTTTTCTGGAGTGTGTTGTAAATTTGCAACAACGCATTCGAGCTCTAAGGAAGCAAGGGGATCAGTGCAGCCAAATATTCAGCAAATGCCTCCATCGCACCTATTACAATTGAGATAGCGATCACAATGGGCGAGGCGCGTCGTAAGTCCGCTAAGGGGTCAATAGCGGTCCAACGGCAACCGCTTGCGCCGTTCCATGTCGCGGGAACTAAGCGTTAGATTTCGACCACTAGAGAAGCGCGTGACAATGATCGAATAAAGCGTGACACCTGTCACCTTCAAGCCCGACGATCGTGTCGAATGGAGCGACTCTTCAAGAGCGCCACGGTGCACGAAGACCATAACGAGCGGCGTTAAGGCGAGGATTGATTATGCTACAGGACCTGCGGTTGCGGATTGGCCCGATCACCAAATGAAGATGATTGCCGGAGAGCGGATTGAGTTAATTGGAGAGAAAACGTCAACCAGGCCACGCTCACCAACTTGTGACACCCGTTGTGACTATTTCACCCGAAAAGTCACACATTTCGGCCCCGAAAGTCACAAACTGTTTACTCACCGTCTAGTCACAGTAGCCATGTTAGTGTCTAACCCACTAGACTCAAACGAAAACCTCCGACACCGCCATATTTCATGAACACAATTAAGCCGTGTTTGCCAGAAAAAAAGTGAGTGTCACAAAGTCACAAAATTTAGGAACGAGAGCTAGGATTTTTCTCCCCTAAACGACAGAGGCTCGATACCGCGACTTTATATCCTCGTTCGTTTCCAAACGCATTTCCGATCCGCGACTTATTCTTTCTTACTTTCTTTCTGCTCTTTCTAGGTATTATATAACTAGCTTATAACGCGCGCGAGGAAGAGCCACGCTTAGTCACTGACTAACAATCGAAAAATCGAGGCGCGAAACGCGATCAAACAATCACCGGCGATGAAAGCTCACAGAAGCGCATACAGCAGCGCAAACGCAATAGAGATCGCCAGCTTATAGCTAAAACTCAAGAAAACGCACACAGACTAGCTTAAAATAAATCCTAGAGCGCACACAGCAGCAGATCGAGCACAAGCATTTAAGCGCAGCAGAGAACCAGATCGAAACCAATCAATTCTGACGCCATTAATGAAAGCCGTATAAGCCACGCCGAGACAATCGCCGGATAGGAAAAATAGTCCCCACGCGAGCGTCCACGAGAGCAGGAGCGCATGGCTTCCAGACCCCGTGCCACACACGGTCGCTCCGTGAGCCGACAGAGCCGGTGTTGAAGCCATGAGAGACCACGGAGACGTGTGCCTATGAGAGAGCCGACGTGTGCCGTTGAAATCGCTGGAAACTATCCGTCGATCGCATTGAGCTATCTGCGGCGTGGAAAACCGATAGATGCGCAGAACCATTGAAACTATCTACGGCGTGGAAAACCGCGCTCGCCTCGCCAACAGCCCCTATATGCGCCAAACGACACCTTTCCAATCCTTGACCTCGAAATTCTGCGGAACGAAAACGAACCCGCTTAGAGCATCGATCACGTCGCGCAGGCGTCGAAACATCTGGTTCGTCATACGGTTAGCGCGTCGACGACGCCAACTCAGGCGAGCAGCACAATGCAGGCGCTGGAAACTCTGGGTGTGGTTCGAATTGTCGGCTCCAGAAGAAGCCCCGCTTACGAGCTTCTTCATACGCCACTCGCACTCGCTCTCGAACAGAAGTTCGCCGCCTAATCATTTTACCATCTAGTGTAGACTTCTGATTCGGCTCGCAAGGGTTGAACCAGATTTTTCTACTTGCTTTAACCGATTGGTAGCATCATACTACGTATAATACTACGGAGCAAAGCCTAATGTTAGCAGTCGAACGCCTCAAAGAAGTTCTCCATTATGATCAACTGACCGGTCTATTTACGCGTCTCATCACAGTTGCCCATAACGCCAAGGCCGGAATGGTCTGTGGTGCCATGGATTGCAATGGTTACATTATCATCAAGATCGACGGTAAGAAATATTACGGTCATCGACTGGCTTTTCTCTACATGACTGGCGAGTGGCCCAAGCATCTCGTGAATCATAAACCGCCGGGTATGAAATCGGATAATCGCTGGGAGAATATCCGTGAAGCCACATATACCCAGAACGCTTACAACCGTGGGCCTGATCGAGATAATAAGCTGGGTGTGAAGGGCATCACCCAAACTCCTTGCGGGCATTATCGCGTTCATATTCATCACGAGGGGGAGCTTGTGCCAATCGGCACCTTCACGACGCTTAAGGGCGCCATCACAGCTCGCGCGACCGCCGCCAAAATACTCCATGGAGAGTTCGCTCGCATGGCATAATACTACGCATCATACTACGGGATAATTGCCATGAGTAATAAGGGTCAAGCTGAACGTCCGCGTCGCTACCTCGCCGGCCTTCGGTCAAGCCGCGAGAAGGTTAAGGAGCAAGAGGCGCTGATCGCGGAACTGCAAGCTATCGTGGATCAACAAGCGGAGCAGATCGCCGAAATGGAACAGGCCATGCAGCAATAGGGAGCATCATAATTCACCGCCTCGCTGACAAAGCTGCGCATGATCTCAAGCGAAGGGACGACTCTCAGCGCGGCGTGTCGACGATTTCAACCAGGGTTCCCAAAATTTCGGTTTTAATTAGATTTTCCGACTGTCATAGGCCCAGTGCAAGAGCGCCTGGCGCTGGCGCGGGCGGCACATGGGATCGCCCGGCTCGCAATGTTTCCTGATCTGGGATACGTGGCGCTTCATCGCCTTCCATCGGCCGATCTGGCGCGCATCCTCCTCGGGCATGCGCCGGCCCACGTAGTAACGGCAATACCACTGGAACCAGCCGCGCGGATCGTCGGGATGTATCCAGCCCTTCTTCCGCCATTCCGACAAGGGTTGGCTGGCGTCCACGCCGAAATAGTTCAAGGAGCAGTCGCGGCCCGAGGGCGATAGCTTGGCCCGCGCGAACCAGCTCGCGGGAAACTCGTCCCGGCAATCGGTGAGGTATTTGCCGGAGAACACGCCGAGTTCGAGCATTTGCTTAGGCGTTAAATCGGGCCAGAACTCCGAGTCGAAATCGCGACCAGCCGGCGCCGACAACACATAGCGATAGCCTTGCTGCATCTTGTCGTTGACGGTGACGATGCGGCGCGGCATCCGGCCTTCCTGTCAGTTCAACAGCCAAATCGAGCCATTCAGCACCGCAGCGAAGGCCACCCAGGCGGCGTAGGGTGCGAACAGCCACGCCGCCACGCGACTCTGCCGCCAGGACATGACCAGGAAGGCTAGGATGGCGGCGAGCAGCAGCAGGATGACGAGGAGCGCGAGCCCGATCCGGTGGGCGGCGAAGAAGGCAGGCGACCAAAGGAAATTGAGCACGAGCTGCGCCCACCACAGCTTCATCGGCCAGCTGCTGCGATCGCGCTCGAAGGTGCGCCAGCCGGCCACCGCGATCAGGACATAGAGCACGGTCCAGACCGGGGCGAACACCCAGTTCGGCGGGTTGAAGGGTGGCTTGGCGAGGCCGGCATACCATTCGCCCGGAGCGGTCAGGAAGCCGATGGCAACGCCACCGCCAACAACGAGAAGCAGGAACAGGGTCAGCGGACCAAAGCGTTTCATCGATCAGGTCATCCGTTCGCGCCCGCCGCTTGCCCGAGCCGCGCGGCGATCTTGCTGAACTGCCCCAGCGCCGCTTCCAAATCGTCAGCGATTTCCGCCGCGATGATCTCGGGAGCCGGCAGGGCGTCAGTGTCGGTCAGGCTCTTATCCTTGATCCAGAATAAGTCGAGGCTGGGCTTGTCGCGCTTCAATAGCCCATCTTACTCACGCGGAGCGCGTTTTCAGGTTGACGAGCATAGCATAAGGCACTGAAGTGGCGTAGGATTTTGGTGTCGAAGCCAATCCTTTGCCCACAACTCGCCAGCCACGCCCGCCATGACAGACGATAATCTTCTGCCGTTCTCGTTTCCATCCGTCGCGCGTAAGAAAGTCACAGCCGATTTCGACGGCGGTCGCCTGACCTCGGACGGCGGCGTTATGTTGCTCTCGATGGCAGAGCGCCGCCTTGGCGTCGCCGAGAGATTGGCGCGCTGCTTCCCGGATTGTCGCGATCCCGCGGATCACCCACACCCTCGCCGATATGATCCGCGCCCGCATCCTCGCCATTTCCTGCGGCTACGAGGATGCTGACGATCTGGATTTTCTGCGCGCCGATCCAGCCTTCAAGCTCGCCCGCGGGCGGTTGCCCGATACGGGCCGCGATCTTTGTTCGCAACCGACGCTGTCGCGGCTGGAGAATGCGCCTTCGTTGAAGGATGCGATCCGGCTGAGCTATGCGCTGGTCGACCAATGGATGGGCTCGTATGAATGCGAGCCCGCGTCCGTCACCCTCTCGTCCTACACACCGGCGCCTATTGGCTGATGCTCACTGTCCACGACGCCATGGCAGTGGCTCATTTCCACGTTACGTCCGACCTGCGGCGCCGAATTCGCCCAGGACGGTCTGGCGACGCAAAATTGAGCGACGCGCCGCATGATGTGGACGAACCGCTCGCCTATCTGATCCATGACTTGCAGAAAAAGCCCCCCTGTCCTGACGCGCCTAACTCGCCTCTGCCCCCTGTTAGCCCCGAAACCCCGGCAAATCTTGCGCCTCGCTAAGGCGAGCGAGTTTGGTGGCCAGATCAGCTGCGAGCTCGAATTGGAATTCTATCAGCCGCCGGCTCATGAAGGTGCGGAAATAGTCGCCCCAGATGAATTCCTGGAATGGCGTGTCGAGATTCTCGAACGCCTTGCCGCGCACTCTTCGGGCGAGCGAGCGCCAAACGTTGTCGGTGAGATCGCCGACGTGAAGGGGAATGGCGGCATATGGCCGACGATTGCCGTCGGCATCGATTGGCCAACAGTAGCCATTTGACTCCATCTTGCGCCAAAATGGCTTGGTCTCCAGATCAGACCAGTTGGCGAGTTGATCGCCAAGCACCGCCTCATGAATGTCGAGCGACCACAGGGCGCGCACCAGATGGTGGTGGTCGACCATGAAGATTTGTTTGCCGGGACCGATAACGTGGGGGAGTGCCTTGCGGTCGAGATACGCTTCGCGTTCATCGGGCGACAGCTTGACGATCTTCGCGGCCCGCATGCTCACTTCCGACATTCCGAGTGTGAGTTGGGTTGGCCTGAGATCGGCTATCGGAATCTTGATTCGCGCCATTTTTTTCTCCTCGTTGACACTGGACGGACCTTGCATTCGATCCGGATAACCAAGTCTTCAAGCCGGATCAGTCCACGAATTTCACGACGATCCACCGGAGCTTCGCGCTTGAGTTCAGCCCCCTTTGTCTCACCGACCGCTTTACAGGCGGCCCGCCGAAGGAAGAGTCGGTGCATCAGTTCGTTCCCCTCGCATGTTTGCCCGAGAGATTTTCCCGCTCAAGGCACAGGAAAGTGGTGCCGCTCTGTGGGCGGGGATAGGCTTGAATCCCGGAAGCCTCACTATCGCTTGGTCAGAGGCACCCGTTCAGCGGATTGCCGGAATGCTAGTGTTGTGGTGGTATTTCTATGCGCACTCGTTAAATTCTCCCCGCGCCTTCTTAAAAAAGGTTGTCGGCCCTCAAAGCAATAAGGAGTTTCCGCAGGCTAAAGAGTTCCACAAAAGCTTGGAATCGATGGCGCGGCTCTCCGATCCGGATATGCCCGAGAAACAGCAAGCCAAGTGGGCGGAGGATCGCCTGAAGGCTCTGTTGGCTCTTGCGCGTGCATCGGAATCTGCGTCAGCGGATGGCATGGAAGAAGAAGAATTGTATGGGGGGCGACACGGAGGATTCGGCAGTCGTTTCGCCTTCCCAAGAAAGGGAATCCGGGGAGGAGGACACGTCAGACGACATATCAATTATTTCTGAATAGACCGCAATGAGGGTCCGGACCGACGGAAGACGTTCAAGGTGCGGAGCACGGTCGATTGTTCTTGTCAAAAACAGGTCCACGGGCGCCGAACTCGGATGGGCAAAGTGGCTTGCGACAGAACCCGATCCGCCCCTCACCGGCAGATCGCGTTCGAGACCACACTATCCGCCACCGGCGCGTTGGCGACGCCAATCTGTCAACGCCGACGAATAGAGCCCCTCACGACGCACGCCTGCCGCACGGTCCGCTTCGCCAAGGATGCGCAATCTCTCCTTGGCCGTGAAGCTGCGGCGACGAGGGCGCAGGACGAGTTCCGGCGACGCGGCGTCCGGCGCCGAAACCAGCGTCGGCCGGCGGCCATCCTCGGTTTCAGCGCCGGACGCCGCGAGGGTCTTTTCATCAGTGATAGGAGGCATAACTATGGGATGTTTCGACCTCGGCCCTCAAGGGTAAACTCCCGGCAGGTCATTGTCTCAACATCATTGGCACGGAGGGCTTTGCACTTGATGCCGATGGCCTGCCGAGCAGCGCTAGTGGCGATCTTCTCGATGATGACGGAAACCTGACGGCATACTGGAAGGCGGAGCGGTTGCCGAAGGGCTTGGAATCACCGTTGAGCCTGAAGCGCACATGGTTGGCGATAGACGAGCAGATATTTCGGTGGCGATGCCAGGCCGGAAGATTCTTTGCGAATTAAAGCGCGACTATCACGCGGAAGTCTGGACCGCCATCGAACATCAACTGGAACGATTCTACGCCCATGACCCGGAGGCGAAGGGCTTCGGCATCTTTTGCGTGTTCTGGTTCGGAGACAAAAGGCCGCGTCCCATCGTGAACCCGCCGAACGGGTTAAGGCGTCCTCAGTCCGCTAGGGAAATGGAGCAAATGCTGAAGGATTTAGTTCCATTTGGTGCGATCAACCGCATCCCGGTCATCGTCATCGATGTATCGGGTTGCTTATGATCTGAAGCCTCAAGGTGAGACTTCGTCGTCCAATGCCCGCTCATGGTGGATGCCGTTGAAAAACTATTCGGCTCAGCGATGCTGATCCCATCAGTCGCGCTTTTGATGGACTGAATGGGAGGACTACCTGCCGGCGCGTTCGCCAACCGCCCGCAGGCCAGAAGCTGACGCTGGAGGCGTTGAACGGCTGGGGCCAAAAGGAGGATCGCCATCGAACGCGCGAAGCCGGATTCGATCGCCACCTCACCAAGCCCGCTCCGTTTGAGGAGTTGGAGGATTTATTGAGATCCTCAGATGCTCGTCAGGAAGCACGCGATCACCCAGGGCTGAAACAGGAAGAGCCATCTTAATGGTGAACTTGGAAGAGCACGCGTTCGTCGACGCGGTTCCAAGCGCGTTCTGCCAACTCCGCGAGACCGGGACCCGCCGAACTCAAATCGCCGCGTCGCCGAACCGGCGCGTCGCTTGCGTCTCTCTCCCGAGGCTCGGGGAGAACCAAGGAAACGTCGCCGCGACCATTCGAACCCATCTGGGATAGGGCGGCGAACTTGCGCGGGACTGGCCCGTGCCGGGTCACTGCGTCTTCATATATTCGATCAGGGCCATGGCGCCGTCCCGGTCTTTCGACCAGTCGAGCCGCCGCACGGCGCCATGGATCTCGACATCCGTATCGTGGCCCTTGTTGGACACGGCGGAGAAGGCGGAGGTGTCGAATCGATAGCCTTCCTTGCGCGCGGGATCCTCGCCGAAGGCGTAGCCGACAAGTTTGGCGTCGTAATCCAGCCGGCCCTTGACGAAGACGCTGGGGCGCTCGGCGGGCGCGAGCAGATGATAGAGCGTCGGCACGGAGCCATTGTGCAGATAGGGCGCCTGCGCCCAGACGCCGCCGAGCGGCAGCGCATTATAGCCGTCGTGCAGGGCGGGATCGGCCATGGCGACATCGGTGCGGCCGGCCAGCGAAACCCCGTCGAATTCAGCGCACGGCGTCACGCGCGTTCCCGCCGGCGGCAGGTCGACGGCCCGCTGCGGCGGACAGACGCCGGTGAAGCTGGTTCTGGCGCCTTCGGCGATGGACTGGCTGACGACGCGGGCGCGGCCCTTGTTCGAGCCCATGTCGTAGACCGCGCCATTGTGCGGCTTGTGGCAGACGGCGCAATTTTGCGCGAACAGCGCCTCGCCCTTTTTCGCCAGAGCGAGATCGACCTCGAACGGATAGGCCGGCGCCGGAAGATCGCGCAACAGACGCTCGGCGAAGGCGGCGATGCGAATGTCGGTGTCGGCGCCGAGGCCGAGCGTGAGTTCGGCGGCGAGATTGCGGAACATGGGAATGGGAATGTTGCCGTTCCACTGGCCGCCGCCGTCGATCAGGCTATTCTTGTCGGCGGACCAATGGGCGAGGCGCTTGCCCTGCTCCCACACCGCCATGAAATCGGTGAGACCCGCCGTCGGCGGCAAAGCCGTTTGCGGATCTGGCGCTTCGCCATCCGCCTTGGCGGCGGCGAAGGCCATGGAGACGCTGACGCCGGTGGCGTCGGCCATGCCGCCGAAGCCCGCCGTCATCGGCCCCTCGAATCCCTGGTAGTTTTTGGCGAGGAGATCGAGGAAGGACGAGAGTTCGAGGCCGGCGCGGATCAGAAATCCGCGCACCAGCGCCGGAGCGTCTTTCTGGAACAGCGCGATTTGCTCGGCTTCATATTGGGCGTCGAAACGCTTTCCGCCGAAACTGTAACTTTTGTAGAAGAAATTTTTGTCCTCGGCATGGACCTTGGCCAGCGCGTCGAGAATGGAAGCGGTCGCGCGCTCGATTCTTTCGTCGAGCGTTTTTGCGCCTTTCGTGATCTTGTCGATCGTAGCGGCGACGCGCACGCGATATTGAACGAGGTTGAACTGCGTATTCACGCCGCCGTCGAGATAGTGCAGCGCGCCGTCGGCGAGGCGCACGCGGCCGATATGGCAGGCGCCGCAGCTCAGCGCGGCGAAATCCGGCGCGCCCCCCGACTCTGCGCGCGAGAGGCCGGTGAAGCCGAACCCGCGCGCGATCGGATAGCCGGGCTCGCGCTCGTCGACGAACAGCCCGACGACATCAAGAAAATTCGCCTCGCTGCCCCATTGTTCCGGCGCGAGCCGCGGCAGCAGCTTCAGAACGAGATAGGGGACGCCGCTGGAGACGCCGAAGGGAAAATCGGCGAACCAGCGATAGGCGACCGGATCCTTGGCCAGATAGGCCTCGAGCATTTCGTCGCGCGCCTTGCGCCGCGCGCTCCAGTCCGCCGCGGGTGCGGCGGTGGGCGCGGGCGGCGGGGCGGACGCGCCGCCATAGCTCTGGGCGTCGGCGGCGACGGGAACGACGAGCGTCAGCAACAGGGCGAGACAGGCGGCGCGGCGCATGGCGGCTTCCCTCACTTCGGATAATCGACCGGGAATTTCGACGGTTCGCGCGGCTGGGCGCGATATTGCGACGAGGCGATATAGACGGCGCGGCGCAGCCGGTTGATGCCGCCGAGCGGCTGATGCTCGGTCAGCCCGTGCCAGGGCGTGAACACCAGATGCTCGCATTCGGTGATGCGCAGCGGATTGTCGAAATCCTGCGGCGAAATGGTGAGCGTCGCGACCTTGCGATAGGAGGCGGCCGCTGTCTCCTTCCACTCGAAGGCGGCGTCCTCGATCGGGAAAGCGGCGTCGCCGGGCGAAAGCCCGTCGGGCCGCAGCTGCACGGAAAAATCATATACGACCGGCTTGCCGTCGGTGATGGAAAGGCTGTGTTTCATCGCCTGACGCAAGGCGTTGTCGCTCGGGAACTCGTCGATCGGACGGTTTTCTGGATCGCGCCGCGTCACGCTGAATTTCGCCGCATGGCCTCTTCCATACAGAAAGGGCGAGGCCGAAAAATACGGGCCATCGAGTGGATTGCTCATTTTGTCGCCGCCGATGCGCGCGAGGATCGCCGCGGTCTTGGCGATGTCGGGCGGGCTCATCGGCGCGATGGTCGGATGCGGGATCTTGCCGAACAGGACGCCGAAGATCGCTGCATTGTTGTCCTTGAACTGCAGTTGTAGCTGCGTGACTTTCAGATAGGTGGCGACATCGCCGAAGCCGAACATGGGCTGGTTGATCAGCAGAAAATCTTGGGTCTTCGCGCGCGGCTCGTCGAACAAAGTCGCGCCCTCGACGCCCATCAGCTTGATCGCCATGCCCCGGCTCGTCGCAGTGTGCGTCGTCGCGCCAGTGTTCGTGTCGTGCGCCGTGTCGTAATCCGCCGTCACGACGCCGGTGGCGTTGGAGAAGCGCACCCAGGCGTCATAGCTCTTGCCGGGCGCGGCGAACACGCCGGCGCGCAGCGCCTCCGGAATATCGGCGTCGACGGCGAGCGTTCCCTTGACGCAACCGTGATCCTTGGCGTGGACGCCGCGGCGCGCGAGGCTGTCGCCATAGCGATATTGCAGCAGCTGCACGGTGAGATCGACAATCTGCCCGATCTGTTCCGTTTCCCCCGCCGGTGGGGCCTCCAATGGGGTGGGGGTGAAATCCGCCGCCTGCGCGCGCGCCATCAGCGCGCAAAAGAGCAGCGCCGTAATCGAGGCTCGTTTCATGGTCTTTCCTCCCCAAATGCCGCGCCAGCTGTCAAAGCGGCCGTTGGCCATCCGATCGGGGCGCGTGTTGTTTTGTTTTCCAAAACCTCTTCCAATCTGATTGCATCAGATCGGGCATGTGCATTTCTGTTTTATCGCGCCCTCTCCCGCGAACCGGCTTCCCCTCGAAGGAAGGCGCTCCGCTCCGGCTCGGGCACAAAGACTCCATGTCCTTGCGGCACCCGGACATGGCCGCGGTCTTCACAGCATCGCCTCGCGCGGCGCGCGCGTCACAAGGTCTTGAGATATTCGAGGAGAGCCTTTTTCTGTTCGTCGGTGAGCGTCACGCCGAAGTCGTGGCCGCAATGGCTGTCGCCCGAGACCGGATTTTCGCAACCGGTGGTGGCCAGCGTCGTGCTGGAATTCGGCTGCTCGACGGCGAGGCCGACGGTTTCGGGATCGTAGGCGGGTCCGACCTTGAACGACTCGACGCGCTTGTTCGAGGGCTTCAGCAGTTCGGCGAGCGTCGGCACCGAGCCATTGTGCAGATAAGGAGCGGCGGCCCAAATGCCCTGCATTACCCGCGCTTCGTAACCGGGCGGCGGAGGCGCGCCCAAACCGGGAATCGGATAAGCGCCCTTGATGGCGTCGATCTTTTTCATGACATCGGCTTTGAGCCGCGGATCGAGCGTCTCGATCACCACGTCGAGCGCCTTGTGCGATTTCAACAGCAACCGGCGCAAATTCGGGTCCATCCGCACATCGGGGAAGTAATGCTGTAGGACCGCGCCGCGCACCGAGAGGCCAAGCACGCTCACGGCGTTGTCGATTTTGTTCAAAGGCTCGCCGAGGAAGGGGATGAAGGCGCCGCTCAGCACGCCGGTGTCGACCTTGCGACCCATATTCTGCAATTCCTTGGCGTCGGTGCGGATCTGCGCGATCGGCGTCACCGGCGTCACCCAATTGCCGTCGGCCAGGGTTTTGATCCCGTGGCATTCGACGCAGCCGCCCAGCGCGGTTGTCCAGTTGAAAATCTTTTCGCCTACGGCCGCGAGTTTGGCGTCGACGGCCCAAGGCCATTTCGGCGGCTTTAGCGCGATGATATCGTTTTCCAGCGCGGCGAGCCCATCGAAATTGGCGGAATTGTCGCCAAGATAATCATAGCCGATGGGGTGCGAGTCATCCTTTTTGGGATGGAAGACGCCGAAGACGCCATAGACCTGGCCGAGGTTGCGCGACAGCGCCAATATTTCATTGCCGTTCTCGGCAAACCCCGGCCATTGCGTGCGGTTTTGGATCGGCGCGTTCCACAGAAATGGCGGGCGCACCGGCGCATTCGCCGGCGCGATGTTGTCCTTGATGATGTAATTGTCCTCGGGCGCGCCGATGTCGAGACCGGCGACGCGGTTGAGAATCATGCCGACGGCGTCGAGCCGGCCCTTGCCCCATGGCTGGTCCTTGCCGGGCTTGGGCAGGCCGCCGTCGGAAATGGCGTGGAAGGGCGCATACCACGCCTGGACTTTCAGCAGCAGCATCTCCTGCTTTTTGTCCGTCCACTCCGCGCCGAGCACGGCTTTGGTGAAACCGGTGAATTTGGCCGTGTCGTTCAGCGTGCGGCCCACCGCCGCATCGAGATCGGCCCAAAAGGCGCCGAGGTCGGCGAGCGAAGGGCCGCCGTCGATGCGATAGCTCTTGCCACCATGCTCGATCTGCCGCGTGTGGCAGGCGGCGCAATTGAGCCCGAGCGAAGGCTCGTCCACGCCCCCCCGGGCGACCATGAAGCCGACCGGCAAGCCGGCTGGCGCGCTGCCCGGATTGGGCAGATAGCCGTAGCGCGCGAGGCCATCGGCCATGAAGGGCGCGCCATTGGCCTGTTCCAGCGCCGAAATCCAGCTCCAGGGAATGAGCCGCGTGCCCTGATCCTGCGTGTAAAAATTGTTGCGCGTCGTGGCGTCCCAGCCCTGTCCCTCCATGGATTGCGCGGCGGCGAGAGCGGTGGAAGCTAATAGCGCAGTGGCGACGAGGCGTGCGAGAGGGAAAATATTCGGTCCGAACATTCGGATGCTCCACAATGCGAAACGATTAGCGCGGCCCGAGCCGAACCGCCAACGATTTGCCTACGCCGTTTGACAACGCCAACCAATGGCGAAGGTTCCGCAACGACGAAAATAATGCTTCAAATACGAGATCTTGCGTGATTCTGCGAGCTTGTCGGACGGGCACAGAGGGTTTCGGTTTGCAGATTTCAGGGAGCCGCGACGTTTGCAGCTTTCGCCGCCGGGCTTGCCGGATGGGGCCGGTCGGGAAACTCGGAGTTGTGCGCCTTGAAGGGGGGAGCTTGTCTGAAAGGTGCGCCCTAGCATTACAGTTGCATTTTAAGATGGGCGCGCCTTGCTTAAGCTTGTTGGGCTCGTCGCCATAGGGACCAGCCGATGACGAAGTCTGGGTGGATTATTGGCGCGTCCGAGACGTTCGTTGCGCGCCGAATTCGGATCGACCACAGGACGCAAAGCCTTTGATTTCATTCATCAGACTTATGGCCGATACTCGCCACGGCGCCCAAGCACTAGCCTTTCTTACTTGGCCTTTGCAATGCGACGCAGCACCCGTCGCCCGGCGCGCTAGATATAGCAATGCTGATTGGGACGCTTTAGGGCGCAACAGGAGGAAATCGCGGATGAGCGAGCAATCCAAGATCATGGAAACGATCGACATCGCGAACGGAGCGTTTTCGGTCTCTCGCATCGGCCTCGGCACTTGGGCGATCGGCGGATGGATGTGGGGCGGAACCGACGAGCGCCAGTCGATCGAGACGATCCACGCCGCTGTCGATCGCGGCGTGACACTATTCGACACGGCGCCCGTCTATGGCTTTGGGCGCGCCGAAGAAATTCTTGGCAAGGCCCTGGCGTGGGACAATCGCCGCGCCCGCGTCGCAATCGCGACGAAGGTCGGCCTGGACTGGCGCGACTCCACGCCGTTTCGCGACGCCAGCAAGAAACGGATTGTAAAGGAAGTGGAAGACTCGCTGCGGCGCCTGCAAACCGACGTCATCGATCTTTATCAGGTGCATTGGCCGGATCCTGATACGCCGACCGGCGAGACTGCGGCGGCGATGGCCGAGCTTTATCGCGCCGGCAAAATACGTGCGATTGGCGTCAGCAATTTCAGTCCGGAGCAGATGGACGAGTTTCGCGCCAGCGCGCCGCTGCACGCCGTGCAGCCGCCTTATAATCTCTTCGAACGCGGCATCGAGAAGGACGTGTTGCCCTACGCCGTCGACCACAAGCTCGCCACGCTCGCTTACGGCTCGCTCTGCCGCGGCCTGCTCTCGGGCCACATCACCGAAGCGACCAAGTTTTCTGGAGACGATCTACGCAACAAGGACCCGAAGTTCAGCGGGGAACGCCGAGGTCAGTATCTGAAGGCCGTCGATGGCCTCCAAAGGTTCGCGCGCGAAAACTACGGCAAGGACGTCATACACCTTGCGCTACGCTGGGTGCTCGACCGCGCCGAGACGACGATTGCGTTGTGGGGCGCGCGCAAGCCAGGGCAGTTGGACCCGATCGGCGACGTCTTCGGCTGGAGCCTCGACGCTGAAGCCATGCGAGAGATCGACAAAATTCTTGAAGAAGCGATCAGCGCGCCAATCGGGCCCGAGTTTATGGCGCCCTCGCAAAAATCCGTGGCTTGAGCGCTCATTCGCCATCGTCGAAACCTTCCTCGGCGTGCGCGATGCGACACCGAATTTACTGGTCGCCTCGTCGATCTTCGGGCCTGTCATCACCGGAGCCGGATCGATGTTTCTCGACGAGGGATGATGCGTCTATCCAGACCTCAAACCTGAAGGAGACGATCATGGAACGCAGGACATTTCTCCTTTCATCCTTCTTGACCGCGCTGGCTGCCGACGTGGCTGAAGCTTCGCCGATTGATCCGAAGGAGACTTTGGTGCTGCGGCATAACGACATCAAATTCGCGCCCTGGAACGGTCTTCCGCCGGGCAGCGGCGAGACGGCGGAGCTCTATGGCGATTTCAACAAGCCCGAGCCCTATCTTGTCCTGATGAAATGGAATCCGGGCTGGTTCAGCGCGCCGCACAGCTACGCCGCCGATCGCATCCAGATGGTGCTGTCGGGGACGTGGTGGGTAAACAGCGGCGCCGACTTCGATCCCAAGAGCGCCGTGCCGGCTCCCGCCGGGAGCTTCGTCAAACGGACGGCGCGGACGTTCCACTATGACGGCGTGCCAAGCGGCATCAGGGATGCCGTCGTCGTCGCGGTCTTCGGCATCGGGCCAGTGGACATCGAACTGGCGGATCCGAATCTGCCCTCATGGCGCCGCGTCTGAAGACGAGCGCTGCAACATCGCGAAAGGAGATAGTCATGGCTACCAACGGCGCTGTGACGTTCGTGAGTTTTTGCTTGTCAGTAGCGCCGATCGCTCAAAGCCCTCATGTCTCAATATCAATGGATTGGGCGCTCATTGGCGAGCCAAATTAGGTCAAAAATCGGCTATTCTTGGTTCGTGCGACGACGCCCCGCGACGCGCCCACAAGGCGGACAGCAAATAAGGCTAAGATCACGCCCCGGGTGTCTCGGCGCTCCAACGTGTTACGAGGAGAACGACGATGCATGTGACTATCGAACAGGCGGAAAAGGCGATCGAGGCGGCAAGGAAGCGCGCGCTCGAACTCAATACTCAGATGTGCATTGCCGTCGTCGACTCCGGCGCCAACCTCAAAAGCTTTTACCGAATGGATGACGCCTGGGTCGGCAGCATTGACATCGCGATGAAAAAGGCAAAAACGGCGGTCTTCTTCGGCATGCCGACGGGTCAGATCGGCAGGCTCTCTCAGCCGGGAGGCCCCCTATTCGGCATCGAACATTCTAACGACGGGCTCATTACCTTCCCGGGCGGCCTTCCAATCGTTGACGCTGACGGCGTCATGATCGGCGCGATCGGCGTGTCCGGCAGCTCGGTCGAGAATGATCATGCGGTCGCGGAAGCTGGGGGCGGCGCCATCGGCGTCTGCGATCTGCCCGAGCATCCTTGGCGCACGTGAACCGCACGGCTGGCGCCGGCACATCTGGACATCCGATAATAGCGATCGGCGCCAGGTCCGCCCATAGTGCGCGGATCGGCACTGTTACAAGGTGATCCCGGAAAACTTGTTATATTCAAGCGATTTCAGTCGCTGAGTTCGTGATCCCCGAGCAGGCCAGCTTCCAAACACGACGCAGGAAAACAAAAATCGGCTTGTAACGGGAGAGCTGTCCATGGATGCCGCAGTCACCTTGTTCACGCCCGTCCAAGCTCGTTCAAAGCGGCGGAGGGCCTATATGCGCCTTAAGCCGACGCGAACCGGCGAATGTCGGTGTAGACGATCCGCTTTTGGCGATGAGCGGAGGCGGGCCTAGGCAGCGCGAAAGGAGACCCGGCGATGAAAATCGGCTTCATCGGACTTGGACGCATGGGCTCGGGCGTGGCCGAGAATCTCATCAGGGCAACGCACGAACTCGTTCTCTACAACAGGTCGCGGGAGAAGGCGGAGGCGCTGTCGAAGCTCGGTGCGCGCGTCGCCGGCTCTATCGCCGAAGCCTGCCGAGTCGAAGTGGTCTGGACGATGCTCGCTGATGACAAAGCCTTGGAGGAGGCGGCGTTCGGAGGGAACGGCCTCCTCGCCACGCTTGCGCCCGGGGCGCTCCATATCTCCTCCAGCACGATCAGCGTGGCTTTGTGCGACCGGCTAACCCAAGCGCATGCCCACCGTCGCCAGCGCTTCGTCGCGGCGCCCGTATTCGGCCGACCCGACGCCGCGAAGGCGGGCGGCTTGTTCGTCGTCGCCGGTGGCGCTCCCGACGCGATTGATTTGGCGCCCCCCCCTTCTTGACGTGATCGGAAAGAGGACTTTCGTCGTCTCCGAGACGCCGAAAGCGGCGAGTCTCGTCAAGCTCAGCGGCAACTTCCTGATCGCCTCCGTCATCGAATCGCTCGGCGAGGCGATGGCGCTCGTCAGCAAGGGAGGCGTCGACAAGCGTCAATATTTGGAAATTCTTACGTCTACCCTGTTCGGAGCCCCGGTCTACAAAACTTACGGCGCGCTGATCGCCGACGGGACCTTCGAACCGGCAGGCTTCGCGGCGCCGCTTGGCCTCAAGGACATCCGGCTCGTTCTCGCCGCCGCGGAGGAGCTCCGAGCGCCGCTGCCGATCGCAAGTCTGCTGCGCGACCGCTTTCTCACCCTCCTCGCGAACGGCGGCGAGGAGCTGGACTGGTCGGCGATCGGCGCTCTCGCCGCTTGGGAGGCCGGGGTCGGCAAAGTCGCCGGAGGCTGAATGGCCTGACGCCCTTACAAACGCTATGTGCGTCGGGCCGCCAAGGCATATAGGTCGATTTGTTCGAAGCGCTCGCGCAAGCTGGTAGGCCGCCTGCGGAGGTTCTCATCGGTTCCTCGGCGGGAAAGGCGCATTGACGCGCGATAACCATCCGCTAACTCACCGCAACATGGAAACACATTTCAACCAAATCGCGGCGCGCGACGTCAGTCGCATCGCCAATCTCAGTGACAGCATATTCGGGGTGGCGATGACGATTCTCGTGCTGGGCGTGCATTTCCCGCGGACGGAGGAAATCCACAGCGAGCGGGAGTTGATCGCCGCGCTCGGTCAGCTCGCCCCGCGCATCGTCACCTGGCTGATGAGCGTCCTGACGCTTGGGATGTTCTGGGTCGGCCAGCATACCCAGCTCGACCAGCTCGAGCGCTCTGATCGCGACTTGAGCTGGTTGCACTTTCTGTTCCTCGCTATCGTGACCGTGATGCCGTTCACGACGCAACTCCTCGCCGAGTTCATCACCTTCCGCGTCGCGCTCTTCCTTTACTGGACGAATTTGGTCGCCGCCGGCCTCAGCATCTACGCCTGCTGGGCCTATTCCGAGCGCGCCGGGCTGACCCGACGCGACCTCGAACCCGCAGTCTCGAAGGCGATCCGCCGCCGCATCGTCACCGCGCAGGCGCTTTACGCCCTAGGCGCCGTAATCGGCTATTTCGACCCGCCCGTCGGCGTCGGCGCCATCTTACTCACGCAGCTCAACTACGCCATCGCGCCGCGCTTGCCGTTTCTGTCGCGGCTTTGAGACGCGAACTTTTGCGAAGCCTTCGTCACTGGATGGGATGCGGACTAAGCCCTAGTCCATGATCGACCTTCGGAACATGCAAGGAAGGCCAAAGGCGGAGAAAGCATCACAAGGTTCGCAAATGGCGCAACTCGGCCGCTCCAGCCGCTGGAGAACCAGTCCGGTTGCTGGAGTAATGCGCCTTTCGCCGTTTCACGAAGTGAGGGAGCAATTAACGCGGGATAGCCCGCAAATCACCGCTGACAAGTTTGGAAAAGTTTTAGATGCCAGCACCGCCAACTTTGAAGAGAGGAGAGGTGTGTGGTTTGGGAAATATGGGCAACTGCACATGCCGTTATGCGGACTCTGCCCATGTCTTGAATCGCCCGCAGAGCGTCTGGAATGTCCCTCCAATAAGCCTCGCAAAGATACGCCTGCAGCCGGCGCACATTTAATTGGTGGGCGGTGGGCATAAGGACGACGAGTTAAAAACAAAATGGTCTTATCGCGAATTTGAACATCTCCCGTGCGGTGCTCGCGCTCCGAAGCTAACGCTGTTCTCGAAATCGACCAGCCGTTTAACTTGTGGATGCAGGGTGTTTATGACGTTAGCGTCGATATGGAGAGGGTTTGACTTGCTTGCCAAGCTTACCGCGTCCGGCGGCGATAATCGCCCACGCCCTCAGCGAATCGATCGGGGAGGCGTTCCGCTGATCGAGATACGCGCGCCCTCAGACTGGACCATGTGGAACAGTTGCGCCGCATGAGCTGGAGACAAACGCACGCAGCCATGCGAGACGGGGCGGCCAAGCGCGCCAACGGCGTAGGTGCCATGAATCGCATAGCCGCCTCGAAAGAAGATCGAATAGGGCATCGGGGACATTTCGTATTTGCTCGAATAGTGCATCCGCTGCAATCCCGTAGGGGCGAAGCTTCCGCGCGGAGTGTAATAGCCCGACCGCGCCGTGGACACTGGCCAGACATAGCTGCCGCGCGACGACTTCACATGCATTCGTTGGCTGCTGAGATCGATATGTATCCATACAGTAGCCTTCGCCCCGTGCTCCAGACCGAAAAAGGCGAACAGAAAAATGAATATGTATTTTAAGAAACGCATGACCGCCTTGGCTCCACCCGATCTCAGACCAATGGAAATGGAAAAGCGCCGGCCGCCTTTTGCGACCCGCTCAAACGTCTCGCGAAGGTGCGGGCGTCGGCGCAAATTCCCTTTAGCTTTCAACGGTGTCGTTAACGCCCGCACCTTCGGATTAAGCTTTGTTTCTACGCGATTATTTCAGAACGGCCAGGGGCACCAAATCGCAGCGCGACAGCATCCAGAAATCGATATAATACAATATATTAGCGTCAGAAGGAGTCCGGAGCCGCTTGTTGGCGTCCGCGAAAATTGTTGGCATGCCGTTTCCGCCGACAAATCAGACGCCAACATGCCGCTTACCGGTCCGGAAATCCGCGCGGCGCCCGAATCGTCGGGCTTTTCGATAGCGCGCGCCATGTCGCCCCGCTGGGGCGCGACATCCTTGGTCCTTTCCTTCACGCCCCGCGCGCTTCGTCCGTCCCGCTGGCCCGCTCGCCAAGCGTTTCACGCGCATTGCCGAGATTGCTCTGGCTCCGCCGCGACGCCACGGTCTTGCCAATTAGCCGTTACGGATTTGAGCCGCGAGACAGCGCTTTCCGACGAATGCCTGACGACTCGCTCCAAATCCGCGTCGACCATTTCCTTGATCAGCGCGTCGAGCGGGATTCGAGGCTCCCAACCCAGCGTCTTTCGCGCCTTGGAGGAGTCGCCGAGCAAGACCTCCACCTCGGCGGGACGGTAGAAGGCCGGATCGATAACGACATATTTTTCCATGTCGAGTCCGACGTGCTCGAAAGCGATGCGGCACATGTCGCGCACGGTCGTCGTCACGCCGCTGGCGATCACATAATCGTCCGGCGTTTCTTGCTGCAGCATCAGCCACATCGCGCGCACATAATCCTTGGCGTGGCCCCAGTCGCGCTTCGCGTCGATGTTGCCGAGCCGCAGGTCGCCGGCGAGGCCGAGCTTTATGCGCGCGACGCCGTCGGTGACCTTGCGCGTGACGAATTCGACGCCGCGGAGCGGACTCTCGTGATTGAACAAGATGCCGGAAGAGGCATGCAGGCCGAAGCTCTCGCGATAGTTCACGGTCATCCAATGACCATAGAGCTTGGCCACGGCGTAGGGAGAGCGCGGATAGAACGGGGTTTTTTCGTTTTGCAGGGGCTGCTGGATGAGCCCGTACATTTCGGCGGAGGACGCCTGATAAAAGCGCGCATTGGGCGCGCCGAGGCGCATCGCTTCAAGCATGTTGGTTACGCCGACGGCGGTGACATTGGTGGTCAACAGCGGCTGGCGCCAAGAGGAAGCGACAAAGGACTGCGCGGCGAGATTATAGATTTCGTCCGGCTGAACTTCCCGCACGATGCGCAGCAGGCTGGAGATATCCGCTATATCGCCATCGTGCGGCAGAACCATTTCAGCGACGCCCAGCCAGCGCAGGCGATGATCCTCGACCCCGCGATGCGACGAACGGCGGATCACGCCGTGAACCTCGTAGCCTTCGCTCAGCAGCAACTGCGCCAGATAAGCGCCATCCTGCCCCGTAATTCCAGTCACCAGCGCGCGTTTCGCCATAAAACTCGTACTCCTTACAGAACCACGCTCAGCGCATGGGGTCAGCATGCAAAGGATCGCCACTTGGTTATTGTACACTTCCACTAAAATTTGGTTTCGAATTTTACGCATCTCTCGCGAAGCGGCGGACGCACGGTATGACCGAACCGGCATGGAGAATCGCTTTTTCCGACGCGGCAAGGCTTGGGAGTGGCGAGAATCCTCGCGCCGCGAGTTGAAAAAATCCGCGCCCTGTCGGGACGAACGATTGGATGAAATTTTAATTATTGGGAGGGAATGTAAACTATGATGACTTCAAATGGAAAAACAGTTGAACGACCGAAGCTTCTCGTGGCCGCGGAGTCTTTCTCGCTGGTGCGCGGCGGGATAGCGAGAACGGGGCGATTGCTAGCCCGACTCGCCGCCGACATCGGCCTGGAAGCGGACTTGCTGGCGCTGACCGATCCCCAGCCGACAACGGATTTTGGCCTGCCGGCGCGGACAGCGGCGGGCGGCCGAGCGGGTTTCGCGCTTCGGTGTTGGACGGGCGGCGTCACCCGATCCCATTTCATGTACAACCATGTCGGCATAGCGCGCGCGCATTGTTCCATTCCGATGCTGGACCGCCCCTACGCGCTCTGGATATACGGAATCGAGGCTTGGAGCTCTCGAATGCACGGCGACTACGGCCGAAGCATGGAAGAAGCCAGCCTGTTGCTGTCGATCACCGACTTTACGCGCCGGCGCGCGGCGGAACTCTTGCCATCCGTGCAAAGAGCCAAGGTTTGCTGGTTGGCCACCGAAGAGGACGACGCTCCCAAGGCGTCAAGCGATCTCGCCGGTCCTCCGACCGTTCTGATCCTGTCCCGTATCGACGCGACTGAGATGTATAAGGGGCATTTGGAACTGATCGACTGCTGGCCCAGCGTCCTGGCCGCGATACCCAATGCGCGGCTGCTGATCGCCGGCGGCGGCGATGGTCTCGGCATATTGCGCCTCCGGGCGCGGGCGTCTGCGGCGGCAAGCAATATCGAGTTCACGGGCCTTCTGCCCCAAGACCAGATCGACGCGCTCTGGTCCCGGGCGCATGTTTTCGCGATGCCCAGTCGTGGGGAAGGTTTTGGCTTGGTGTATATCGAAGCGATGCGGCGTGGATTGCCGGTGATCGCCTCCATGCAGGACGCCGGCCAGGAAATCAATCTTCACGGCGTCACCGGCTATAATGTCGATCTCGAGCGGGAGGGCGAACTCGCGCGGCGAACAATCGAACTGCTGTCGAATAAGGCCCTCGCTCGTCAATTTGGCGAAAACGGGCGCGAGCATTGGCGCGCGAATTTTTGTTTTAGCGCGTTTCGTCGCCGCATGGAGCCGATCATGGCGGAGTTCCTTGCCGCCTAATCGCTCGGCGGAGAACGAGCGTCGGCAAATGGCTTCGGAGATTCGCCTCGCTCTTCCATCACAGGGATGACTATCGCCAGCGAACGGAAAATCGCGCGTCAACGCTCGTTGAAAATTTAACGGCTCGTCTTTGCTACTCGCTCGGGGCGCCGGATGATCCCCTGGTCCCGTTAGCGCCCGCGTCTCGAACCTTTCGCGAAAGTCGTCAAATATTGGTCTTGGTCGGCCATCGCTTTGTCGTCGAGAATCGTGTGCATCCGCGCGCATAATTCCCGGGCGGCCGGATCGCCCCCCTGGGCGAAGCGCCGGTATGTTTCAAGCACGTCGCGCGCCGCGCGTTGCAAGATCGAGAAGCTCGTGTCGTCCTCCGCGGAAAAGCTGATTTCGACCGCTTCGCTGGGCGACAAGCCTTCGTCGTGGCCGCGAAGGAAGCTCTCGATTCTTGTTTGGTCGGCCTCGAAAAAGTCTCGGACAATCTCTCGCAGCGGGCGCGGGGCCGGCGCCGCGGAATTGGCGGCGCGCGGGTCAAGCGCCTGCATACTTAGCCGTCGCATGGCCTCGGGCCGGCTGGGCACGCCTGGTAGATCGCGACGGTAGTTGTCGATCGCGGCGAGCTCGTCTGGCTGCATCCGCACCCCGATCAGCTGGCCGGTTCCAGCTTTGTTGGCGGCGTCGTTCATCAATCTTGGCCTCAGGGGTTGCGCCGAACGCAATCACGCGCACCGAGCGCCTGTGGAGCATTGATAACACGTTATCGCGTTAACGTGTTATCAAAAATTGGGCCCCCGCCTTGACTCGATGAAATTCTTGAAAAAAACGATCGTTTGCCCGGAAAACCGGCGAAAAAAGACTCCGCGCGCAGGCCGCGCGGAGTCGCCACACAAGCGGCAGTTGTAAGGGAACGCAACAAATCACCATTGGCGCCCTTTTGAACGCTTTTGCGCTCAAAAAAATTCACACGGGCGACGCAACGCGCACGAACTTAGTCGAGAGTTGCAAACTCAGTCGAAGGCCGCGCCAAGCGCGCCGCCAAGCAGGGCGCACACCACGCCGGCGAAAAAAACGCCGCCGTAGCCGAGCAGCACGTAGCCAATCGCCCCGCCGAGCACGAAGCCGACCCCGGCTCCGGCGATTTTGCCAGTCCACTTTTCGGGCTTTTCGGCAACTGCTTTGTCGGCGCTATTCGACACATTGTCGCTCATGGAGTCTCTCCTTCGTCTATCACGATGTTCGCCACATCGACACGGAGTTCTAGCGTTCACATGTGAGATTTGAGTGAGACTTACATGAAGTTACCATGAGATATTATTGAATATTTCATGCGCTATGCTTGACGGGCGCTTGATGGTTCAATGGCGTCGCAACTCCAATAATTCCATGGACAAGACGCCATGGGCCGCGTTCATGGAATCGAAGGATAAGTTTCACAATTTTGAATTGGCGGCGCTGCTAAAATCAAAAGCCGCGCCGACAGCACGATCAACCGTCGGGAGCGCGGCGAAAAAGCCCGGTCGCGAGGGCCGAGGTTCCGGTTGGCCGCATCAAGCGAGCGGCGTCGACCGCGCCTTCCCTGCCCAATCAATATCGGCGACGACCTGAGGCGGCGCGCCCACTTGCAAGCGCGCTTCCGACGCCCGATCTTATCGGACAAGCCTAATTCGGCCCTTGTGGAAGAGCGCCCGTGACCTATCCCCTGCCGGTTCCAACGAATCGCATGAACAAAGCCGACAGCGCCGCGCTGGAGGCCGCCGTCGCCGCGTTGGAGAAAACCAGCTTCGCCAAGAAGCTCGCGCATCTCGCCGGCCGCCAGATTGGCTTCGCCGGTCGAGTCATGCCGGCGAAACTCCAGCAGATGAGTGCGATCGCGGCGCGAAGGGCGCTGTTTGGCGCGATGAACGTCGCGCTCGCCAGTCTCAAAGGGAAGCCCGTCGCCGATACGCGGCTGCGCCATCGCCAGCTGGCGATGGTTTCCGGCGCGCTCGGCGGCGCACTCGGCCTCGCCAGCCTGCCGGTCGAACTGCCGATTTCAACAACGATCATGCTACGCGCCATCGCGGACATCGCCCGCGCGGAAGGGGAAGATTTGTCCGATCCGGCGGCGGCGATGGCCTGTCTCGAAGTGTTCGCGCTCGGCGGACATGGCGAGGACGAAAAGGTCATGGAGGGCGGCTATCTCGCGCTGCGCGGGCTGTTCGCCAAGTCGGTGTCCAGTGCGGCGGCCTATGTCGCTCACGGCGGCGTTTCCTCCGAATCGGCGCCCGCGCTGGTCCGTTTGATCGGCATGATTTCCGGGCGCTTTGGCGTCGTCGTTTCGCAGAAGACGGCGGCGCAGGCCGCCCCGGTTCTCGGCGCGATCAGTGGCGCCGTGATCAATCTCGCCTTCACCGAACACTTCCAGACTCTCGCGCACGGACATTTCATCGTGCGGCGGCTAGAGCGGAAGTATGGACCACATGAAGTGCGGGCCGAATACGCGCGCGTCGCCCGCGCGGCGGGCTATTGGCGGGAGGAAGCCGCGGGAGCGGCTTGAGCCGGCCTAGTTCAACGCCCGCGCCGCCGCCAGCAAATTGCCGACCTGCTTGGTTTCGCCGATGTTGAGTTCGTTTTCTTCCAGCACCACGGCGTCGGCGTCCAAGAAGCTTCGCGGCAATTGGGCGAGGTCGGCGGTGAGGCGGGCGCCATTGCCGGTTTCGCCCGGCGCCGTGACAAAGCGCGCCAGGGTGACGCCGCCATGATTGTCGCGCATGTAAAACCAGTAGTCGATCGTTGGCGGACAGGGCGTTTGCGCCGAAACGACGATGAGTTCGCGCATGAAACTGTCGCCCACCATTAAAATACGCGGCGTTCGCGGACATGCCCCGCGTTTCTCGCGACCCTCGACGATGGCGGTCGGATAATGATCCGCTGGCCAAAAGAGATTGAGCAGGTCGAGCAGATCGCGGTCGGTTCCCTTCGCCAAATCGTCCTCGCGCCAGTCGAACTCGAAGCGCCCGACGGGCGAGCCGCCAGGGCTCGCCTCGAATGCCCGGTTTATGTCGCGCAGGGTCAATGCGGCGCCGAGCAGGTTCCAATGCGTCCCGCCGCGTGGAAAAAAGTCGATTGCGTAGTTCGTCCGCTCGGCGTCCATTAATCGCGCGCCGTCGACATAGGGTGCGCCTCGCTGTTCCAGCGCCGCGCGGAACGGAGCGAGCTTGTCTCCCGGCCCGCCCCGCGCCAGCGCCGGGCATGTCAGCCCTACCGGCAGATATTGCGGAAGGTGCGCGGGCTTCGATGGCGAGATCAGATAGGCGAAGCCCTTGCCATGCGTCTTCGCGGCGGCGGCGATTTCCGTGATCGCGTCGGCCCAGTTGTCGAGCCCCGCAGCGGCGGTCGGCGCCCTGCCCCGAGAGCAAAATTCGTCGATATATTCCCAGCCAAACAACTGTCCGCCGCGCCCGATGGCGATGTTAGCCGCGCCGGAGACCCCGAACAGCGAATACATTGTCTGATTCTTTGCCCGCACGGAAATCGGAAACACCGGCGACGTGCGTCCAAGGTTCATCGACGCTGCGCGCTGTGTTTCGCCAGTAAGGAAGGCACTCAACGTCCAAGGCGCGGGCTCCGGCGACGTCACTCCGTTTAAGGGCTGAGCGCTGCGGATGCGCAGCTTGGGCCAATCGCGCTCGACCGCATAGTTCCAAAGATTGGCGAGGAACAAAAAGCCGATGAACCCCGCGCAGGCGAAAATCGGCAGCCGCTCGAAGATCCGTCGCGTCATGGCTAGAACCTGAAATAGATGAAGGGCTTGAACGGGTCGGCTAGCCCCTTCCCGAGCGCCGCGACGAACAATAGGGCTAGCAGCGTATTGGCCAGAAGCGCGTGACGGCGCGCCAAGTCCATCCAGTTGAAGCCCTCGATCGATAGCACGGCGCGCTGCGCGACGACGACGCCGGCGCCAATAAGCGCGGCGAGCCAGTAATATGACGGAATCATCTGCGCCAAGGGCGCCCGCGTGAAAGGCTGCGCCATCAGCGCCAGCATGGCGCCCGCCTGATGCAGCGAAGCCGTCGAGCGAAAGATCGTCCATCCCATCATGACGATGAAAAAGGTCGCGATATTTGCCTCCCAAGGACGCAGCCGCCCCAACGCGCGGGCCAAAAACAGCCGGTCCAGCACCAGAAACAATCCATTATAGGCGCCCCAGGCGACATAGTTCCAGGCCGCGCCATGCCACAGGCCCGAGGCGAGGAAACACAGCCACAGATTAAAATGCGTGCGTAGCGCGCCCCGACGATTTCCGCCGAGCGGAAAATAGAGATATTCGCGTATCCAGCTGGTCAGCGACATATGCCAGCGGCGCCAGAATTCCGTCATCGTGGTCGCGATATAGGGCTCGTCGAAATTCTCAAGCAGGCGAAAGCCGAACATGCGGGCGAGACCGATGGCCATGTCCGAATAGCCGGAGAAATCGAAGTAAATCTGAAATGTGAAGAAGATCACGCCGGCCCAGGCCTCGACAAACCCCAACTCCGCCGGGTCGTGCGCGAAAACGAGATCGGCTCCGCCGGCGAGCACGTCGGCGAGCAGCACCTTCTTGATGACCCCCAGCATGAAGCGGGAAAAGCCGAGAACGAAATCGTCGACATGGGCTGGGGGACAGGCCTCCATCTGGCCGGCGATGTCGTGATATTTGACGATCGGGCCGGCCAGAAGTTTTGGGAAGAAGAACACGTAAAGCGCATAGAGCGAGACGGTCCGCGCCGGCGCCGTGACGCCGCGATAGACATCGACGAGATAGGTGATCTTTTCGAAAACAATAAAAGAGACGCCGATGGGCAGCGCGATCTTGGGGATGCTCACGCCGCCGAGGTCGAGCGCGCCAAGCAGCGCGTCGAAATTCGCGGCGAGAAAACCGGTGTATTTGTAATAGACGAGGACGCCGATATTGGCGCAGACGCCCAGCGTCAGCCAGTTTGACCGCGCCGGCGCCCCCTCGAGAAGCGCGAAAATCCGCCGCGCGACATAAAGATCGAGCGCGACCGAGGCGAAGACGACGAACACGAAGACCGGTTCGCTCCAGGAGTAAAACACGATGCTGGCGAGCAGCAGCACGAGCGCCCGGGACGCCCTCCGCGCGCCGACCGCGAGATATAAAAGGTAAACCGCCGGCGCGAACAGAAACAGGAACAGCGGTTCGTAAAAAAGCATCCCGATCCTTTGGGGAGAAGCGAAGGGCGCGCGGGTCATAGCAGAGCCGACGCAGGAGCGGCAAGGGCGCGGCAAGGGAGCGGGCCTTGCGCCTATTCCCCCTTCCCTTTAACAACCGCGCATAGCCCGTCGAAATCGGCGGGCACCCCAACGAACGCTCCCATGTCCGACGATTTCGCCCCCAAATCCGAATTTCTCGCCACGCTGATCGCGCGCGGATTCGTGCATCAGTGCACCGATTTCGCCGCGCTGGACGCGGAGGCGCGCAAGGGAGGGCTTTCGGCCTATATCGGCTTCGATTGCACCGCGCCGTCGCTGCATATCGGCTCTTTGTTGCCGATCATGCTGCTCGCCTGGCTGCAACGGACCGGCGGCAAGCCGCTGCCGCTGGTCGGCGGCGGCACGACGCGGGTCGGAGACCCTTCCGGCAAGGACGAGAGCCGCAAGCTCCTGACGATCGAGCAGATCGACGCCAACAAGGCCTCGATCAGGACCGTTTTCGAGAAGTTTCTGCGTTTTGGCGACGCCGCCGGCGACGCGCTGCTGCTCGACAACGCCGACTGGCTGGCGGGCCTGAATTACATCGAGTTTCTACGCGACGTGGGCCGGCATTTTTCGGTCAACCGCATGCTGACAATGGACAGCGTAAAGCTGCGCTTGGAGCGCGAGCACGAGCTGTCCTTCATCGAGTTCAACTATATGTGTCTGCAAGCTTATGATTTCGCGCAGATAAACAAGCGTCATGGCGCGCTGCTGCAAATGGGCGGCTCCGACCAATGGGGCAATATCGTCATGGGCGTCGATCTCGGCCGGCGCATGGGCTGCCCGCAACTTTACGGCCTGACCTCGCCGCTTCTCACAACCTCTTCCGGCGCGAAAATGGGCAAGACGGCGGCCGGCGCGGTCTGGCTCAACGCCGACCTGCTATCGCCGTACGATTATTGGCAATATTGGCGCAACAGCGAGGACGCGGACGTGGAGCGCTTCCTGAAGCTGTTCACCTTCCTGCCGCTGGACGAGATCGCGAAGCTCACGGCGCTGCAAGGCGCCGAGATCAACGAGGCCAAGAAGACGCTTGCGACCGAAGCGACCGCGCTGGTGCATGGGCGCGAGGCGGCCGAGCAAGCGGCCGCCACCGCGAAGACCACTTTCGAGGAAGGCGCGCTGGCGCTGTCCTTGCCGAAGGTCAAGGTCGACGCCGAGGAAGTCGCGGCGGGCCTTGGGGTGCTGACGGCCTTCGTCAAGGCAGGCCTCGTCGCCTCGACCGGCGAAGCGCGGCGGCAGGTGAAGGGCGGCGGCCTGCGCGTCAATGACGCTCCCGTCACCGACGAGCGCGCGACGCTTGGAGACAAGGATTTCGAGAAGGACGGCGTGGCGAAACTTTCGCTCGGCAAGAAGAAGCATGTGCTGTTGGAGCGGGCGTAGCTTTACCGCCCTTGCGTTTCCGGACGCGCGGTGCCGTCCATCACGCCCATGATCTTGCGGAACAGCCCCGGAGTCAGCAGCGAGGCCGGCGAAACGCTGACAATCGGCGCGCTGACCTTGCCGGTGACCCGATAATTGAGCGCGATCACCCCTTCGTGAGCGCCGCCGGTGATCAGCGGGCCAACCAGCGGGATATTCGTCACGAGATTGTTGAGGCCATAGAGCGGAGCGTAGGAGCCGCTAATATCCAGAGTATCGCGCGTGATATCCGCCTCGCCCTCGAACAGCAGGCCCATCTCCGGGCCGGACATTATGCCGTCGCTCAGCGCCAGTTTGCCGCCGCCCCAGGCGAAATTCATTTGCAGCCGGGCGACGCGCACGGATTCGGGATCGAAGCTCATAACGCCCTTATCATCGGCGCGATGGGCGCCCTGCGACATTAGTTGGCGCATCGCCGGCTCGTTCTTGAGGTAAAAGTCCCGCACATGCAGCACGCCATCGGCGCGCCCCTGCGCGCCCAGCTGCACACGGGCGTTGAGCACGCCGGAGTCCATCCGGTCGTAAAGGGCGAGGAAGGACATCAGCGACCCGCCGTCCGAAGTGGAAATTTCGACTTGCGGCGGGCCGTTCTGATTGCGCATCAGCGCGACGGCGAGCGGTTCGCGGCCAAAACTGCCGGTGAGCGAAAACACACGCGGTTTATTGCCCCGGCGCTCCCATTTGAAATCGACATTGGAGAGGATTTGCTTGCCGTAGCCGGTCACCAGCGCGGATTTCAGATCGAGATCGATGTCGTCGAAGGATACCGGCCCCTTGCCCGCGCTCGGCGCCTGCCGTTCGCCATTGCTCTCCGCGAAACCGTGAAGGAATGGCCGCGCGTCGACATTGTTCCCGCGCACCGTGAGCTTCAGAACATCGCCGCTCCGCTGCGCCTCGAACCTGGCGTCGTCTCCGGGCGAAAGCCGGAACTGCGAAAATTTCGCGGAGCGGAAGGCTCCATCGCGCGCCAGTTCGACCACGCCCGAAAGCTGCATAGCGCCCGCCTCGAGCGCGAAATGATCGAGCGTCATTCCATCCGCCCGTTTGACCAAGGTGAATTGGGCTTTCGCGGCCTTGCCCGACGGCTTGGCGACGCCCGGCGCCAGATTGTCGAGCGAAGCGCGGGTCAGGTCGAGCTCGACCGGCGTTTCGGTCTCCGACAACGGGAGCTGTGTCTTCACCGAGGCGGTTATTGGGCCCACGACGCCGGGGAGGGCGTAGCCGGCCTTGGCGCGCGCCGCCTCGTCCAGCACGACGGAGAATTGCGCCTGCGTCACGGCTTTTTCCTCGCCGGCGCGACGAATGTCGAGCGTTGTCGGCCCGCCGAAGAGCCGCCCTGTTCCGCTGACGCGCAGCCCGGCGTGGTCGTGAACAATGTTGAGCGCGCCATTGTCTAGTCGTTCGGCTCCCACAAAGCGATCGACCGAGAGATTGGTCGTATTCGCTTCGATCGATACAACCGTGTGATCGCCACGCGCCTCGTCGCCTATCTCGATATTGGCGCGCAAGCGGCCGTCGATCTGCCCCTTCAACTGCGAAGGATCGAGCGGCAAGTTCGCATAGGGCGCGAGGCTCGGAAGGGCGAGAATCTCGGCGACGCCTTCGACATTTCCGGCAAAGCGCAGGTCGAGCGTGGCCGGCGCCGGCTTCAACATATTGTCGTCGATGACAAAACCGCCTTCGGAGAGCACGAGACGGCGTTCATGCGGCGTGTCCAGCACGGCGCTGGCGTCGTCCAGCGTCAACGTGCGGCCGGTCATACGCAAATGCGCCGACAGATTGCGCAGAGGCGGCAGACCGGGGAGCAAATCCGACAAGGTCACATTCACGAGATCGCCCTCACCGTGAATCGCCGTGTCGGGCGGCGGCTGTTCGTAGCGCATGGCGATCAGATCCGCATGCGTGAACTCGGCTTTGAACTCGCCGCGCCGAATGGCGCCCAGTGGCGCGTGTTCGACCAGCCAATTGCGGACGGGCGCCGCGACATGCGTGGACACGAGCCGCACCAGCGCCTGTAGCTGGGTGTTCTCCAATGTCAGTCCGAATGCGACATGGGGGCCATCCACCCAGTCGGCAGCCGCCGAGCCCGTCAAATTCACCTCGGGTCCGACAAGTTCGAATTGTTCGATCGTCAATTTCTTCTGGACGGGCGAGAGATACAGCCTGAGCGAGGAGCGTTCGAGCGTCAGCGGCGATTGTCCGGCGCGCTCGGGCCCGAGGCTGCTCGGTTTCGCGAGGCGCAAGGAGCCAATCCAGGAGTCTCCCTCGGCAGGCGCCGCCGCGTCTGGCGGAGCCGAGAAGCTCGTCGCCGGGGGCGCCAACGCGCCTTCGATGGTCATATCCAGCGCGCCCGTCCTGATTTTTATCGGCGAAATCATGAATTGCCGATTCTTCCGGTCCCAGTGCGCGGCGCCGGAAATAGACTGGATCATGACGGGCTCGAAATCGGGCTCGTCCAGGCGAAAATAGCCCGCGCCGATCGTGATCCCACCGCTCGCCTCGGCGACAAGGTCGTTCTCGCCCAGCGCGAACCGCAGTTGCGCCGATAGGGGCGCGTCGCTGTCGAACGGCAGGTTCCGCAAACCGCCGAACAGCGCGATCTCGTCGAGCGAAAAGTCCTGCGCCTTCGCCTCGAACACACGCCGCGCGCCAGGCTGGCCCTGGGCGGTCGCGACCAAGGTCCAGCGGCGGTTCGCTCCGGTCGCGGCGAGATTGAATTTCATCCCGCCACGGCCCTTTTCCAGACTTAGCGTGAGATCGTCGTAGCGAATCACCCGGTCTAGCGTGCGATCGTCGATAACCAGTCGGCCATGCAGGACGCCCACCCGGTCAATGGCGCCGATCGCGCTGTCCGGACTGGTTACGAGATCGGTCAGCAAGCGCAGCGCCGCCCCACCCCGCGCGAGCAACTTCGCGCTATTGGCCGCGTCGGCTTGGTCGGTCGGCGCGCTCGGCGTCAGGGGCGTCGGAGCCCGCGGATCAAGCGAAAGGCCGTCTTGCGGGGCCGTCCCCGCCGAGATGGTGACCCGACCATCGGGCATCACCGCGAGGCGCAGCTCCAGGTCCAGCATTTCCAGTCGGCGCAGCTTGATCCGGCCAAGAAGTAAGGAAGACAAATCCACGGAAAGTTCGGCTCGCGGCGCCGCGATAATCGTCCGGCCGTCGGATTTCACCGTCAATCCCGCGGCGGTGAGCGTCGGCCCGTGGTCCGTGCTCGCGAACGCGACGCCTCCGAGTCCAAAATCGTATCGATGCGCGTAGAGCTCGTCCAACGACTTGACGATGACGGGCGTAAGCCAATCGAAGCCGATTGGGCCGCGCGCCAGCACGAGAAGAAAGCCGCCGATCGACACGCTCAAAACCGCGAGAACGCCTAGCCCGAGATAGACGCAGGCGCGCGCAACCCGGCGCGCGGCGCAAACGAGCCTCGGCGCTTGCAGCCGCATCGCCGTCAGGTCGACCTCGTTCGATAGGATCTCCGCGTCGCCGCGTCCTCCGTCCGTCAATCGCCCTCGCATTTGTCTTGAGTCACTCGTCCCTCGCAAGTCGCGCCGACTCGCCGGTCGCGACGCCCCCCCGGCGGCGGCGAAGCTCCTATAATTGTCCGCGCTTGAGCCGAAACAATGGCGCCGATCGAAATTTCGCTCTCGCCAGCGCTCCGCCCCCGCTAATGCGCCCGGCCTTTCCTGCTTGAAGTATCGGCTATCGGCGCGACTTGTCGCCTCCAATTGACTTTTCGCGTCACGCGCGGGGCGCCGCCTTTTCGGAACGGCGCTTGCATTGCTCGCGCGGCCTTTGCAAACTGATAACGAACATAATTTCTCGCGACACGAAAGGAAAGCCCGATGACGGCCGCGACCAGCCAACCGCAAGAAGGCGACGCAGCGCCAGATTTTCATTTGCCCGGCGCGGGGGGAGAGACGCTGTCGCTCGCCGGGCTGAAGGGCCGGAATCTGGTTCTCTATTTTTACCCAAAGGACGACACTTCGGGTTGCACCAAGGAGGCGATGGAGTTCAACGCGCTGCGCGATAAATTCGACAAGGCCGGAACGACGATTATTGGTCTGTCGCCGGATTCCGTCAAAAGCCACGACAAGTTCCGCGTCAAATACGAACTGGCGATTCCGCTGGCCTCGGACGAGACAAAGGCGACCCTCGGCGCCTATGGCGTATGGGTCGAAAAAAGCATGTATGGCCGGAAATACATGGGCGTCGAGCGCTCGACCTTTCTCGTCGCGGCCGATGGCCGCATCGCGAAAATCTGGCGGAAGGTCAAGGTTCCCGGCCATGCCGAGGCCGTGCTGGCCGCGGCGAAAGCCTTGTGACGCCCACGGCCGGCGCCGGCGGCCATTGACGGCTTGAACTCTCGTCCCCTCCCCGCCCGACCGAGCATCTCGGGAGGGGCCGCTTCGCGTTTCTGTTTCGCGCCGGCGACGCCGAGCGCCCGGCTTAATGGCTCGCGGCCGGCGCGGGCGCCGCCGTCGTCGGAGCGGCCGACGCCGCCTTTTTGGCGATTAATTTCTCCACTTCGTCGAGGCCCTTCTTGGCCGAGGCCAAATCCGGCTTCAGCTTGAGCGCCGCCTCGTAATCCTGCTTCGCGCGGTCCAAGTCTTTCTTGGCGCGCCAGGCGTTGGCGCGATTAAGATAAGCGGCCGCGTAGTTTGGATCGCGTTTGATCGCCTCGTCGAAATCGGCGATGGCGTGATCCAGATCCCCCTTGGCGTGATAGGCGAGGCCGCGATTGCCGTAGGACTGCGACAACTTGGGGTCGCGCTTGATCGCGTCGCTGAAATCCGCGAGGGCGTGCTCAAAATCGGCCTTTGAGTGATAGAAGGCGCCGCGGGCGTTCAGAGCCGCCGCCGTCTTTTTGTCGAGCTTGACCGCCTCGCTCAGATCCGCCAGCGCTTTTTCGCCGTCGCCCTTCAAGCGCCAAGCGATGGCGCGCGCGCTGAAGGCGGCGGCGTTTTTGGAGTCCAGCTTGATCGCCTCGTCATAATCGGCGATGGCGTGATCGTAGTCGGCTTTTAAATGATAAATTTCGCCACGACCAAGATGGGCGGCGGCGTCCTTCGGGCTCCCGCTTAAGGCGACGCTATATTCGGCGAGCGCGTGATCGAGATCGCCCTTGCCCCGATAAGCGACGGCGCGCGCGCTGAGTATCGTCGCGGATTTGGGGTCGAGTTCGAGCGCCTTGGTGTAATCCTCGATCGCCCGATCCCAATCCGATTTGGCCGCGTAGGCGCCGGCGCGGTTGAAATAGGCCGCGATCTTATTGTGGCGCGGCTCCTTGGCGATGTGATCGATCACGCTGGAGCAGCCGGCGATACGGTCGTCGGGACTTGCGCTACGGCATCCAGCCCAGCCGTCTTTCGGAGCGGCGCCGGCGTTCGAGATCGACAAAATCGCCGCGAAAGCGACCAGCGCGCTTGAATAAACGAATGACCGAGCCATCTGCCTTGGTTCCCTGTGGCGACCGCCGCCGTTAGAAGTTGACCATTTTAGTATAATATTCATCGTTGTTTCCTCCCGCAACAGGAATCGCCGTGGCCTTTTGTTTTAGGGTTCGCCTATGACAGGCCAGCCCCGCAACGACAATACAGAGGCGGGGAGGTTAGAAAAGCGGGTTTTCCGTCGGCCCGCGGCGATCGACGGGCTAGCGCCGCCCTGGACGATCGAGGAGCGCCAGAAATCGCGGCGCGTTCGCCGACCCTGGCCGGCGACCCGGCCAAAATGTCGAAATTGCTTGCATTCGCGACCTAGCCGCATGCTAGAAAGCTGCAATGCAGGGCAGTCGCGCGCGTGTGCGATGCGCTCTCTCGGATAAGGCTGGCAAAGCCGAACAGTCCATGCGAAGCATCGGCGCGCTCACCGATATTTAACTTAAAGCTACTGGGGAGGCAAATGCCCGAAGTCATCTTCACTGGCCCGGCCGGCAGGCTGGAGGGCCGCTTTCATCAATCCGCGACGCGCGGCGCGCCCATAGCCATCGTGCTGCACCCGCACCCGCAATTCGGCGGGACGATGAACAATCAGATCGTCTACCATCTCTATTACGCCTTCGCGGAGCGTGGGTTCTCGGTGCTGCGCTTCAATTTTAGAGGCGTCGGCCGCAGCCAGGGCGCGTTCGATCACGGCGCCGGCGAGCTTTCGGACGCGGCGGCCGCGCTCGACTGGGCTCAGGCCGTCAATCCCGAGGCGCGCGCCTGCTGGATCGCCGGTGTGTCGTTCGGTTCCTGGATCGGGATGCAGCTTCTGATGCGGCGTCCCGAGATCGAGGGCTTCGTTTCGGTCGCGCCGCCGGCCAACCGTTTCGACTACTCGTTCTTGGCCCCCTGCCCGTCCTCCGGCTTGTTTATCCACGGCGATCTCGACCGCGTGGCTCCTCTGAAGGAGGTTACCGGCCTGATCGAAAAGCTTAAAACGCAGAAGGGCATCATGATCGAGCATGCCGTGGTGAAGGGCGCCAATCACTTTTTCGAGAATAAGATCGACCCGCTCATCGCTGAAGTCGACGCTTATCTCGACAAGCGCTTGGGCAACCCGCCGCGCATAGCCATCCCGGCGCGTGGGGACTAGGATCGGCGTCCACTTTCGCCAAAAAGTTTGCGACGCTTTTCAGAAAACGTCGAAAGTTCGAACTTTTTTGCCGGCGCGCGTTTTCCAGACGCCTTTCCAGCACCACTTAATTAGCGGCCGCGACGTCGGCAACGGCGCGCGAGCGTGGTGTTGAGCCGAGGAACGAACATGACGGAGCAAACCATCCCAGAAGCCAATGGGGCATCAAGAACTTTTCCGGCAAGGTTAAGAAGAGCCTTGCGGGTTACTCCAAGCGTATTAGGCAACACCCTTATAGTACTAGTTATGTATCTGATTACAATCAGTTTAATTACGGACACGCCTATATTGAGAGTTATTACGGATTATTATAACTTGCTGAAATGAATCTCATGCTTCCATGATTGTCGTCGCCTCGGAGCCGGCCATTTGTGCGCGGGTCGCTCCCACATTTATCCGGGCGAGCGTTCTGTTTCTTTCCGATCTTGAAAGCCGCCTTAGCCCGTTTGGGTAAGCGCGGGAAGAATCTTGTCCTCGATCGCGGCGCGGTCGAGTTCGCCGAAAATCGCGACCTCTACCCTTGGTCCCGGCGCGATGACGAACGTCGCGGGAACGCCGCGCGCGCCGAGCGCGCGTTGCAGAAACCCCCGGTTGTCGGCGCCCACGGCACGGTAGGGATTTCCGCGTCGGGTGAGAAACTCTCGCGCGTGCTTGGCTTCGTCCTTCACATCGGCGCCGAAGATCGGCGCGAGGTCGCGCGCCGCGAGATCGACGAGAAGCGCATGTTCCTCGACGCAGCTCGGACACCAACTCGCCCAGAAATTCAGGATCGATCGACGACCCGCGAGGTCGGCGGCGGAAAATCCCGCCACCGGCTCGCCATCCGGCCGAGTGAGTCCAGGCACCGCAGGGAGCTCGAATTGACCAAGCGTGAAAGGATTGAACAGACGCGCGCCAATGTTCTTTCGGGTCCACAGAACTCCCGCCAGACCCGCCCCGACCCCAAGACAAGCGATGCCGACGACCCCTCGCAAAACACCGCGTCGCGTCGCGCGGCTGCCATGTTGCGATGCAATATCTTCGGCGCCATTTTGCATTTCGCAGTCCTCTTTCTTATGGCCGCGAGCGGCTGGAACTCTTAATAATCAGTTAATCGCCCGCCGGCCTCGCCCGCGCGAGCACTCCGCCTGTCGTCGGCCGCGGAACGCCCGTCGTGGTCGGAAAGGTCAGCGGAAGCCCCTCCAATACACGTGCCGCGAGAAATCCGAACGCCTGAGCTTCCAGATAATCCGAAGACCAACCCACCACCTCGGCGGTGGTCACCTTGCACGGAAGGCGCAAGGCCAACTCCCGCACGAGGATCGGATTGCGCGCCCCGCCGCCGCAGACGATCAGCAATTGCGGCTCCTTCGGCAGATGGGGAAACAGCCGCAGCACGGAAGCGGCGGTGAAGGCGGTCAGCGTCGCGGCGGCGTCTTCAGTTGAGAGATTACTTATTATGTTAGGTGAAAAAGTGTTTCTGTCTAAAGACTTTGGCGGTAAAACCTCAAAGAATGGATGAGATAGCAAACGGAGCAAGGCCGCTTCGTTCACGCGTCCTCTCGCGGCGGTATGACCATGGCGGTCGATCGGCGCCCCGGTGCGCTGGAGCATCAGATCGTCGATCAGCGCATTGCCGGGACCGGTGTCGCAGGCGATCGGCTCGTCGCCATCCGCGATGTACGTGACATTGGCGACGCCGCCGATATTGAGCAAGGCGACCTCGCCGCGCAATCCGCCGGCCACAACCAGAGCGCGATGAAAGACCGGCACGATCGGCGCGCCTTCGCCGCCAGCGGCAATATCGGCGGCGCGAAAATCATAGGCGACGTCGATGCCGAGCCTGGCCGCCAACGCCGGCCCGTCGCCGATCTGAATGGTTAGTCGCTGCTTTGGGCGATGCAGCACGGTTTGGCCGTGGAACCCGATTATCGAGATGCTGGCGGGGTCGATCGCGTTGTCGCGCAGGAAGTTTTCGACGGCTTCGGCGTGCCGATCCGTGACCATGCGCTCGGCGAAGGCGAGCACGCCAGGACGCGCCGAACGATCCTCCAGCGTCGCCCCCTCGGCCAAGGCGCCGCGCAGCAAGGCGCGGTCGGCGTCGGAATAGGGATAGGCGCCCGCCGGACCAAAAGACAGGCTGGACTCGCCGTCGGTTTCGACGAGGGCTACGTCGACTCCGTCCATGGAAGTGCCGGACATTAGTCCGATGGCGCGATATATTGACAACGCGGTACTCCTACGCAACAGGCTCGCAGAATAGCGCGAAGGAACAAAGAAACAATTTCGCGAACGGCCCGATGCCCCCCAAACCCGCATCGCCTACGCGTTGCCGTCGCGCCGCGGCGGCGCCAAGCCGCAAGCGCTCACTTCGCCATGCAGTCCTTGATTTCGCTTTCTTTCTTCATGCGCTCGAAGGTGTCCACGCAATAGCGCTCGAGATCGGGCCGAACCTTCGGGTCGGCGGCGTTGGCGCGTATGCTGACGGCGCCCTCCAGCAGTTCCTTTTGGGCGGCGTGAACGCGATCCTTGGACAACAGGGACGAGCATTCCTCGTAACGCTTCAGCAGCGCGTCGCATTGCGGAACGCCAGTGGGATCCACCGCGAGGGCGGGAGAAGCGGTAAAAAGCGCGAAACCAAGGACGACGACGATTTTCACGGGACCTAGACCCTCTTATGGCCGAGTTGAGCTGGCGCGGACCATAATGAAAATGCGCTCAAAATAAAATGGGCGGCGGGCCTTTCCTTGGACCCGCCGCCCCACTCTCCGGCGCTGGTTGTCTCGCGAACACCGGAGCATGGCCCATTCGTAGGGCGCTGTTACAGCCCCGCGAGATAATTGGTCGGATCGACCGGCGTCGAGCCCTTGCGCAACTCGAAGTGCAGTTGCGGCGAGGAAACATTGCCGCTCTGGCCGGATTTGGCGATGGTCTGGCCGCGGGTCACCTGATCGCCGCGCTTGACCGCAATGTCGCCATTGTGGGCGTAGGCGGTCACGAAGCCATTGGGATGGCGGATAAGCACCAGATTGCCATATCCCTTGAGCTCGCTTCCGGCGTAAGCAACCACTCCGGACTCGGCCGCCTTGACCTGAGTTCCCGCTGGCACGGAAATATTGATCCCGTCGTTGCCGCCGTTGGCGAAGCCCTGAATGATGCGTCCCCTCGCCGGCCAACGGAATTCGGGATGCGCGGCGTCCGACGGCTTCTCCTCCGCGGCAGGCGCGATCGCCGCCGTCGTGGTGGTTTTATCCACCTTCCGCTCGGGGGCCGGCGCGCGCTCGGCCGGCGGGTCATTAACCGCGACCTTAGCCTGTTCGCGTTTTTCGGCCTTGGCGACGCTCTTCACGGGCGCTGGGGTTTCCACCGGCTCCGTCACCGATCCCGCCTTGGCGATTTTCGATTGCGCCTTGGACTTGGGCGCGGTCTTTTGTGCCGCTTCGTCATCGGCATTGGCAGCCGTCTTGGCTGGCTTGATCTTGGCTGGAAGAGTCTTGGCCTTGACGGCGGCCTTTTCGTCCTCTTTGGCGGCGAGCTTGGCCTTTTTGTCCGGGGTCTTGGCCTTTTTTTCAGGAGACTTGCTCGGCGTGGCCTTTTCCTCATTCTTTTCGTCGGACTTGGCGAGCTTCGCGGGCTTCGCCGCGAGTGATCGCGCGCCCTTTTGGCTTGCCTTCGGCGCGTGAGCGTCGTCTTCCTTGGCGTCGGCCTTCGCGGCGACATGCTTTTGAGCCGGTTTGGCTTCCCCGCGCGCCTCTTTCACGGGATGCGCCTCGGGCTCCGGCCGCGCCTTGGCGGCTGTCGCGCGATAAACCGGAATGACCAGACGCGATCCCGGCTGCACTTGCGAAGAGCTTGAGAAGCCGTTGACCTTCAAGAGAACGTCGGTCGGCACGCCATAGCGGTTGGCGAGAACCGGGGCGGTTTCCCCTGCCCCGACCGTGATGGGCGTGCCCCCTTCGGCGCTCCAATGATTGTAGCTGCCAGGCGACGCCGCCGGGGCTGCGCTCGCGACAGGCGCGGCGTTCGACGACGGCGCGTTGGTGGGCGCCGCGAGCGGCCGAGACTGAACGGGGGAGTAGTTCGGCGAGCTGGAGATCGAACCCGTGCTTGAACGGTCGACGGCCCGCGCCGAGCGGCTCGTCGCGACCGGCGGATTCCCGAACGGATCCGAGAATGGATCGGACGAGAAGCGACTCGCGTCCGAACAACCGGCGAGCAGAGCGGCGGCCCCCGCCGCCAACATGAGCCGCAACGCGACTCGCGAAAAACCAACCTGACGCTCTGTTGCCATGACTCAACCCACTGGAACGCTACATCAACGTCCTGATGTAACCAGCCACGGGTTAAGGGAGCGTTTAAGATGAATCGAAGGCCTCGATGAAAGATAAAAAAAGCGCGTTATCTCTGATATTAACCAGTCACGGACCAAGATTTTTAATTATTCATAAAGAAAACGCCCGCCCGGCGATGGCGCCGCTCAAGCGGCAAGGGCCCTTGTCCGTCTCGCTGAACATCTCGCCATTCGCGGAGCGTTCTAGCCGGATCAGGCGAGACCGCCGTCGCTGGCCAGGCGCGCTCGCGAGAAAGCGCCCGAACACCATGACGCCGCCGGGCGCGAGCAGGTCCAGAACCGCCATCGGCGGGTCTTCCACGGATAGATGCATGATGATGCGGTCGAAGAGGCCCATTGATCGCGCCGGCGCGAGCCCATCCTCGCAAAGCACCCGCGCATTATGGATGGCGAGCGCGGACAGCCGACCAGACGCCTCGATCGCCAGCGTCTCGAAACGCTCGATCGACACGACCTCCTTGGCTAGCCGCGACAAAACCGCCGTCCCGTAACCGGAGCCGGCGCCAATCTCCAGCACGCGATGCTGGGGTCCCGCGCCCAGCGCGTCGATCCGGCGGGCGAGATCGGCGGGCGCCGGCATGGTCTGACCGCAGGCTATCGGCAGGGCCATGTCGCGATTGGCGAGATCGCGAAAACGATGCGGCGCGAAAAGTTCGCGCGGAACGCGCTCGAAGGCTCCCATGACGGCCACGTCGCGCACCGAGGCGCCGCGCAGTTGCAACGCCAGAGCGGCGCGCTGCTCGACCGGGAGCGGCGCCGTTCCGAAGGATTGGCTCATGGCGCGGCCTCGAACGCGGCCGCGAGAGATGTCACCGTCGGATGGTCGGTGAAATCGAGTTTTATCGGCGTGATCGAGATTTGGTTTCGCTCCAGCGCTTCGAGGTCCGTGCCGGCGCCGGGCGTGAAATTCCCGCGCTGGAAGGAAATCCAGTGATAGGGATTGCCGCGGCCGTCCTTTCGATCTTCGATGCGCATCAGATCGTTGCTGCGTCGCCCCTGCATCGTGATCGCGACGCCGCGCGCCTCCCGCGCCGGACAGGGCGGAAAATTGACGTTCATCAGCACATTGGCCGGGATGCCGACCGCGATCAGCCTGCGCAGGATCGCGGCGCCGTGAACTTGCGCGCAACTCCAGTCAACGGTCTGGCGCCCCGAGAAAAAATCATAGACCTGGGACATGGCGATCGAGGGAATGCCGAGAATCGTCCCCTCCATCGCGGCGGCGATGGTGCCGGAATAGGTTACGTCCTCGGCGACGTTCTGGCCGCAATTGACGCCGGACAGCACGAGGTCCGGCGGCCGATCCAGAATCTTATGCACGCCCATGATGACGCAATCGGTCGGCGTGCCCTTGATCGCGAAGCGGCGTGGGGAAATTTCCCGCATGCGCAGCGGATCGCTCAGCGACAGCGAGTGGGCGACGCCGGATTGGTCGCTCTCAGGCGCGACGACGAAGACGTCGCCCGAAATCTCGCGCGCTATTTTTTCGGCGAGGGCGAGGCCGGGCGCGTGAATGCCGTCGTCATTGGTGACGAGAATGCGCATGGGTTTCCTTCACCGTCGATATCCGCCTGCCCGCTTTCCCCGTTCGCGGGGAAAGGATCCTATCCCGCCCGCCCGATCCTGTCCGCGCCGCGCATATAGGGCCGCAGCGCCTTGGGAATCGTGATCGAGCCGTCCTCCTCCTGATAATTCTCCATTACGGCGACCAGAGCGCGACCCACCGCGACGCCGGAGCCGTTGAGCGTATGCACGAAGCTCGGCGCCTTGGCGTCCTTGGCGCGATAACGCGCGTTCATGCGTCGGGCCTGAAAATCGCCGCACACCGAACAGGAGGAAATCTCGCGGTATTTCCCCTGCCCCGGAAGCCATACTTCGAGATCATAAGTCTTTTGCGACGCAAACCCCATGTCGCCAGTGCAGAGCGTCACCTTGCGGTAGGGAAGCTCCAGAAGTTGCAAGACTTTTTCGGCGCAGCCGGTCATGCGCTCATGTTCGGCGAGCGATTGCTCCGGCGTCGTGATCGACACCATTTCGACCTTGAAAAACTGATGCTGGCGAATCATCCCGCGCGTGTCGCGCCCGGCGGCCCCGGCCTCGGCGCGAAAACAATAGGTGCCGGCGGTGAAGCGGAGCGGGAGTTGCGATTCGTCGAGGATGGATTCGCGGACGAGGTTTGTCAGGGGGACTTCGGCGGTGGGGATGAGCCAAAGGTTCGTTTTTGTGGCCCGCATCTCAGCCAACGCCGCTGCTCGCTCCATCTTTGAACCTCGCATGCGTTGCCAATAATTGACGAAGCATGGGTCAAGGCGAGCTCGCATAAACTCGTCTAACTGCGCGTCTGAGTATGTCGAATCGTCATGCGAAAGAAAGAATTGGGTGACCGCATTGCTATATGCGGTGGCGAAGTCCGCTTCGTCACTTGGCCGAAATGTCTCGAATTGATCCTCCCGAAACTTCGGCAGTTGCGCGGTGCCAAACATCGCCTCGTCGCGCACCAGCAGCGGCGGGTTAACTTCCTGATAACCATGCTCCTCGGTGTGCAGATCGAGCATGAATTGCGCCAGCGCGCGCTCCAGCCGCGCGATCTGGCCCTTGTTCACGACGAAACGCGCGCCCGACAGCTTCGTCGCGGTCTCGAAGTCCATCAGGCCGAGACCTTCGCCGAGATCAAAATGCTCTTTCGGCTCGAATTCGAACCTGCGCGGCTCGCCCCAGCGCAAAACCTCTTCATTGCCGCGCTCGTCCTCGCCGAACGGCACGCTGTCCAGCGGCGCATTGGGGATTTCCGCCAGCGCCTTGTCGAGCGCGGCGATAGCCTCCCGCTCGGCGGCCTCCATCGCCGGCCAATCTTCCTTGATTTTCGCGACCTCGGCCTTCAGCGCGTCGGCCTTGGCTGCGTCCTTCTCCTTCATCGCGACGCCAATTTCCTTCGAGGCGGCGTTGCGGCGCTCCTGCGCGGCTTGCAACTTGCTGATCGCAGCGCGGCGTGAATCGTCGAGCGCCAGCAGCGTCTTCGCGAGGGGCTCAAGCCCGCGCCGGGCGCGGCTTTTGTCGAAGGCGTCGGCGTTGTCGCGAATCCATTTGATGTCGTACATGAATCGGTCCGGCGTTCGGAGAAGAATTAGGCGATCTTGTCCCCCAAGCTGAAGGACCGGTCAACCGGCCCTCTGCTCCCTCTCCCCGCTTTTACGGGGAGAGGGTTGGGGTGAGGGGCCGGGGCCATTGTCAACACTGTCGATGCGCCCAGCGCGATTCGCTGACGTAATCCAGATTCGTGTAAAGGTCCCAAGCCCCTCGCCTTGCCCTTTCCCCGCTCGCGGGGCGAGGGTGCGATCACGTCTTGCCGCCGGTCGCCGCCTGCGCCGCCGCGCGCTTCTTTTCGATCATCCGCACGGAAAGGATCGACGCCTCATAGAGCAATATCCCGGGAACAGCCAAGGCGAGCTGGCTGAACACGTCGGGCGGGGTCAGAATCGCCGCGACGATGAACACCAGCACGATCGCGTAGCGGCGCTTTTCCGCCAGAAATTGCGATGAGACGATGCCGACCTGCCCGAGCAGCGTCAGCACGACGGGCAGTTGAAACACAATGCCGAAGGCCAGCACCAGCGTCATGATCAGCGACAAATACTCCGAAACGCGCGGCAAAAGCTCGATCTGCGCGCGGCCCGGCTCGTTGGCCTGCTGCATCCCGATGAAAAAGCGCAGCAGATTGGGCGTCACGACGAAATAGACCAGCAAGGCGCCGGCGGCGAAAAAGATCGGCGTCGCGAAGAGATAGGGCCGAAACACCGCGCGCTCATGCTTATAGAGACCGGGCGCGACGAAGGCGTAGAGCTGGCTGAACACCACCGGGCAGGACAAAAACGCCGCCGTGAACAGCGCGACCTTCATTTGCGTGAAAAAATATTCCTGCGGCGCCGTGTAGATCAGCCGCGCCTCCGGCCCCGCGACATGCGTATAGGGCACGACCAGAAGATTATAAATATCCTTGGCGAAGTAAAAGGAGACCAAAAACATCACGAGAAAAGCCAGCAGCGCCCGGATCAGCCGTTCGCGCAGCTCCATCAGATGCTCGATCAGCGGCGCCTTGGTGGCCTCGATATCGGCGTCGCTCATGCGCCGGGCTCTTCCTTGCGCGCGAGCGGCGCATCGGCCAATTTCTTGGGTCCTTCGACCGTGTCGGCGATTTGTTTGCGCGCCTGCTCCATAGGATCGAACGAGCCGTTCAGACCGACACCCTTCACGGCCGAGTCGACTTCCTTCTCGAGGTCCTTCTTCAAATCGTGCAGTTCGGCCTCGCGCATCGCATCCATGAACTGGCCCTGAAATTCCGCGGCCATGCGCCGCATCTTGCCAGTCAACTGGCCAAGCTGCCGCAAAACACGCGGCAGATCCTTCGACGGAATCGCCACGAGGGCGACGATGCCGATGACAATCAGCTTGCCGGCGTCGAAATCAAACATTTGTCTGTCCGCGCAAGCGTGGCGGGAAGGCGGCGCGAAGGCCGAGGCGAAACATCGAGCCTTACAGCTTCTTGGCGTCGCTCGCCTTGTCGAGGGCCGCATGATCCCGCGGCAGACTCTCGACCGATTTAGGAGCCTCCTCGGGAGTCGAAGCGGTCGTCTCGTCCTCCGCCATGCCCTTCTTGAAGGCCTTAATGCCCTTAGCGACGTCGGTCATCACGTCGGAAATCTTGAACTTGCCGCCAAACAGCACGAACACGACGCCGCCGACGATGATCCAATGCCAGATGGACAGACCACCCATGGCGCAACCTCCAGAAACCTCCAGGTCGCGATTGCAACCCGTTATTTGACCGGGAAATTAGGACGCCCGCCCGGTAAAAACAAGAACAATCCTCGATTTCCCCGGGCAGAACGATGGGGCGGCGTCGGCTGAGCGGAAGCCGATAGCGCGAGGCCGCTAATATGTCTTGGCCAAATAGTCGGTGATCGTTTTCGCGTCCGCCTCGCTTATGGGCGCGTGGTAGGACTTGATCATCTTCTTGACCTCGGCTTCCCAAAACTCGCTTCCGCGCCCGGGCGGCTGCGTGTTGATATAGTCGACCGAATGGCACGACGCACAGATGTCCCGCGCCGTCTCCACACCGGGACCGGGACGCAATGTCGCGGTTTCGTCGGGGAGCGCGTAGGTCAGCGGCTTGGCGTCGCTCGCCTGCGTCAGCAGGACGAGGATGACGAGGGAACATGGTAAATTTCGCATCGCCGCCGTCTCCGTTCACGCCGCGACGACGCGCACGGTCTCGACGACGTTGCGCAGATAGCCGGGAGGATTCCACAAAGGGGTCATCGGCTGCGATTGGCCGATGCGGTTGATCGCGCGCACCTTCAACTCGTGTGTTCCGGCGGGCAGCCGCAGTTCGGTTCGCCATTCCCGGAAGGAGTAACGGCCAGGGTCGGAGCCAAGACGCGTCTCGCTCCAGATCTGGCCCCCGTCCCACGACATCAGCACATCGCTTATGCCATAACCGCCGTCGAAGGCGATTCCCTTCACCAGCGTTGGAGCCTCGGCTTTCACCTTGTCGCCTTCGGCGAGATTCGTGATGAAGGAACGAACGTTGAAGCGACGCACCGGAACGGTCGCGGTCGCCCCCTGCCCCGGTTCGACGCAGGCGCAGTCATTGTCGGGCACGCGATAGGCGCTCGCCATCCAATAGCCGTCGAATACATGGTCGATCACTGTGATCTCGTTCAAATGCTTGACCCAATACGTGCCGTAATATCCGGGGACGACCAGCCGCAGAGGGAAGCCGTTGAGCCAGGGCAGATCCTCGCCGTTCATCGCATAAGCGATCATGACCTCCCCGTCGCGGGCGTGATCGAGATCGAGCGCCTTCACAAAGTCGGGCGTTTCCGGCAGCGCCGGCCCGTCGAGCCCGTTGAGGGTGACCTGCCGGCTTCCGGCTTGAACGCCGGCGCGGTCGAGGACGGCCTTTAGCGGAACGCCGCGCCAGCGGGCGTTGCCCATGGCGCCATGCCCAAGTTGTCCGCCGGCGACGCGGGGCTCGACGAACCCGCGGCTGTTTCCCGAGCATTGATGGACGGCGACCAATTCGACCGGCTCGAAGCCGGTTTTAAGATCGGCCAATGACAGCGAAAGCGCCCGATCCACCTTGCCCTTCACTTCCAGACGAAAGGCTTCGGGATCAATCGAGAGCGGAATGTCGCTCAGATGATACCGCACGAAGAAAGCGTCGTTTGGGGTGATCACGTTCTCGTCGAAAACGGAGAACGGCGTTTCCAGTTGCGGCGGACGGGCGGTGAGTTGAATGAGCGGTCGCTTGCCGGGGTAGCGAACGAGCGGCCGGTCGCCATTGCCGAAAGGCAGCGTCGTCACGCCTTGCGCGCGCGCGCCGAACGGCGAAATGCGATTCGTCAGGGCCGCGCCAGCGACCACACGGCCCAAGCCACTAAGCAACGATCGTCTGTCCATGTTGGCCTTCACGCCGTTTCCAGCGGCCCCTTCGGCGTCGCTTGCCCGTTATATGTCGTCGCTGTCCGGCGTCTCCAGCGGCTCGGCTTCGTCGAGAAACTCCATTTCGAGCAGGGCCGGCGCGTCCGCCTCCAGCGGCTCCTCGTCCTCGGCGAGCGCCAAATCGTCGGAGGGCTGCGGCATGCGGAAGTCCTTCGGCAGGCGCCCGTCGAAGAGGCCCGCCCCTTTCAATTCGTCGAGCCCCGGCAGATCGCCAATCTGCTCCAGGCCAAAATGCATCAAAAAATTCTCGGTAGTGCCATAGGTGATCGGACGCCCCGGCGCCCGCCGGCGTCCACGCAAACGCACCCAGCCGGTCTCCAGCAAAACGTCCAGCGTGCCCTTGGAGATGGCGACGCCGCGCACTTCTTCGATTTCGGCGCGGGTCACCGGCTGGTGATAGGCGACGATCGCCAATGTCTCCAGCGCGGCGCGCGACAGCTTCCTCTCCTCGACGCGCTGGCGCGCCAGAACATAAGCGAGGTCCGGCGCCGTGCGAAAAAACCATTTCTTCCCGGCGCGCGCGAGATTAACCCCGCGCGAGGCGAAATCCGCCCGCAGCCGCTCGAGCGCCGCCACGACATGGACGCCGTCCGGCAATCGCCTTGCGATCTCCGCCTCGTCGACAGGTTCGCTAGCGGCGAACAGCAGCGCCTCGGCGATGCGGACCGCGGCCGCCAAGTCGTCCTCGGCGCGCCCGATGGCCTCGTCGCTCGTCCCGTCGAACAACTCGATTGTCTTAGCGGCCCGCGCCAATGCGCTCCTCCCGTTGACGATAGATGATCACCCGCTCGCTGCTTGTCACGACGCGGCGCTGGACCCGTCCGCCTCCGCGACTGGCTCCCGGCGCCTGACCCAAATTGGCGAAAAAGCGTGATCCTGGCGTATATGGAAACGCCCCTCGCGGACCATCTCCAGCGAGGCAGAAAAGGCGGACGCCCGCACCGTGCGCGCGGTGGTCGGATCGACGCAAAACTGTATCAGGAAATCGTCCAGCACGGTCCATTCCAGCGCCGCTCCGGCGAGTCGTTCCAGCGCTTCCCGCGCTTCGGCTAGCGACCAGACGCTGCGTTGGCGCAGCGTGACCTTCGAGATCGCGCCTTTCTGGCGTTGGCGGGCGTACGCCGAGAGTAGATCGAACAGATTGGCCCGAAAACGCGTGGACGAAGTCGTTTCCAGCCCCTCGCCCGCGCCGCGCAAAAACATGTCGCGTCCGAGCCTCGCCCGCTCCGTTAGCGCGTCGGCGGCGTGGCGGATCGCCTCAAGGCGCCGCAAGCGATCGGCGAGGGCGCTGGCGAGGTCGGCGGCGGACGGCTCCTCGCCCTTGGGCGGTTCGGGCAGCAGCAGCCGTGATTTCAGGTAGGCGAGCCAGGCGGCCATCACGAGATAGTCAGCGGCGAGCTCCAACCGCACGCGCCGCGCCGCCTCGATGAATTCGAGATATTGCTCGGCGAGCGCGAGAATGGAGATCCGGGCCAGATCGACTTTCTGGCGGCGCGCAAGTTCCAGCAGCAGGTCGAGCGGACCCTCGAAGCCGTCCACGTCGACCAGAAAGGCGGGCTCGCTTTCGCCCCGCTCTGCTTCGGTCGTCGTCTCGAACGCCAGCTCCCGCGCCATTCCCGCATTGCTCTCCACCCGGGGCTTCCAACCGCCCCGAGCCATCGAGATTGGGCCTTTTAGGCCGTCATCGCAAGCGCGGCGTCGAATTCGCGGGCGCCATCCACAGGATTAAAATCCTCGATGTGAGCCGCGGCTTCCAGCGCCGCGTCCGCCCGGGCAAGCGCGCGTCCGGTCAGAACCGGCGCGCCCTCCGCCACCGCGCGCGCTTCGTCGAGATCGCCGTTGCAGTGAAGCACGATGTCGCAACCCGCCGCGATGGCGGCTTCCGCCCGCTGGCGGAAATCGCCTTGAAGCGCCTTCATGGACAAATCGTCCGTCATAAGCAGTCCGTCGAAGCGAATCGCGCCGCGAATCGCCTCGCGAATCACCGTTTTTGACAAAGTGCCGGGCGCGGCGGGATCGAGCGCCGTATAGACGACATGAGCCGTCATGGCGATCGGCAGATCGGCGTTGGCGATGAAGGGCGCGAAATCGACGCGTTCCAGTTCGGCGCGCGACGCCTCGACCCTCGGCAGCTCCAAATGGCTGTCGGCGCGAGCGCGCCCATGGCCGGGAATGTGCTTCATGACAGGCGAGACGCCGCCGTCGAGCAGCCCCCGCGCAGCCGCGCGGCCGATGCGCGCTACGCTTTCAGGGTCGTCGCTATAGGCGCGATCCCCGATGACGCCATGCGCGCCAAGTTGAGGGGCGTCCAACACCGGGAGACAGTCGATGGTGATTCCGACTTCGCGTAGATCATGGGCGATTAGCCGCGCGCCGAGCCAGGCGAGACGTTCCGCCCCCTCGACGCTCGAAGCCGCGCGCTCGAAGGCGGCCGCGGACGGATAGCCGCGCCAATGCGGCGGGGCCAGGCGCTGCACCCGCCCGCCCTCCTGATCGACCAGGATAGGCGCTCTGGCGTCGCCGAGCGCCTCGCGGACAGAATCCGCTAACGCGCGCAGCTGCGCGCGCGATTCGACGTTTCGCCGGAACAAAATCACGCCCCAGGGCCGCGCCTGACGCAAAAAAGCGCGCTCTTCTTCCGTCAACGCCGCGCCGGCCAAGCCGCAGATAAAGGCGCTAGTCACGGGGCGCTCCTCCAGATGCGACGATCGGCGGAAAAAGAAATCAGGTTCAGTCCCCGGCGACGAAACAAGTTCCGCCGGAGGACTTCACATTCCCGCAAACGCTCGCGGCGGATTCCTTGCTCATGCCGCTCGCGCGGACACGATAGACGGTCTTGTCTCCGACCTTCGCCACTTTGAACGTCGGCTTATGACCGGCGAGCTGCGATCCGTATTTCGTCGCGACCTTGGTGACCAATGCGTGCGCCTCGGCCTCGGTCGCCGCGGCTCCGAACTGCACGGAGAAGCCGCCCGTCGCGACTTTTTGCGTAGACGCCGGAGCCTTCTCCTCGGCATCGGGCTCGACGGCCGCGACTTTTGGCGCAGCTTTCGGCTTGGCCGTCTTATCCACCCGCGGCGTGGCGCTGGGCTTTGCCGGAGTCGCCGGCGTAGTTGACGCGTGTTTCGCCGCGGCGTCGCGCGAGCCGGCGCCAGCGGCTTTTTCCACCGCTGGCGGGACTTCGGCGTTCGTGATCAAACTGCCGTCCGGCCGCACGGATACGGTCTTGATTTTCTTCGGCTGCGCCGCCGCCGACGGGGCCGCTCCGCCATCCGCGTCGGGCTCACCCGCTCCATTGTAATTGGCGCGCGATTCGACCTTCGGCTCCACGGCCTGTTCCTGGTGTGAAACGACGCGCTTCACCGGTGAGTTTTCGTGACGGTCCAGGACGGCGGCTTCGGGCTTGTCCACGCTCGTGTCCGCATTCGCGGTCGGAAGAACCTTGGCCGGACCGTCCGGCGCGTTGATGACGGCGATTTCGCGACCGCCGATCACGCCGCCGCGCTTGGCGAAGCCCCAGGCGAGGAGACTGGAGGCGAGCAAGGCGACCACGGCGACGGCATGCCATGGCCGCAAGCGGATGGAGCCGCCTTGCGCGGGCGCATCGTCCGCCTCGTCGTAGCCGACATCATCCTCCAACTCGTGGTGGCCTGAATCGGCCCCCGGATTCCGGGGCCAGGCGTCCTGAGCATCCGAAGCGGCGGAGCGCGTTTGCGGTCCGGGACGCGCGGCGAAATGGCGCGCCGCGAGATCGGCGGCGGCGAACTCATTTCCTCGAGCCTGCGAGCCGTTGGAGGAATACTCGCCGGAATAGGCTTCAGACTCGTGAGCGGCGCCCGGGTCGGGCCGCGTTCGTTGAAAATCCTCGTGAACGGACCCGCGCAATTCGGCGGCGAAGGCGTCTTCGTCAGGCGCCTTTCGCGAAGCGGCCTCGTCCCATTCGGTGGATGGCGCGGAATCCGCGGCGAACATCCGGTCGTAGCGCCGCGCCGCTTGAGCCTGCTCTTCGCCGTGCATCAGCCGCGCGAGTTCGCTCAGCGGATCGCTGGAAGATTTGCGGGGCGGCTCGACGCCACGCAGTCGCCGTTCGAAATCGTTGATGTCGATCGCGGCGCCTCTGACTGTCGACTCACGCATGGCCTACCTCGCCTGTTCTGTATGGCGCCAAAGATGCGGCCGCGCCTCGCCTATTTTGTCTCCCTTCGAGAGGGAGCCAGGAGGATCAGCGCATTTCCTCGGGCGCGCTCACGCCGAGAAGTTTCAGACCCGACGCTAGCACGCTGGTTAAGCAGACAACCAACGCGACACGCGCGCCTGTTAGCTTTCGCTCAAGTGGATTAACAAACCGTAATTGTGGCCGATCTTTGCCCCGGTTCCAGTGGGCATGGAAATAACTGGCGAGTTCATAAAGATAGAAGGCGACGCGGTGCGGCTCGTGCGCCGCCGCCGCCGCCTCGATCAGCCGAGGATATTGAGCGATTACGCGAGCCAGCCCGATTTCGCCTTCGTCCTCGAGCAGATCGAGCGGCGCGCGCGACAACGCCGTCGCGCTCACGTCGAGATCGGGGAAGGCAGCCAACGCCTGCCGCAAGGCCGACCTTCCCCGCGCATGAGCATATTGCACATAGAAGACCGCGTTGTCCTTGGATTGCTCGAGCACCTTGGCGAGGTCGAACTCGAGTGGAGCTTCGTTTTTGCGGTAGAGCATCATGAAACGCACGGCGTCGACGCCGACTTCGTCGACAACTTCCCGCAAGGTCACGAAGTCGCCAGAGCGCTTGGACATTTTCACGGGCTCGCCCTCGCGCATGAGCTTGACCAATTGGCAAAGCTTCACGTCGAGATCGACTTTCTGATTCGACAGCGCGGCCACCGCCGCCGTCATGCGCTTCACATAGCCGCCATGGTCGGCGCCCCAGATATCGACCAGCGTCGTATAGCCTCGATCGATCTTATTCTTGTGATAGGCGATATCCGCGGCGAAATAAGTGTTGGAGCCGTCGGATTTCTTGAGTGGACGATCCACGTCGTCGCCCCAGTCGCTGGAGCGGAACAAGGTCTGTTCCCGGTCCTCCCAATCCTCGGGGAGCTGGCCTTTCGGCGGCGGCAGCCGCCCCTCGTAGACAAGGCCGGCGGCGCGCAACTCTTCGATCTGGCGATCGATCTCGCAAACGCCGTTCACTTTTTCGTGCAACGTTCGTTCGGAGAAAAACACCTCATGCGTTATGCCGAGGGCCTGGAGGTCGTCGCGAATAAGGTCCATCATCGCCGCTATGGCGATGTCGCGCACGGGCGCGAGCCATTCGCGCTCCTCCTTGCCCAGCAGCGCGCGGCCATGCGCCTTGGCGATTTGTTCTCCGGCGCCCTTGAGATAGTCGCCGGGGTAGAGTCCTTCGGGAATCGTGATGGCCTCGCCGAGCGCCTCGCGGTAGCGCAGATAGGCGGAACGCGCGAGCACGTCGACCTGCGCGCCGGCATCGTTGATGTAATATTCGCGCGTCACCTCGCAGCCGGAAAATTCCAGCAGATTCGCCAGAGCGTCGCCGAACACCGCGCCGCGCCCGTGACCCACATGCATCGGCCCGGTTGGATTCGCCGACACATATTCGACATTGACCTTGCCCGACAGCGTCCCCGTCCTGCTATGTCCGGTCCCATCGGACGCTGAAGGCGCGTGGCGGCCAAAATCGTCCGGCGCGCACAAGACGCCGCGCAGCACGTCCCGATAAACGGTCGGCTTTAGCCGTATGTTGATGAACCCGGGACCGGCGACTTCGACTTCGGCCACGCCCTCGCTTTGGGCCAAGGCGGTCGCGATCTCGGCCGCGAGTTGGCGCGGATTGGGAAAATGCGGCTTGGCGTCCTTCGCGAAGACCATCGCCGCGTTGGCGGCGAGATCGCCCATCGCGGCGTCCTTGGGCGGTTCGACGACGAATCGCGCCGGATCAAGCGCCGGAAGGCGCCCCGAAGCTGTTATCTGGCCAAGAATCTCGGCGATGCGATCGTGGAAGATTTGAAAGATGTTCATATTTTGCGAGCTGCTCGTATGTGCCTAGAATCTCTCCGGTTTTGATTGAACCGGCGGGATTCCAGATTCCTTTATTTTATCGCGCTTTCCCTGGAAAAACCGGCGTCCGCTTTTGCGAAATAGCGCTCTGGCGGCGTTCCAAGGGCGAGGCCGTCGCGAGCGACGGATCAAGTCGAACGAAACCCTCGTCGAACGGGGTTTAGCAGACCTCTCGCGCGAAAACACCCCGATCGGGTCTTTTGCCACTGCTTAGCCTCAGCCTTCACGCGTTTCCTTAACCGCTCGACAAGTTACGCCGGCCATATCGCTCGTATGGGCATAAACCACCACTTCCCCTCGCACCGTCTCGATCACCTTCCACTTTCTGGGCGCGGGTTCCAGCGTCCGCGTCACATCCTCGCCGAGCTTGCCGCCGCGGCACGCGCACGCCGTCGGCGGATCAATCACCACGCGCTCGCGGGAAGATGGTCGGGGAAGGTATTGCGTTCGGGGCGCTTGCGCGTAAAGCCAGCGACCGTCGTCGTTTCGCGACCGCCTTTTCGGCCGCTGATTCGGGCGTTTCGTCTCTGCGCCGAGGCGCTGGCGGTAGGGTCCAACGACAACGCCAGCGCCATAGGCGCGCGACTGCGACGCACCGCGGGGCGGCGTCTTGTCGCCGAGAATAGGTTGCGAAACCATGCTTTAGGGATGGGCGCCAAGATATTTGCGCGCCGTTGCGTCATGTATGCGCGGCGGGCCATTTGGATTTGTCGGACCGGGCGCAGCCGGCTTACCTCTACCGTTGCCTTTGGCCCTACCCTGTTGTTAATGCTTAACTTAACTGCTGGTAACTACTTGGTTTTAATGGTCGGAGTGGCGGGATTCGAACCAACGACCCCTTGTCCCCCAGACAAGTAATTGTTGGTTTCAGGCGCTATCGCACTTGTCCATAATCGTTCATTATGATATTGTTTTTTAATACGAATTGTGCTCATATCGTTTCAAGTGGGTTCACGGGATTTCACACCATTCCGCAACTCTTGAACCCATTTTGAACCCACGGAAAAGTGACAAGGACTCTTAGGACAAGTGCATTGCCTGGGTTCAACAAGGAGGACCCCATGCCGACCGCTCTGCTTAACGACGCCATGTTGCGAGGAATCGCCGGTGGCGAAAACCTCGTCGAATTTTGGGACCAGCGCGTCCCTGGGCTTTGCCTTCGCGTTTTGCCGAGCGGCATTCGCACCTGGACGTTTCGTTACCGGCCGAAAGATTCGCTATCCCTCAAGCGCCTTGGGCTCGGCCGATACCCGGAAGTCGGCCTTGCCCTGGCGCGGGAACGGGCGGAAAAGAAGCGGGTTGAAGTCGCGGGCGGCGCCGATCCGCAGGGCGAGCGCGTGGCGAAGCGAGAGGCCGAGCGCCGTGCTTTGACATTTGACCGACTTGCGGACAGCTACATCGAACGATACGCGAAAAGGCAAAAAACGAGCTGGCGGAATGACGAGTTGCTGCTCGCCGCCCACGTCCGAGCCACCTGGGGAAGCTGCAAGGCCGACAAGATTACCCGAGCGGACGCCGCCGCCTTACTGGACGAGATCGCGAAACGGGCGCCGACGAGCGCGAACCGCACCCAGTCAATTTTGTGCAAGCTCTTCAATTGGGCGATTGAGTCCGGCCATATCGAGGTAAATCCGGTCGCACAAATGAAAAAGCGCGGCAAGGAAAGCGCCAAAGATCGCACGGTGTCGCCAAATGAAATCCGCGTTCTCTGGCAGGCGATCGGAAACGGACACGTTTACGAAAGCGTCGCCACTGCGCTGCGCTTCATGCTGCTGACCGGCCAACGGCCCGGCGAAGTCACCGGCGCCGCGATCGCCGAACTCGCGGAAATCGACAACGACGCCCGCGCTCGCCTGGAAATTCCGGCGGACAGAATGAAGGCGCGCCGCGCGCATGTTGTGCCGCTGGCGCCGATAGCGTTGCAAATCGTGCGGGAGCAATTGAACCGGGCATTCCAGGGACAAGATCACGTCTTTCCTTCGCATTTTGCCGCGAGGGGACCGATCGCCCGCCATTCTATGTCGCAGGGCTTGGGCCGCATTATCGCCGGCCTTCAGGTGACCAAAGACGGCGACGCGGAAGCGGTGGCGTCTTTGAAAGCAAACCCGCCGACGCCGCATGACTTCCGGCGAACTGTTGCGACCGGTCTCGCGGCGCTGGGCGTCTTGCGCGAGGATCGCCTCGCGGTGCTGGCGCACGCTCAAGGCGACGTGCATGGCCTCCATTACGATAAATATGAACGCCTAAAGGAGAAGCGGGCGGCGCTGGAAGCCTGGGAACGCCATGTCTCAGAACTCATCGCGCCAGCGCCGGCGGCCGAAACCGTCGTCAAGATCGGGAGGCGCCGATGAGCGAAGCGCCCTTCCATTATCTGGACGAACAGTGGCGCGCGTTGGAGGCAATTGTCGCGCGCGCTGGCGGGGATGAGGCGCGCAAAAAATTTGCGGCGGAGCGCCTCCATTTCGAAAAATCAGTCGGCGGATATAAGTCTGGGATAGCCAGGGACGGCCACTCACACGGCGGCGGCGACCCTAGCGGCAAGAGTTTCGACCGGGTAAAACGAGCGGCGCAAGAATTGGGCGCGGCGCTGGACGACTTTGGGTTTCCGCAAATTTTCGCCGGCGATGATTTGATTTGGAAGTCTGCCGCCGAGCTAATTGAGAACGACGCGATATATTCTAGTTTCCGCGAAGCTCTGAAACACGTTGGGCTTCGCGCCGAGCGAATGGCGGCCGCGGTGCGCAAGCGCCAGGTGCACTTCATGCGCGACCGCTTCTTTCTATCCTTGGCGCGGACATGGCAAAGCCACCTCGGGCTGCGTCTCGCGGTAAGCGCGGATTCGTCCCTTATTGCGTTCATCAGAGCTGCGAGCGCAGGGGTTTTAGATAAGCCGCCGACGAAAGACATAATTTCAAACGTTATTCGCCGGTGGAAGCCGCAGTTGGAGGAGGCGGCCCAATTCGACATGTAAAAATCGCCGTCGAAAATTCGATAAATTTACATTCTAGGCGCGCGGAATTTTATGGATATTTTGAGTGTCACCTCAAATCCTGGAGTGACACATGTTAACGCAAAATCAAAGCAAATATCTTCGAAAGCCCACGGTACTAGCGCGTGTGCCGTTCTCCTCAAGCACGCTTGAACGCAAAGTCAAAGGCGGAACATTCCCGCCGCCGGTTAAACTCGGCGAGCGCGCCGTCGCGCGGCTTGCAAGCGAAATCGAAGAGTGGGAGCGCCAAGCCGTCCTAGAGCGCGACGCACGGCGCGCGACCTCCGAGCCGGCGGAGGCTGCATAATCATGTACCAAAAAACATCTATCCCGGTCCCGCGCGCGGGCGCTGACACGTCGACGTTCCCAGATGCCACGCAAGATGAATTGACCGCCGAAGCGTTGCGCGCGCTGGCCGAACTCGACGCGCATAGGAACGACCACATTGCCCCAATGCTGCGGTTTGGCGAAGTGGTTTCGAAGGCCAAAAACCAGTTGAAGTACGGAAATTACACGCCATGGTGCGAGAACAAGCTTAAGCGGAAGCCGACCTGGTGTTCGGCTCATCGACGCCTCTTCGAAGTGCGAGAAGACATCGAGCCCGCTCGCGCATGGGCGAAAGAGACATCACATCGCTGGGCGGATTGCTTCTCCGTCGAGCGCTTGCTCAAGCTGGTAGATGAGTCGAAAAAGGCCAAGCGCGGCGATAATCCAACAGGCGATATATCTATTGCGCCAAAAGGACGACGCAAGCTCACCGATGTCCTCGCCGAACTCGCGCAAGCCCAAGCACGCATCGCCCAAGATGACGCTGACTTTGTTGCGCTGCGCGATGAATTGTCGCCGGAAGATGACGCGCGGGCAAGAGAATTGGCGTCGCTAGCCGCCGTCAACGACGTCGGGGCCACGGAGGAGCTTGCCGAGCTTGGTCGCCGCCTTCACTGGCGCCTCCGCGATCTCATCAGACGCAGCACCTGCGGCGCGCCGCAAGTTTCGGACATGGCCTCCGAAGATTCGGCAGGACCGCGTCCCGGCGTGGCCAAAACTGACGCGCGCGTGGAGGAAGAGGCCGGCGCGCGCGATCACGGAAATGTCCACGATTCTTCAGGCGCGAGCGCTGCTCCGCCCGCCGCCCTGGACAATCGTGGGACTGCTGCGGTTGTTGACGAGCGTCGTCCACAAGGCGGCAAAACCCTTCACTTACCGGATCTCAAAAATTCGTCGACCCATAACCCGCGAGCCCCGGGAACGGGCCGGGGCGCGACCTATAACGAAAAACCGGCGCAGAACGCCCAGGGCCGTCCCTTTGCCGCCCCGCAAATTGGGGCACGCGAATGAATTTGACGCCAGCGTCCGCTCCCGTGCGAATTCCCCAAAACATCCCCGCGCGCGAAAGCGCGCGGGGCCTTCTTGCCCTGCGAGTTGCGCCAAACTTCGACATCGCGCGATTGCGTCCGGCAGCACTACCGCGAGATCAGCGCTTCGAAACGGCGGCCGACGCACGAGCAAGGAGAGACAAAGAGCTGGAGCGTTTCGAAGGGATCGGCGGATTAACCCAGGTCGCTGATCGGCTTTTCTGGTGCGACGACGAGTTTCCCTGCGCGGAAGTGTATTGCGCGGTCTGCGGTCGCCGATTTCGGCGCTGGTTTATTAGCCAAGCGCTCGAACACCAAGGTCGTCTCGACCTTGAGTTCATTACAATCGCGATTGAATTAGTTCCGACGCAAATGCTGCCAAAGTGTGACTTGATCGTCGTAAAGCCTCGCATTGCTCAAAGGTTCCGGAGGGCCGCGCCGTCGGCCAAATTTGTCCTCGGCGGCATCGAGGCGGAGTATCTGCAAGACGACGATGCCTTCTTGGTCCACGCCCATCTTCTCGTTTCTCGATTGCCGATCGACGAGATGAAGGCGCTCCGATCCGCATTCGTTCACATCGACGTCGAGCGAACAGTCAAGGCGCAGGCCCTGCGCAACCCTGCGACGCAGATTTCCTACGCGCTAAAGTTCACGACCTATCACCGCCCCGGTCCACAAAATGGTTCACGCCGTCCAAGGGCGTTTCCACTTCCAGATCGCGCGTTGGAGGCGCTGACGCTTTGGCGGGCTCGCCACGGCTTCTTGGATTTCGTCTTCATGATGGGGTTGCGCCGGCGCGGCGGCGATCTCGTGCGCATCGATAAGCGGAAACGTAGGCCAAGTAGGCCGAGTAGCCGACCACGCGGGCTACGTCGCCTACGTCATTGAAAGCCAATACGGCGGCTACGTCGCCTACGTCGCCCACGTAGCTGACAGGCAAAGCCATAACGCGGCTCATGTCGCGCTTGTAGTGTTACCTGAAAAGCTAGGGCTTTACGCGACCTCCAGATCGACCCGTCGCAGAAATCGTCGGACGTCAAGCACCCCCATAAACTAACATCAATTCCGTCGATTACACCCAGGAGCATCCAATGGATACAACAACACAAGACACCGCCTCCCCGCCGCCTACGCTGACCAGTCACATAAACTTTGGTGATGTAGGGGCGGGACCCGACGGTGAAGGATTCATTAGGATCATCATCGACGTCGGTGACGAGCAGCGCGAGGTGCTCATGCCCTATGATGGTCTCGTCAGTGGTTCACGAGCCGCTCTCGCTCAGCTCAACAGACACGGCGCCCATTTAATCTCGTCGCGAGCGGCGTCGGAGTTTCTCCAGCGCCTGCAGGAGCTCGGTCCTCAGGATTCTTCGTTCGATGTCGCCACGAGGGTCGGTCCGTTCGGTGATGCCTTCGTGTTGCCAGACACCGTGATCAGCGCCAGCTACGAGACGGTCGAGACTCGGTTCGATGATGGTCTGGCAGATTATCTGTCGTGGGGGCGCGAGGGCGGAAGTTTGGCGGGGTGGCGACGGCTTGAACGACTCGCCGTTGGTAATACGCGCCTGATCCTGGCTCTGGGCGTCGCGTTCGTTGGTCCGCTTCGCTTGGTTACGCCCATCGAACCGGTCGCGTTCCAGCTCACCGGTCTCGGCGGGACGGGCAAGACGACCATCGGCGCGGTCGCGTCGAGCGTCTGGGGGCAGCGTCTTTTGGGCGGCGCACCGCATTCCTTGTGCGGCGGAGATG